>Ga0326728_10001795_pt1 | contig 74056 bp, 42 predicted proteins | sample MB3enrmetagenome_FD_207602 | JGI IMG/M metagenome (GOLD analysis project Ga0326728, IMG submission 207602) | Lab enriched peat soil microbial communities from McLean, Ithaca, NY, United States - MB31MN | ecosystem: Environmental > Terrestrial > Soil > Wetlands > Peat | place: USA: New York...
AATCAGGCCGTCATTCTTGAAGCCGACTTTGGCATGGACCCAGTGCTGGTTGATGGCGAAGTCGTACATGTTTTCCCGGGTGTAAACGCACTTCACCGGGCGCCCCGTCCGCTTGGCCAGCAGCGGAGTGATCAACTGGCTCTTGCGATATCCCCAGTCGCAATACTTGCCGCCCTGATACAGGGTGGCTTCAATCACTTTGTCGTAGGAAATCTTGTTCTGGCGAGAGATCTGTTCCCGGCCTTGGGAAATACCCTCAATCCACAAGTTCTTGCCTTCGCTTGACCCTTGATCGTCATACCAATAGGCTAGGCTCCCCGAGGGATTGGGAATATGCGACGTTATGGCCGGAAGGACAAAGTCAAACTCGACAAACTGATCTGCCTCCTTGAATCCGGCCTCGTAGTCGCCATCGATCTTGCTGGCCGGGACGATATTGCCCTTGGCGCCCGGGCGCGCGGGCATCGGCGGAGCGTTCGGTTTCACGCCTTCCCGCGGATCGACGATGTGAGCTTTGACGTGCCAATCGACCTTGAGTGCCCGGAGCGCTTGGTCGCAGATGTTTTCACTTTCGGCAACCACGATGACCGCCACCTCGGCGTCTTCCTGGTCGGCGATATTGTCCAGCATGAGCCCGCCCTGGGAGCCTAGAGGGCCGTCGTTCATGAGGTCCTTCAGGTCAGGATCTTCCCAGGTAAGGATGTCCACCACACCGGGAAGCGCTTTGGCCTCGCTAATGTCGACGCTGTTGACTATTGCATAGGCATACGGGCTGCGCAGGAATTTTGCAAACAGCATGTTCGGCGCCGTTGCATCGGTGCCGTACTTCGCCTTGCCCGTGGCAATATTGTAGGAAAGTTTGCCGGGAAGGTTCGGCTTCCCAACTACTTTGAACTCCGTCCTTTGCCCATTGGCTCCGGCAACATCCGCCATATCCTATGCCCTCCCCAATGCTCTGAGGACTTTGTCCGGCGTAGCCGGTGGGTCAACCCATTTGCCAATGGCATTCTGAATGGCGCAGATAATGATGTGAGAGTTCGCCAGGGAGTGGCTGATGCCGCTGGCGCCGTAGGCGGCATTGCCTGCGCGCGTTTCCAGCAGATCCATTTCCGTTGGAGCGATGTCGAGAATGGTGGGTTTCTTGTAGTCGAACATGTTGCTGCTGAGCCGTACGCCGGTGGGCTTATCCCACACGAATTCTTCGGTGAGCTGGCAGCCGTCGCTGAACATCATGACCTGGTGGATCTGGCTTTCCAGCGAGGTCCGCCGCATGATCTTTCCGGGATCGGCAGCCACGTAGTGTTTCAAGACCTCCACTTCCCCGGTTTCGGTGTCGACCGCCACTTCGCAGATCTGCATGTTCATGGTGTCGAGTTTCTTGCCCATCGAGGTCCAAACGGCGCGTGGAGGCCGCCCATTGTAGGTTGCCCCGATGGCTTGCCTGGTGTTGTCGTAAGGATTCTGAATCTGGGAAAAGGGCATGCTCTTGGAAGGATCGGCCTTGAGGAAAACCTTGGAATCGGCGGTATCGAGGTCCTCCGGTTTAGTTCCCGGAGGAAAGGGACGCGGGCCCATTCCCATCATGCCGCCGGGGCCGAGTGCCGCTTCCAGCACCAGCTTTTTGCAGGCTGCGGCCGCTTCTTTGATCACCCAGGACGCCGCGGTCGTACCGTCGCTGCCGCCGCCCACCGGCGTGAAGGGCGCTTTGTTGTCGTATTCGAGAACCACGTCTTCCCACTTTGCGCCCATCTCCTCCGCCACCACCATGGCGACGGCGTCGGCAGCGTAAATCCCCGTGCAAGGACCTTGCGTCGGGATGTACACCTTCCCAGCACGCAGGTAGACGGTAGCGGTGTAGTCGGAGAAGGCATGGCGCGGGCAGATTTGGTAGCGGAACGAGATGCCGTGCATTCTGCCGTCGGGCAGCTTTTTGGCGCCGGGTTTGTGATACTCCCATTTCGCTAGCTTTTTGCCCGCAGCTACGCAAGCTTCAAAGCTGGGCACCGGGGAGTAATCGTTCTGCGCCTCGGGTCCATGGAGGTTCCTGGTGGCGACGTCGATCACGTCCATGTCCAACTTTTGCGCCACCATCTGCTCGGCTACCGTCATGGTATCCCAGGCAAAAGGACAATGCTGGCCGCTGAGGTACATCTTGCCGCGGTTGGTGGTCACCGCATCCATCTTCTGTTCAATGTTCTCGCAGCGGGTGGTGTACCAGGGACCGTAGTTCATGTCCATGGTGGAGCCGAAGGCCGAGCTGGAGCGGGTGCCATTGTCGGCGATCGAGTAGAGTTTGACGGCGGTGATCAGCCCGTCGTTCTTGAACCCGATTTTGGCGTGTACCCAGTGCTGGTTCATCAAAAAGTCCCAGTGATTCTCCCGGGCGTTGACGCATTTCACGGGACGTCCCGTCCGCTTGGCCAGCAGCGGAGTGATCAACTGGCTCTTGCGAAATCCCCAGTCGCAGTATTTGCCGCCCTGATACAGGGTGGCTTGATTCACCTTGTCGGGAGGCATCTGATAGAGAGCGGCAATCTGCGAGGCTCCCTGGGTTGCGCCCTCGATATACAGGTCTTTCCCCTCGCCGCTGTTCTGATCTTCATACCAATAGGCCATGCTGCCGGAAGGATTGGGAATGTGCGAAGCATAAGACGGGAGCACAAAGTCGAATTCAATGGTCTGGTCCGCCTGCCTGAAGCCGACCTCAATATCGCCATCGATCTTCTGGGCAAATACGACGTTGCCTTTGGCGTTGGGGCGCGAGGGTTGGGCGGGAGCGCCCGGTTTGACGCCTTCGCGGGGATCGACGATGTGAGGCTTCACCTCCCAGTCCACCTTGATCAGCCGCAGGGCTTCTTCGCAGAGGTTTTCGCTTTCGGCGACCACAACGGCCCCGACTTCGGCGTCTTCCTGGTCGGCAAGGTTGTCGAGGATCGGGGTGGGAGCGCCTCCATACCCACCAACCGCCAGAGCCTTTATGTCCGGATCTTCCCAAGTGAGGATATCGACCACGCCGGGAAGCGCCTTGGCCTTGCTGATGTCCATGCTCTTGATCACCGCATAGGCATACGGGCTGCGCAGGAACTGGGCATGCAGCATTTCCGGCGCCGTGGCGTCGGCGCCGAACTTGGCTTTGCCAACCGCCAGATTGTATGAAAGTTTACCGGGAAGGTTGGGCTTCCCCACCACCTTGAATTCCGTCCTTTGTCCATTGGCTCCGGCAATATCCGCCATATGCTATGCCTCCGCCTTGATGACCTGTGCCGCTTCCATAATCGCCGTGGGATGTCTGGGATACGTCCCGCAGCAGCATATATTGCCGGCCAGGGCTTGCTTGCAGTCGTCTTCGCTGGGGCTCGAATTGTGGTCCAGAAGGTTCTTGGCCGAAACCACGAAACCGGGCGTGCAGTAGCCGCACTGCATCGCGTCCCACTTGGTATAGGAATGAATCAGGGGGTTCCACTTGGAATTGGCGGCAATGCCCTCGACGGTCTCGATCGATTTGCCTTCGCACTCCACGCTCAGCGTGGTGCAGGACAGCACTGCCCGGCCGTCGATAATAACCGTGCAGGAGCCGCATACCCCGCGATCGCACATCTGTTTGGCGCCGGTCAGTCCCAGCTTTAGCTGCAGGGTGCGCTGTAGCGTCCAGTTGGGCTCAATCAGCACCTCATAGTCTGTCCCGTTCACCTTCAGCTTGGTGACTACCGGGACCACATCGCCGGGATGGGCCGCGGCAAAATGAACCTTCAAGGCGGCGAAGGTACCGAAATCCTTGGCGCACAAGGGGCAGCGGAAATGGGTGATGGTGGTGGGCTCTGGGGTTTCGGTGGCCGCTGGAGTCTCGGCGGCCGCTGCGGTTTCCGTCGCCAGGGGCAAGCCAGCCGCCAGCGCGCCCCCCGCAAAGACCGCCCCTACGCTTTCCAGAAAGCTTCTACGGTTCAGGCCGTTGCCTTCATCCTTCTTGCTGCTGTCGCCAGCCATACTTGGCCCTCCGGATATTTCGTGTTCATCAGCACAAATTGGTTCACTTGGTCCGGCCCCCGCCCCGCTCCTGGTCGTGCTGAGGAATGGCAACAGACGGCTGGACATAAGCCCAGCTCGAAGCGAACCCTATTTTGCTCTCAGGGATAAACACGGCGATGTGTCGGAGCGCACAACCTCATGTGAGCTAAATCACTTCGAGTTGGGGCCGGCCGGCGAGTTTATCGAATGCCGCCTACCCTCAAAAAACACAATGGCCTGTGCGTTGGCACAGGCCTGTTGTTGAAGCCGGATTCTGCAATGTGCCGCAGCGCAACCGGCGTGCGGCCCTGCAATCAGCTTTGTTTCGGCTCGGCCGGAGGGTTCGAGGCAGGCGGCGCTGGAGCCGTATTTTGCTGCTGGGCCGGAGGCGCTGGCGGCAGCGGATCGAAGATGCCGCGAATCCCTTCACGGAATCCCCTCAATCCCTCGCCCAATCCCTTACCCAGTTCCGGCAGTCGCCTCACCCCGAACAGCAAAAACAAAATGACGGCCAGCAAGATAAGGTGCCAAGGTTGAAGTAGATCGCCCATCGATGTTCCTCCACGCGCTCTATAGCGGTTCTCCAATTGGCGTAGAGCGGAACCGATGCGGCCAAGTGGCGTTTTCCCTTAAGAAAACGCCACATTGCTCGATCCAAAAACTCCACAGGAATTGGAGAACCGCCGTAAAGTTACCCGCGGGCTTCCTATAGCTCTTATTGTCGCACAAAAGCCCCCAAAAAGCCTGCGGCGACCCGTTAGGGCCGCCGCAGGGAATAGTGGTTGAAGGATCGCGCTCAAGTCTAGAAGATTAACTTCAGAGCGAACTGGATCTCGCGATTGCCGCCGTAGGCTCCTGGGTAGGTTCCCCCCGCAGCCGTCGAGCCGACGTAGCACAAACCGTTAGCAGGCACAGGCGCGTTAACTACCCCTGAGGGGTTGCAGATCGCGCCGCCGGCGCTGGAGGCTGTCGGGAGCTCATAGGCAGCCGGGTTCGCAAGTTGTGAATAATTAGGATTACTCACGGCATTGAGGGTTGCGGTGGTGCTCAGCAGGTACTGCTGCTGCCCCAAGTTGAAGTTGGGGTGGTTCAGGATATCGAAGAACTCCGCCCGGAGCTGCGCGCTGACCCTCTCGGTTATCTTGGTGTTCTTCATGACCGAGAAGTCCCAGTTGAAGAAATCGGGATTGGGGACCGAGTCGCGGCCGGCGGTGCCGATGGTGCCAAAGGGCATCTCCACGAAACACTCCTGATTGAACCACTCGCTGTGGACTTTCTTAACCAACGGATTGCAGCCGGGCACTTTTGACGGACGCTCGCCTTCCACCGAGCCTCCGATGTTGGATTGATAGAAGAACAGCATGTTCTGAATGTTCATCGGCAGACCGACAAAGCGGCTGAAGATAGGACTGACTTGCCAGCCGTTCACCGCCCGATTGCCGTGGAACGGCAGGCTGTAAATGGCGTTCGCGGAAAACACCTGGGGGGAGTTATAGCTGCAAGGACCGCGATCCAGCTTTGGGTTGTACGCATCGTAGACGGCCCACTCGCCCTGTTCCAGGCTGGTGGTGGCCGAGCCGTCGTCGAGGCACTTGGACCAGGTGTAACTGACAGTGCCCGCCAGGCCCTGAACGAATTGCCGGGCCAAGCTGGTCTGCAAGGAGTTGTAGGTGGAATGCGCAATGGGCTCGTCCGCATCTACCGCGGCGAAGTTCGGATTCAAGTGCGTGCCTACAAACGGGTTATTCAACGTGCCCGGCGCCCCCGTCGCGGTGGGTTCACCCCCGGTGGGGAAAGCGTAGTCTCCGCTTGCGATGGCCGTCGCCTGCGCGGAGGACGACAACGCGGAAAGGGGCGTCGGAAGGTTGGCATCAATCTGCGAGAACTCGTGAACGCCGCTGGAGCCGTTGTAGCCGATGTTGAACAACATTCCCTTCGGCAACTGGCGCTGCACGGTCAGGTTGTACTGCATTACATAGGGCGCGTGGTCCACATTGTTGAGGATGGCGCCAAACCAGGTGACGTTGTCAGTCGGCGCTGGCCCAAAAAAGCTGGCCGACATCTGGGCGAGGCTCGTGGGTAAGCTGGGATACACACCGTAAATCGTAGGGAAGGTAATATCGTACAGAGGGCTAACCGGGTTAAACGACGAGGCGAAGGTGCGCGCCTTGATCGGCTCGTGGAACAAGCCGAAGCCGGCGCGAATGGAGGTTTTGTGATCCCCGAAGGGGTCGTATGCTACTCCGACGCGCGGATCGATGTTATTCATGTTGGGATTGCTGGTAAAGGGATGGGACGCGGTGACGAAGCTGCTCTCCGTGGCCGTCAAAGGGAAACCATTGGGGAGCACGAACACGGGTAAACCCTTGGTCGTCGGATTGCTGGCCCAATCATAGCGCACTCCCAGGTTCACAGTGAGCCGCTTGCTGATTTTCCAGTCGTCCTGGATGTAAGGGGCCAGCCAATTCTGACGCCAGTAGCGTCTCGGGGTCCAGGGATAACTGGTGCCGCTGGGGGTCGTATAGGTATAGGTGGCGGCCGGAGAAGCAAATTCTATGAACGGGCTCCCCTGTAGCGCTCCGCCGAGGTAGCCGAACTCGGCGTCACCGTCCAAACCTATGAAGTCCGCCCAGCCGCCGCCGTAGCCGACCGCCAGGGTGTTCGACTGCACCTTTGTAAAGAGGATGCCCATGTGGAGGCTGTGCGCTCCTTTGGTCAGGACAACGTCATCGCCGACGCTGAAGCGGTTGGTGACGCCCAGGCTCGGACTCGAAGGCGGGGGACCTAGAGGCGTGAGCCCATCGCCGGGAGCCCAGTCCGCATCCTGAATGCCGTTATTCATGTCCAGAGGGCCGCCTCCGTTGAAGCCGCCGCCCACCGTCTGCTCGTTGAGCCGTACGAACCCGAAACGGGCTTCGTTGAGGAGCGCGGGCGAAAACACATGCCGCTCTTCAATGCTCATGTACTGGTTCCGCTCGTGGTCGACCTCCGGCCATCCCGGGAGTTCAGACTCCACATAGGGGACGATTTGGTCGGCATTTTCGATGGTGTAGCGTGCGAACGCGCTGTCCTTGGCGCCGAAGTTGGAGTCAACGCGCGCCACGCCGTAGTCCTCGTTTTGGGCATTGTTCCCTACCGAGCAGTAGAGGCCCGTGCCGGGATAAAGCAGTTCATGGGTTACATTCGGGCATTGCGTCGCGCTTTGGGCTGCCGGATACGTTGCCATGATACTCTCCGACAGTGCGTTCATCGGTACGCCCACACCGTAGGGCCCGCACAGTGTCGGGTTGGTGCAGGTCCACCCCGTCGTTCCGCCTGGCGTGTAGCCGTACAACACGTACAGGTTGTTGGGATCCTCCGAGTTCGTCAGATCGTCCGGCACGCCGGCCCGCACCGTTGCGCCAGTAAGCGAGCGCAAGCCCTCGTAGTTTATGAAGTAGAAGGCTTTGTCCTTCTTGATGGGGCCTCCCAGCGAACCGCCGAACTGATTCCTCCTGTAGGCCGGCTTATAGCCGGCGACGTCGAACCAGTTATACGCATCCAATTTGTCGTTGCGGATGTATTCATACGCCGATCCGTGCAGGGCGTTGGTGCCCGACTTGGTGACCATGTTGATCGCCGCGCCGGTGCCGCCGAACTGGGCGCCATAGGTGTTCGTCAGAACCGTGAATTCCTGGACCGCCTCCATCCCCAGGGAAGTCCCGATGATGCCGACTCCGGTGCCGTGGTCCCCAGCGTCTACGCTCTCGAGGTCGTCTATAACGTAGGAGGTTCCCACCGGACGGGAGCCGGAGACGGAGTAGTTATTTTCCAAACCGTAGGCGGTAGGCGACACGCCGCCGCCGGTCGCGCCTGGAGTCACAAGCCCTACGCCGGGCGCCAGGCTGAGCAGATCCGTGAAGTTGCGGCCGTTCAACGGCAGGTCAGACATCTGGGCGGGCGAAATCAACTGGCCCACTGTGGCCGTGGTGGTGTCCACGGTGGTAGCTTGGCCATGCACCTCGACCACTTCCGAGGTATGGCCCACCTTGAGCGTAAAGTCCAGCACCGGGTGTGCGCCGACGGTCAGTATGACCCCGGTCTGCACCAATTTCTGGAAGCCTGTCTTCTGCGCTGCAACGTTGTAGGTGCCGATCGGCATTTCCGGCAGGGTGTAGCGCCCCGCCCCGTCGGTAGTCCCAGCGTAGGAGATGCCCGTGCCAACGTCCGTGGCCTGGATTTGGGCGCCCGCAACCACCGCACCGGTGGTATCCATGACGGTGCCGGTAAGTACGGCTGTGTTGACTTGCGCGTGTAAGTTGCTGACGGCAAGGGCGCTAAACAACAGCACGACCAGCGCCCCACAGACTATTTTCACCTGGCCTAAAATGGACTTAAACATAATGCCTCCTGTCATTTACTCCTCCTGTTACGGTTTACTACACTGCAAACAGCATCCCCATGTGGGAGGTTCTCCTACCGCCCTGACAATGCCCGGGCCAGTGTCCCGGAGCCATTGGTGAAATAGGACTTGCAACAATCTCCTCTCACTTGCCGCGCGGCCATCAGCCTGCCCATGGAGACACCATGACGGCTCCGCACTTGGCCGGACGTCGCCACTTCCAGCGCCCCGCTATGGCTCGCTGACGCCGCCCACAAAAATCCCGCCACACTCATGCCCTGCCACTGCAGATCGGCTCAGAGCGAGGCGAAAAGCTCAAAAATTGAGTTGCGCGAGAGTATGCACCTTTGAACCGATTCTTGTCAATGCCAGTCTTTTCCTGGGTCATAGCACAATAGATACATGCCCTTGGTGAAAGTTATGCACTGGCTCCGAACTGCGCTGCTGCCTGCGGTTTGAAAGCTTTTTTGGAGGGGTGGTTGCAGCAGGGCCGCACCCGAAACGCGACACATATCCCCCCGCGTCGTCGACCGTTCCGTCGTCGGCCATTCCGATGTAACTAGTAACTAAAGAGTGATTTCCTGGTGGGCGACAAACACTGTCGCCTTGCTTGCCGAGCGCAATCCATCAGAAATGCCGGATCGTCTTTCTCGGTGTTGAGCGAATGTCCGGAACGTGCGCAGGGTCGCCGGTATGTTCCACGCGGCTCTCCAGCGAGCGACTCACCAGATCGCGGGAGCCAAGCCCAACCGCCAGCGCGAGGGTGAGAACGATGCCTCCGAAGAGGATGCCGAACGCCAGCTCGACAATGTTTCCACCCACCTGAAGATGGTCCAGCACCATGGCCGCCGTGAGCACCAGCACCAGCCACTTCACGCCCAACGAAAGAATGCGCGCGTACTGCAATTGCGCATTCACAGCGCTGATCAGGACCGACCGCGCTAGGAAGCGCGCGATCAAAATACCCGCAATCAGGAGCAGTCCCGCGCCCACCGCATGCGTGAGGTAGGGCAGGAGCGCAATGGGAAGAGTTGTGCCGGTGGCGTAGGAGGTGTCGAAGGCCGAGACGCCGATGATGAGTCCAAGCAGCACGCACGCCCAGAATGATAAGCGCGCCACAATTTCCGTCGGCGAGCTGGATGGAGTCCAATCGCTGCCGCCTTTGCTTGCCAGGCGCAGATCGAACTTCAGCCAGGTCAGGCAGCGCCGCAGCGCCCACGAAACGGCAACGCCGCTCAATGTGAACACGAGCAGCGCAACAAAGAATGCCAGAATTCCCGGAAGCACCGCGATCAGCAGCGTCAGCACGCGATAAAACGACTGGTGCAGCGCATCCGTCATGTGCTGCCACATGGAACCGCTGCTATACACCGGAAGCACCGGCGCGTTTTGAATTGTTTGAAGCAGGCTTGCAGCCAGGTTTTGCATCGTATTCGCTCCTCTCGCCGCTCGGCCGCCAGCGCGTGCCTGGGGCGCAATCGGCAATCATGAGTTGAACCGGTCGGGCCAGCGCCAGCGCGCGACCAGGTAGGGTTTATCCGCCTCGAACGCCGCGGCCACGGTTTCAATGTGGCGCTCCGGGGTGATTCCGGATGCGGTTGCGTTGATGTGTCCTGCGACCCAGGCCAGATAAAGCGGGATCAGCGCACCCATCAAATGTCCGCGATTGATGGTGCGCAGCCGGTAGGCAATGAGAAAGTCGTACACAATGCGCGCCCACAGATTCTCGGGCATGCGAAAGGCCGAAGCATCGACGACTGAGAACCGCTTGAGCAAGAGCAAGGAGTGAGGCGGCAGAATCAACGACCAGATCTCCTGCAAGTTGGCATAGGCCAGGCGGAACGCCTCAACCATTTGTGCCGCGTCGGCGGCGCTGCCGGCGGGCGACGCACCGGGAACCGGCTGGCGCATGATGGGCGGGCGACGCGGCCGTTGCCAAACAGCCGCCTTGGATTCGATATCGCCAAACAGCGACCCGGTGACGAGAGCAAGAATCGAACTGATATCGACATCGGCCGGCTGCGGCATGGCACGCAGGCCGGCATCGATCTCGTCCACCGAGCAGCCGCCTGCAATGGCTTCATTCACCGGCCACAACAGTGCCTCGTTCTGGCCGCGGTCGTTGAAGCGGTGGGCGGCCGTGGCCATTCGTTCTGCCATACGCATCGAGAGGCACATATCGAGCGCCAGCGGAAATCGCGCCCGCACGGCAAACAGCGTCCGGGTGAGCGGATAGAGAATTGCCGAATTGATGAACCCTGTGTTGGGAGGAATGCTGTAGTGCGGCATGGCCAGGTCAATGGCTGTGTGCAATACCGCACTCGCCAGGCTGCGCAGCGCCAGCGGGCTCAGCGAATCGGCGCCGGGGCCGAGCATCAGCACCGCTTTCGCCTCATGCTCGTGTCCGGCCTCGAATGCATTGATGAAATCGGCTGGCCTCATCGGCCATGCCGTGCTCGAGCGCGAGACTGGCACCACCCGCATTGCGGTCGTCGCGTGGGCAGCGAGCTCCTCCCGCGTGGCAACAATCACGCTTTCGGCGGAAAAGGCTTCGGACAGGTGCGTCATCAGGCCTTCGAACTCCTCTGGCTGCATAGCCGCGGCCAGTACAACAAGATCGGTCGCCGCATGTTCAGCGGTCGAGGTGGCCTCGGGAATCGGATTTGCTGTCGCCATCGGTCGAGTAACGGGTGACAAAAAAATGAGTCCTACAATGCTAAGATGCCATGCATCGGGATGCGAAGCCATCCGGGGCGGGAATTGAGCTCGTAAAGCACCTCATACAGAGCTTTTTCAAGCAGATAAACCTTGAGCAGCGCCTGAGCCGGCTCCGGCGCGGGCAGCAATGCCGGATTTCGCGCCACAGCATCGCGATAAGTACGCAGGAACTCAGCCGAGGCGGCATTTTGCCACCAGTGCGCCCAGGCTGCCAAAGCATCGGGATCGGCGCTACCCCGCTCGGAACCAACAAAATGATCGACCGCCGCAAACGCGACATAGGAGAATGAGCGCAACATGCCGGCGACGTCCTTGAGCGGCGATTGCTTTCTGCGCCGCTCCTCGATCGGACGGGCAGGCTCACCTTCAAAGTCAATCAGCACAAAATCATCGTCGCCGTCTGGCGATTTCGCGTCTGCCGTGCGCAAGGTCTGGCCCAGGTGATAGTCGCCATGGATGCGAATGCGCTGGCCGGACGATTCCAGCGCCGCAATCGACCGCACGCGCCGGATCAGCTCCGGCCGGCGCGAAAGCAGCAGCCCGGCAGCGTCGGTGGTAGCGTCATCGAGCGTAGCCAGCTTCAGCTTCAGCGCCTCCAGCGTCGATTTGAGCTGCGCTTCAATGCGCTCCGCATCGAGTGCAAGATCCTCTGCCGTCATCGGCTCGGGAGCAAATGCCGGCAGATCGGCTGAACTCGCAAGGGCAAGATGCATCTCTGCCGTGCGGCGTCCCAGCAGCGCCGCAGCCCGAAGTGTGGACTGCGCTTCCGCCAATTTCTCCGGCGGCGCCTCGCCGCTGCCCTGGAATTCAGGAGTTTGCGATATTGCGGGAGCCGGCTGACCGGCAACCGTCACCAGCCAAAGCGAAAGTTCGTCAAGGAACCACTGCCAGCCGTCGCCCTGATTCGGAACCAACCCCTGGAGCATCGCCACCGTAGTCTTCTGCGAGCCCGGAGAGCTCATGGCGATCTCGCCCAGGAACGGCGGAATCCTCGTGAAGTTGGCGATCTCCGTCAGAAATCGGCCCATCTCTACATCGGGATTCTCTTCGGCCTGCAAACGCCGGAAGAGCTTGAGAAAGAGCCTGTCATCAAATCGGATGGAGGTATTTGACTGTTCGGCAGTGCTCGCCCGCGAGGGCAGCCTCTGCGTCGCCGACTCAACCGGGAAGGCTTTCGAAGCCCGTGCGTCGAGCCGGCCGCCCTGCGGAAACACATCGCCGGCTGAAGGAGATTCGCGCGGCTGTAATCGTTGCCCGCCGGATGATTGCGTGCTGGACCCATCGGTCCGCGGTGCAGCCGCTGCTTCTCCGGGCTGCGCGCTGAGCGGTGCGGGCGCAGGAATGCCGGCGCCTGCCTGAATCTGAACTGCGCCAGCTGCGTCCACAGGCCAAGCATCCGGCATTGCTGCGCCGGATTCCGCAGCCGATGCGCCGGTCGCCAGCGCGTGAGTCTCTGACACAGGCAGCGTTGTGTTTCCCGCAATAAGCCGCAGCAGATCCTGATGAAAGTCTTGGTGTACTGTTGCATCGTAGACCGCCGCGGTCCCGCCGGCTGTTGTCATTCTCGCAATGATGCTCTCCGGGTGCTCAGCCAGCACTGCGTCGAAATCTCCGCCGGCGCCGATGGCAAGCGGAATTTGATACCGATCCGGAGGGCCATCGAGGTAGTTGACATTGAAGAAAAACAGAGCCGGCGAAAGTGCGGCCGCTTGCGTCTCGCCGACTTGCGCAAAGCCCGCAAGTTCAGCAGTTGCGCCGGGCGCAAGTTCAACCCAACTGCCCAAATGCACCGATTCGATGGTGCGCGTCTTGGCTCCAAACCAGCGCTGGCGCGGCAACCAGTCGCGCAGCGCCGGCTCCAGGACGCCCGCGCCCGCGGTCGCCAGAAACTCCGCCCAGCTTGCGGCCAGGGCCGGCAATGCGGCCTGCGTCTCGGTTTCGGCGGCAGCTTCACTCGCAAGCTCAGGCGGCAACTCGCTTGCCGCGCCCGCAGCCTGCAATTCCAGCCAGAGGAAGGAATACGGCGCCAGCGTGATCCCATATGGTTCCCTGCTGATGGTCGGGAAAGACACGTAGCCCAACATCTCCACCGGCTCGAAGCCGGCATAGTCGGCCAAATCGAGCGTGACCGGCTGCGCGAAGCGGCTCAAATTGGCTACACACAACACCGTCTCGCAGAATCCGTCGCCGCGATCCAGTTCGCGCAAATACGCCAGGATCTTGCGGTTCGACGGATTTAGAAACGTAAGCGTTCCCCGCCCGAATACTTGAAACAGTTTGCGCAGGGCGATCATGTTGCGCGTCCAGTGCAGCAGGCTTGACGGATCGCTCTGCTGCGCTTCAACATTTACGGCCTGGTAGCCGGTGACGGGATCCATTACCACCGGCAGGTAAAGCCGCGCGGGATCGCACCGGGAAAAGCCGGCGTTGCGATCGGAGCTCCATTGCATCGGCGTGCGCACGCCGTTGCGGTCGCCGAGATAGATGTTGTCGCCCATGCCGATCTCGTCGCCGTAATACAAAATCGGCGTGCCGGGGAAACTTAGCAGCAGCGAATTCAGCAGCTCGATGCGGCGACGGTTGTAGTCCATCAAGGGCGCAAGCCGCCGCCGGATTCCGACATTGATGCGCATGCGTGGATCGGCGGAATACGCAAAGTACATATAGTCGCGCTCGTCATCAGTGACCATCTCCAGCGTCAGTTCGTCATGGTTGCGCAGAAACAGGCCCCACTGGCAGGTGTCGGGGATGGTTGGCGTTTGCGCCATGATGTCGGTGATGGGCAACCGGTCTTCCTGACGCAGCGCCATGAAGATGCGCGGCATGAGCGGGAAATGGAAGGCCATGTGACACTCATCGCCATCGCCGAAATACGGGCGCACGTCGGCGGGCCACTGGTTGGCTTCGGCAAGAATCAGCCGGTTGGCGTACTCCGCATCGATGGTGGCGCGCAGTGTGCGGACCACCGCATGCGTCTCGGGCAGGTTTTCGCACGAGGTTCCATCGCGTTCGCAAAGATATGGAATAGCGTCCATGCGCAGCCCGTCGACTCCCATATCCAGCCAGAAGCGCATGGCCTTCAACACCTCTTCCAGCACCAGCGGGTTGTCGTAGTTGAGATCGGGTTGGTGCGAAAAGAAGCGATGCCAGTAGTAGGCCTTGGCCGTCTCGTCCCAGGTCCAGTTTGATTTTTCGCTGTCGGTGAAGATGATGCGTGCGTCTTTGTACTTCTCGTCGGTGTCGGACCACACGTACATATTGCGCTGCGGTGATCCGCTGGGAGCAAGACGCGCAGCCTTGAACCAGGGATGCTGATCGCTGGTATGGTTGACCACCAACTCGATCGTCACCTGCATCCCGCGCTGATGCGCCGCATCAAGTACGGCCCTGAAATCGTTCAGAGTCCCATAGGACGGATTTACGTCTGTGTAATTCGAGATATCGTAGCCGTCGTCGCGCAGCGGAGACGGGAAGAACGGCAGCAGCCAGATGCAGGTGACGCCCAGTTCCACGAGATAATCAAGGTGCATCAGCAGGCCCGGAAAATCGCCGATTCCGTCGTTGTTCGAGTCGGCGAAGGCGCGCACGTGCAGCTCGTAGATGACGGCGTCTTTGTACCAGAGAGGATCGGTGGCGCTGGCGATCTTTTTCACGCTTCAGCTCTCCAGGCAGTTTGCATGCGTATTTCCCCTGAGGCGCGCACCGTCATTGCACGCGGCTCACGCGAAAGATATGTGCAGGTTGAATGCCCGGCCGCAGCGCGACGTAGTTGCGATCTCGCCAGGTATATTGCGCGCCGCTCAGCAGGTCATCCACCAGGAAGCTCCTACTGGCGGAAACGCCAATCTTTTCAAGGTCGAGATTCGTCCAGCCGGTTTGCTCGTTGAAGGAGTCGATATTGACGGCGACCAGAATCGTGTTCTCGAAGCCGGGCGTCGACTTCGAGTAGCAGATCAAACTGGGGTTATCAATGGAGTGGAAATGCAGCGAGGCGTTCGACTGCAACGCCCGGTTCTCGCGACGGATTCGGTTCAGCGAGGTGATCAGCGGCACCAGCGAGTCCGGCGCATTCCGGTCGCGCTGCCGAATCTGGTATTTCTCGCTATCCAGATACTCTTCCGACTCTCCTTTGCCGGCCTGCGGCCGAGCCGGGGCGTTTTCTTGAAGCTCATATGCGGGGCCATAGATGCCGTAGTTCGCACACAAAGTCGCAGCCAGGATCAGGCGGTGCATAAAGGCCGGACGCCCCCCTTCCTGCAGCGTCCTGTGCAGGATGTCCGGCGTATTAGGCCAGAAATTCGGCCGGAAAAAGTCGCTGATTGGCGGGCGCGTAATCTCTTCCAAATAGCTTTCGAGCTCCGATTTACTGTTACGCCAGGTAAAGTACGTGTACGACTGCGTGAATCCCCGCTTGGCCAACGCGTACATCAGATGAGGGCGCGTGAATGCCTCGCCCAGAAAGATAGCGTCGGGGTATTTGCTCTGAATCTCGTTCAGGCACCACTCCCAAAAGGAAAGCGCCTTGGTGTGCGGGTTATCGACGCGGAAAACACGCACGCCGCGCTCGATCCAGAATTCAAAAACGGAATACAGTTCATTCCAAAGGCCGCGCCAATCGGGTGACTCAAAATTCAGCGGATAAATATCCTGATACTTCTTGGGCGGGTTCTCTGCATATTGAATCGATCCATCGGGCCGGATGAAAAACCACTCCGGATGCTCGATGACCCACGGATGATCGGGCGAGCACTGGAAAGCAATGTCCAAAGCGATCTCGATTCCCTGCGATTTAGCCGATTTCACCAGCCGGTCAAAGTCAGTGAAGGTGCCAAGCTGCGGATGAATCGACTTATGCCCGCCGCAATCGCCGGCAGCCTCTGCGCCTAACGGCGCGCAGAGCGCTGCACTTCGGTCGCCGATGGCCCACGGACTGCCCGGCGCGCCCGGCGCCGCAACCGTCGCGTTGTTCGGCCCTTTGCGGAAAGACCGGCCGATGGGATGTATGGGCGGCAGGTAAACAATGTCGAAGCCCATCGCGGCGATCTCAGGGAACTGGCGCTCCACGTCCCTGAGGGTTCCGTGCTCGCCAGGAATCTGCGCGGCCGATCGCGGAAAAAGTTCATACCAGGCAGAAAATCGTGCGCGTTCGCGATCGACCCAGACCGGCAGTTCGGCTGCAAATTGCGTGGCGTGCGTCAGGTCGGGATAGCGCGCCATCAGGCGCTCGAGTTCCTCACCGCACGGATTCTCATAGAAGGGGCGCCCCTCGCCAGCCAACCGCTCAAGAGTCTCCGAGATCTGGAGCAGCCTGGCGGCGTCGCTGCCTTGCGCCCGCAGTGCTGCCTCGCGCACCAGAACGGCGCCCGAAGAAAACGCGAGCGCAATATCCTGCGCCACGGGATTCAAACCAACATCAGGGCCTGCATTCGGACTGGGCATTGCCGGCGGGGCAACATCGGCGAGCTCCGGGCTGGTCTGCGCGGCCAGGCGCTTCTTTAGGTCGCTGGCCCAGGTTGCGAAGTGGTCGATCCATCCCTGCAGCGTGTATCTCCATGAGCCAAGTCTGTCGACTCGGAAAACCCCTTTCCAACTGTCGTTCTCAAGAGCCTGCATGGGCGCGAAGCGCCAGCCTGATTCGCCTTCATGCCGGTAAAGCACGCGTGCAGCCACCTGATTGTGGCCATCGGCAAAAATCGCCGCGCTCACCTCGACTTCCTCGCCGCAAACGCGTCGCACCGGATGACTTCCCCAGTCAATCTGCGGGGTCACATCCTCAATTACGACGCGCTGGCGGCCATCGCACGGCTTCATGGCGATTTATCCTCGACGGCAAACGCACCTGCCTTGAATTGGCGCAAGCAAAGATCAATCAGGCCGCGCATCGAACGCCCAGGTTCGCCAATTAAGCAGTAATTAGAGATGCAGAGCGGCGGGGACGGGATTGTTGCCGGTCGCTCGGGAAGAAGCAGCTCTATGCTCCTTTTACCACGGGCTTGCTCTAAGAGCCGAATGAAATCGCTGTCGCCGGCGCAGAATCCGCCGGGCATTTCCCATTGAGGTTGAGCTTCAACATGAAGGCTCTAAGTCCGCAAGAAACGCAGAAATGGGCAAAGCTTCCTTAAGTTATTGATACTAAATACTGTATATGGTGCCGGGAGTGGGCGAATTGTCTGCCGCCGTTGATTCTACGTAAGTTATTGATTTCTTAGGGACGCCAAAACCGCTCAAAACGGCAAAATCGCGGTTCCCACACACGGATCCGCGAGACGTTTGTAGATGGTCGTTTGCTCCGCTGCATCGTTGAAATCCCGGCCAATTTGCAGGCGAGAAACCAACATTTCAGTATCAATTCAGTCTACCGCCCGAATTGCGGCGGCAGAGTCCCCGGTCAGGCTCGTGGTGCGCCGGTGGTTTCGGCCGACGACCCTCACAGGCTGAATCTGCAAACTTATCGCTGCTTCCATTTTCTTCAAATAAGTGAGATTACCCCGGCGGTGCTGTATCAGGCCAACGGTCCGGACCATAATGTAAGAGGCAAGTTGCTTCTTGACAGATCCGGGCGATCTCCGTGGAATGAGATGCAGTTGAGGACCAGCGACACCCGGTCTGAGCTACTTGATGCGGAGCACTAGGCCGGCGCTCAAGCGGAGATTGTTTTGGGTTCCGTTCACGCCGTTTGGCAACTTGGTGAGAAGGTAATCCGCCTCGATGGGACGAATGGCGAGGCGGCGGGCGATACGAACGTCGAATCCTCCTCCCGCAATCATGGCGAAGTCAGTTGCCGCTCCCGTCGGACCCGCGGCGACCGGGAAGTACGAATTGAAGCCGTGGGCGGCGCCGAAGAGAGCTTGTGCGAAGGGCGCGAGCCGGTGATGAGACGCGAAGGAAATGCGCGGTCCGGCAGTGAACGAAATGAGCGACAGCCCTCGCCCGCCATGGTTCACGTTGGCAGTATTCTCTCCGCTGAAGTCGGCGGCGAGGCCGAGCCATCGATAAACATGCAGCGCCGCCTCAACGTCGCCGCCGTTCATGTTGAAGCAGCCGCACTCGCCGGGGTTGGCGTTGCTGCGCACATAGCTGTATGCGACGGCAATCTCCAGCGGCGCAAGATAGGATTGTGTGCTCCCGGTGGACGAAGAATTTGGCGCTCCCGCGGGGGTGCTCGCGCTTTGCGCAAGCGCGGCGCAGGGCACGATCGCACAGCACAGAAGAAGGATCCGAGAGTTTCGCATAGCGCTTCTCCTACTGCTGGGTGATCGTGACACCGATGCTCACCGTCTGCGCGCTTCCCGAGCCCGGCGTCACAACCACTGTCACCGTGGAAGTGCCAACCGGGGTGACATAAGTGCCAAAGCCGCCGCCCGAGATGCAGCCCGCAAGTCCGGCCAACGCGCCGATGAGCAGCACAAACAGGCACAGCCGGAAACTTCTAGAATTCTTTGTGAACAACTTTCGTTTACGCCGGAGTGCAATCAGCCCCAGCAGGCTAAAGGGCGACCAGAAGGCGATTGCCGTCAGGATCGCGCCCGGCCGCAGTGGTGTTGGAGCCGATGCCGGCAGGACCGCAGCCATGGCGTCCACGTCCGTCTCAATGGTCAGCACTACTTTCACCGACTGGTTGTTCCCCACTGTCACGGCGGTGATGGGCGCGCCGTTGAGCTCGAAGGCGCATTGCGTGTTGGCGGGAAGGCCGAGGCAGCCCAACTGCAACGTTTCGCTGTAGCCGCCTTGCGGCGTGAATGTGAGCGTGGTTTGTCCCGACTGCCCTTGCACGATCGTCAAAGTGACAGGGCTTGCGCCGATCATGAGCGAGGGCGGAAGCTCGGCAACATTGAGCGTGTATCCCTGCACGGTAGTCTGGTCGTTGTAGGTATCGGCGGCTTTCACCGAGAAGGTATACGCACCGGCGGAAGCGGACGAAAGTGTGCCGCCGAGGGATCCATTGGAAAATATGAGACCCGCGGGAAGCGCTCCGCTCTCTGTCAAAGTCAGCGTGCCGGTTCCCCCGGTCGCCGTAAATGCGACCGGTCCATAGGGCGCAGCTGCAATCGCCGAACCGTCACTTGCATTGAACGTCGCCGGAGTGGGACTGATTGTGATGGCGCTGAACGCTCTCACGGTTTCGCTATCCGTAACCGTGATGGGCTCAGAGTCGACGACGTCGGGGAAGGTTTCGGTGTCGGCCACCGTGATGGTCTCGTTATCCATGACCATGACGGTTGCCGACGGTGGAGATAGCGGAGCTGCGTTGCTTCCTGCGCTGTTGAGCGAGATGGTCTGCGTGTAATTCGCGCCCGACTCTGCGCTGGGAGGGCTGCTCAAGGCGGCGTTGTCGGTGAATACGATTGTTCCGGTGGCTGCCGCACCCGCAATTGGATTGTAGAGAACTGTGAAGGTGCACGCGCCGCCACTGGGAAGCGTAGTCGGCAAGGAGGTAGCGCCGTTCGAGCATGCGGTTTGCCTGATCGTGAATGAGTTTGACGAGATCTGAGGTGCACCGCTGAACACAATAGCCGCTTCCCCTACGTTCGAGACAGTAAGGGTTTGCGTTTCCCCGCTGGCCCCGTTAAATCCCAGGCCGCTCGTGGAATACCACGCGGCCGGTCCCGCAAACGGGACACCGGCAAGTGTATTGATCAGCGGAGTCACAGTCACCGCGTCACTTACAGTGATCGGCTCCGAGTCGACGACATCCGGGAAGGTCTCGGTGTCGGTCACGGTGATGGTTTCGTTATCTGTGACGTTCGCGGGTCCCCCCGAAGCGCTATTGATAGTGAGCGTAGGGTTGACGCTTCCGGTGCAATTGTTTGAGTCGGTCGCCGTCACCTGGATAGGAAAGCTCCCTGTCTGCGTTGGGGTTCCGCTCAGAACCGGCGCAACCCATGTCATTCCAGTGGGCAACGCACCAATTTCAGACAATGTCGTCGTGCCCACGCCGCCCATTTCTGTGAAAGTGATCGCCGTATAGGCAGTGCCAGATGTGCCGGCCGCCAGAGTAGGCGGGTCCACGGTGATCGTGGGACACTCGATCACGAGCGAGTAAGCCTGGCTACCAGTGTCGTTGTTTGAGTCGAAGGCTGCCACGGTGAAGGGAAACGTCCCCGTCTGGGTAGGTGTTCCGGATAGCACACCGTCAGAGGCGAGTGTCATTCCGGGCGGTGGCGATCCCGCCGTCACCGCGAATGTCACTGTACCGGTGCCTCCTGTTGCGCCCAAGGTAACAGGCGAATAAACCTCTCCCGCGGCGCCCGACGGAAGATTGCCTGGCGAGATCGTGAGCGAAGTCGACGACCAGGGTGAGACCTTGGCGACAAATGGGATAAAGCCGGAGTAGGTGCTGGGCACTGTAGGCTCGAACGAGCCCGCTGTCGTGGGAAGTTGCAGCGACCCGGTTGATCCAGTGATGTACGCCGTTCCTGAAGGATCCAGCGCGCCAGTGGCGCCGCAGCATTCCAGATTGGCGCCAACCGGGGTGGAGAAGAGCAGCCCCGAGCCATCGGCAGTCAGCTTCGAAATGAAATCAAAGAAGCAGCCACCGTTTACCGTGCAAGCCGGAAGCGTAAATGCACCAGCCGTGGATTCGAACGGTAAAGCCGTATTGCTGAGACCGAAGAGAACAGCGCTATGGTCGGGACCTACGGCAACCGACTCCACGCTACCGTTAAAGTAGCTTGAATAAACGAGCCCTGTGCCTTCAGGGGTCAGCTTGGTAATGAAGCCCTCTCCGGGGCTGCTTTGAACCACGGGCGAGGTCACGGGAAAGTTGGTAAACGAGGTCGTGCCGCCCACAAAGACCGAGCATGATTCGCCCACCGAGAGGGATGTACAGTTGGAGGGATCCACGGCGATACCCAGGCCCACGCTGCCCTTATTTGCTGTGGTGCCGCCGAGGAAGGTGGAGTAGACCAGTTCGGTTCCCGTTGGGTTCAGTTCGCTGACAAAAGCATCATTGCAAGGGCTGTTGCAAGTCGCAATGTAGGGATTCTTGGTTGGAAAATTGCTGGAAGTTGTATTGCCTGTTACGTACGCATCGTTTAAGCTGTCCACGGCAATCGCGCCAACAGCGCCGCTTCCTGTGTAATCTTCTGATTCGCTGCCGCCTAGGTAGGTCGAATAAACCAGCGATGAGCCATCGGCAGATAGTTTGGTGACGAACGCGCTCACCTCACCATAGTTGGCGGGGAACACCGTCTGGAATGCGCCGGTCGTCGTGGGAAAGTTCGAGGCTATCGTATTGCCGGTGACATATGCGCTGAACGATGAGTCCACCGCAATCCCGGACGCGTTATCTTCGGTTCCTGTCGTGGATCCATCGAGGTAAGTGGAGTAAACAAGCGTGGATCCATCCGGGCTCAACTTGGCCACGAAGGGCACGGGATAATTTGAAGGCCGAACGGGCATAAAGCTGCCCGACGTGGTTGGCGTGTTGTCCTCGGTCTCCGAAATGCCGTCGAAATAGGCCGCGCCTGTGCTATCAACGGCTATGGCATAGATCACATCGCCGCCGACGCCATTCGGGTTCACCCCGCCGAAAAAGGTCGAGTATACCAGCCCGGAGCCGTCGGCCTTAAGCTTGCTGATGAAAGCAAAGCTGCCGCTGGCCGGTGGAGGTCCAGGGTTGTAAGACCCGGGAGTGGTGGGGAAAACAGCCTCGTATGGCTGGGCCGTTCCCGTCACCACCGCGCAGCCTGCGGAACAATCAATGGGATCGCCGTGGACAGCCCCCGTCGGGCTCGAGCTGTCCACGGCGATGGCATAACTCTCACCCCCTCCTCCGCCCAGGTAGGTGGAATATACGAGCGTGGGGTCGATCACCAATGGCCGCGTATGGTCGTACGGGCCCAGCGCGAACGCAATCCGGTTGCGGGCGCCGAGCACATAATTTCCGGCGATGTCGCGCCGGCCTTCGGGCAGTTGCTGGTAGATGTGCGGCTTGTTCATCACCAATTTGTGCGCCGCGTCCATGCCGAGCACCACATTGCCCGCTCGATTCAAGCGCATCCTGCGCGCTCCATCTACCTCCAGCGCGATGCTGCGCGGATCGGCTCCCGGCGCGATGTCGAAGTCGAATTCAAGCCGCCGGTTATCGCCGTGGAAGATCGCGTCCACTCCGGGAAAGATGCCGTGGTAATTGACCGCGGAGTAGTTGGGCACGTTGGTGTGCCACTGCTTCGGATCATTGCCGATGAAGTAGTTCGACTTGGCCGGTAGCTCGTCACCTCCGGCAACGACCACAGCCGCGTTGCCGCCTACAAACTTCACGCGCACGGCATGGGCAGCTTTCTGAAGTTGACGCGCTCTTGAATGGCGAATGGGGTCGCCGGCGCGCAGCGATTTCTGGACGGGCGTCGGCTCAAGAGGTGATAGAACCGCCTCTTGATCGGTGAGAAACAGCGAGTAGCCGGTTGCGTGAGCCAGGAATTTCACACGCGAATCGCTCTGGCCGACGTTGGCCTCGAACGACATGGGCAGCGCGGCGTACATCTGCATGGCGCGCGTGTGCAACTCCGGCGATAACGACATAGGTGCGGCCGCCGCGGTGTGATGATCCGGAACGATTGGTTGAGAGAGGGCCTTAAGCTTGGTCGATTGGGGGTTTGGATGAAGCCGTCCAGCGGGCACGAGCGAGGGGTGGGCCGCTGGTGCAATCGATACCAAAGTTCCGGCAGGCGGAGCGACGGCGGAAAGACGCGTAGCGCGATGCCAGAGGGCCGCAACAACAAGTCCGGCAAGCATGATCGTGACGCAGGCAATGACACCCGCGAACTTCCGGAAGACACTGCGCCGGCTTGTCCGGCCGCGGGGCATGATTCGCGGCCGCTGGCTTCCGGCGCAGTCAACCGATCCGGATCGAGCCTTCGCGCGTCTCTTTGTCTCCCTGTTCAAGGCCGGCCTCCGTGGAGATCAATCCATGACGGATTTGAGGGTTCTGCGGCCGTGAACTAACTGCCGGAGGCAAAGCTGAACTGGACCGTGACACTGATTGTCTGCATGGAAGTGACGTTGACCTGTGGGGGGTCTGGGCTGACCCCGTCGAGGGACCGGCTTGAAAAGATGGTTTCATACCACAGAGGTGTTACGAAGTTGTTACTTGCTGCTGTACAGTTTGCGGGCGCCACCGTTGAACCACATACGGCGATGTTGGTCACTACGTACCCCACAACGCCGCTGTTATTGCCGGCCACCGCGGTACCTTGAAGAGTGACCACATTGGAAGCTCCAGGTGAAGTCGGGGTGACGGAAAGCGTCGGAAAGCAATACGACGAAGAATTCGCGGGGCAAATAAAAACAGACGGCGAGTAGATTTGGCACGCGGTGGGGCTGCTGTTTGTGCCGCAGGGATATTCAGAATTTCCCGGCACCGCAGGCGGTCCATAAAGAAAGATCGCCCATCCCCCAGTCGAGAGTTGCCCAGACAGAAGGGATGCAAGTACCCCTTGGCCATAGGTGCCTGATGCCAAGCTGTTCTCAAACTCGGTGTGAGAGACAAGCTTGCCATCAGGATTCCTGACCTCGATCGTCCAGTGGCCGTGGATCTTGATGCCTTCCTGGGTTCCCTTGGGAGCGGGTTTGCCTGGCGCGGCTGTTTGGGCGGGTTGAGCAGCAGGTTGCGCTTGCGACGCAGCCTTTGCGGGAGCTGCGGCGGGAACCGCGGGCGAGGCTGCGCTTGACTGAGCGCGACCCACGCTGGAGCCGGAAAGCACCATGGCGAGGAGGGCGGCAAGCACCAAGCCCAGCCCGGCGATTCGTGCGATAACCTCGTGTTTACCGTTTGTCTTCATTTTGTCTCTCCTCTCTGGTGTCCATCCTCTTAAACTCTGAAACTGCCGCTTCGGGAAGCCGGCAATTCCCTCCCGCAGCCATTACTTTCCGCCAACGTTGACGTTACTCCGACTGCTCCGCGCTCACGGTAAGCCAAGAAAGACATGCCGTGGATCGCCAAAGTCGAGGCCTGATTGAATGAAGCCGGGGAAAGATGTCTTAGTGCGGCCCCCATGTGCAAGTGCGGGAGCCCTGTTATCTGCTAAAGCGAAATCTAACAGAGATTTGGACCAGGAAGCAAAAGAATTTTCTTGATAGCCCGCAGCCTGGGACAGGAAACTCAGCGCGCTCCCCGTCTAATTACCTTTAGTTTCAATAGGTTGACATTGACTCCGAGTGCGCCTATCTTTGTTGACAGACGTTCCGCGGGGGTCTCAAGTCGGAGGGCCGCTATAGCAAAACCAGAGATGCTGTAACCCGAAGCCGCTGCACTTAAGTCGCCGCAACCCCAAGGAGCGGCGACTTTCAAAAAAAGCTGAATAGAGCACACCTCCTCTGGTTTTGCCGCTAGTCGCCGATCAGGACATTACTCCAGAAGATTGCTGCCCGTGAACCCATCATCCGTTGATTCACGCATCAATGAATCCAGACGCACACCGGGATTCCTTAACTCGGTCTCCGATTGACCACCGCACGCAACAAGCACAGTTCAGGAGGTAATTTCTCATCAATAATTGATAATAAATATCCTAAGTGGTGCCGGGAGGGGGGGTCGAACCCCCATGACCACAAGGGTCGGCAGATTTTGAGTCTGCTGCGTCTGCCAGTTCCGCCATCCCGGCCTTCGGTAGCGGTCTGCTCCCAAAGTATCGCATAGCCTTTGGCTTATTGGCCACAGCCGCTGCGCTACTCCTGGGCGCCCGATCCTCTCAAAAGCCACTGCCGCGCCTTTTCTCTGGCGCGCCCCGGCCAGAGGCGTCTGCCGCACCGCGGGCGCCTGCCACACCGCGGGTGCTGTGCGACAATGGAGGCAACGATGACCAGCATCTCCTCTGCCGTCGTTCCCGAGCCAACCGCCGTAACCCCGCAGTTGCTGATCCAGCACGGCATCACTGCGGAGGAGTACGACCGCATTCTGGCGGCCCTTGGCCGCACGCCATCGATCACTGAGCTTGGCATCTACAGCGTGATGTGGAGCGAGCACTGCTCTTACAAGTCCAGCCGTGCGCATCTCAAGCGTCTGCCCACCAAAAGCGACCGCGTAGTGCAGGGGCCCGGCGAAAATGCCGGCATCATCGATGTTGGCGACGGCTGGGCCTGCGCCTTTAAGATCGAAAGCCACAACCACCCCAGCTATATTGAGCCTTACCAGGGCGCGGCCACCGGCGTGGGCGGCATCCTGCGCGACATCTTCACCATGGGCGCGCGGCCGCTGGCCGTGATGGACTCGCTACGCTTCGGGCCGATCGAGCCCCATTCCGCCGAGCGCGAATTGGTTCACAGAAACCATTCCATCCTGGAAGGCATCGTCAGCGGCATCGCCGGCTACGGCAACTGCTTCGGCGTGCCCAACCTCGGCGGCGAGACCAAATTCGAGCCCTGCTACAGCGGCAATCCGCTCGTCAACGCCTTCGCTCTCGGCCTCGTACGCAACGACGAAATCTTCTACGCCAAAGCCAGCGGCACGGGAAACCCTGTCATCTATGTAGGCGCGAAGACCGGCCGCGACGGCATCCATGGCGCCACCATGGCCAGCGAAGAATTCAAGGAAGGCTCCGAACAAAAGCGTCCCAACGTCCAGGTCGGCGACCCATTCATGGAAAAGCTGCTGCTTGAGGCTTGTCTGGAAGCCATGCAGACCGGCGCCATCGTCGGCATTCAGGACATGGGCGCTGCCGGCCTCACCTGCTCCACCTGCGAGATGGGCGCGCGCGGCGGCGTGGGCCTCGATGTCGAACTCGACCTTGTGCCGCAGCGCGAAACCGGCATGACCGCCTATGAAATCATGCTCTCCGAGAGCCAGGAGCGCATGCTCCTGGTCGCCGAAAAAGGCCGCGAGGGCGAAGTCCTGCGCGTCTTTGCGAAGTGGGGCCTCGACGCCGTTATCGTCGGCACGGTCGAGCCCGAGCCGCGCCTGCGCATCCGTCATCACGGTGCCCTCGTCGCCGACATCCCCAACCAATCGCTCACCGACGACGCGCCGCTCTACCATCGCCCCATCGGCACATGGAAAGCACTGGTGTCGCTCGAGCCGCCCGAGCACGCCCTCGCCGAACTGGCCAAAGAACGCGACTTCACCGCCGACCTGAAAAAACTCCTCGCCAGCTCGAACGTCTGCTCCAAGCGCTGGGTCCACGAGCAGTACGACTCGATGGTGCAGACCAATACCGTCATCGGCCCCGGCGGCGAAGCGGGAGTGATGAGAATCAAAGGAACCGGGGCCGAGGGAACAAGGGAACAAGGGAACGAGAAAAGAGAACGCGGGCTGGCAATGGCTCTCGACGGCAATGGCCGCTGGTGTTATCTCGATCCCAAGCTGGGCGCCATGCACGCCGTCGCCGAAGCCGCGCGTAAAGTGGCCTGCACCGGCGCAACCCCCGTGGCCGCGACGAACTGCCTCAACTTCGGCAATCCCGAGAAGCCCGAAATCATGGCCCAGCTTTCGGCCGCCATCGACGGCATCGCCGAGGCCTGCACCGCGCTCTCGACGCCCATCACCGGCGGCAACGTGTCTCTTTACAACGAAACCCGCGGCGAAGGCATCTACCCCACGCCGGTACTCGGCATCGTCGGCATCCTCGACGACGTCACCAAAGCCGTGCCGGCGAATTTTCAGCGCGAGAAAGACGCAATCGTTCTGCTGTGGCCGATTCCGCGCGGCGAAGAGCCGGACCCAAAACTCAAAGTTCCGCTCAACCCGCCGCCCATCAGCCAGTATCCGATGCCGCTTTATGAGCCTGATGCTTACTACACTCCGCAGCCCGACGCAACAGCAGCCGCGGCTGCGGCGGCGCTGGCAGCCTTCGGCTCGTCGGAATACGCCAAAGTCGCCCTCGGCGGCATCTGGGGCACTCCGCCCGCGCTCGATCTCGAAGCCGAGGCCAGCCTGCACAATCTGCTGGCCGTGCTTGCCTGGCGCAAACTCATCCGTTCCGCCCGCGACATCTCCGACGGCGGCGTTGCCGTGGCCTTGGCGCAAGCTGCATTTTCCAAAATGATCGGCGCCACCGTCGAGCAGGATCCGTCGCTTCTCGCACACCCGCTCTTCGGCCTCTTCGCCGAGCCTGCCTCCACGCTCCTCGTCACCGCCGATCCCAAATACCTGTCTGAGATCGATGCTATGGCCGGACAGTACAACTTTTTCTCTGCCCGCATCGGAACCACCGGCGGCCATCGGCTCGAAATCACGGTAGACGGCGAGTCCTTTATCTCTGCCCCGCTCGAAGAATTGCGCACGCCCTGGGCCTCGGCCCTGGAAGCCAATCTCCACGGCGAGGTTTTGGCATGACCCGGTTGCTCTACCAGGGAGTCGAAGGCGAAATCGACGCCACGATAAACATGCGTTGTCATCCTGAGCCAAGAGCAGCGGAGTCGAAGGATCCGCGGTTGTCTTTTGCCAACTCACCACAAAATATGGGTGCCCCATCTTTTCCGCATCTTTTTGCGGAAAGGGTGGGAAACCACGAACCTTGCCCCGTCAACTCATTCGCATCCGACACTCTCCGCGAGGAATGCGGCGTCGTCGCCATCTACGGCCATCCGGACGCGGCGCGGCAGGCCTATCTCGGCCTCTACGCCCTGCAGCACCGCGGCCAGGAATCCGCTGGCATCGCCACCGCCGACGGCTCGCGCCTCGCCAACATCAAAGGCATGGGCCTGGTGTCGGAGATCTTCACCGACGACGTGCTCGCCAAGCTCCCTGGCCGCATGGCCATCGGCCACACGCGCTACTCCACCACCGGTGACTCGGCGCTGCTCAACGCCCAGCCCATTCGCGTCGACTCCACCAAGGGCCTCATCGCCATCGCGCACAACGGCAACCTGGTCAACCTCGGCAACGTGCGTGCGCGCCTGGAGCGCGACGGCGCTTACTTCCAAACCACCTCCGACTCCGAAATCATTGTCCAGCTCATCGCGCATTCCAGCGCAGGCACGCTCGTCGACGCCATCGCCGACTCGCTCTCCCAGATCGATGGCGCCTTCTCTATCGTGATGATGACGCGCGACCGCATCTTCGCCGCCCGCGATCCGCGCGGCTTCCGCCCGCTTTCCATGGGCCGCATGAAAAACCCGCAAGCCCCCGACACCATCGTATTCGCCAGCGAATCCTGCGCCTTCGACCTGCTCCGCGCCGAGTTCATCCGCGACATTCTTCCCGGCGAACTGGTCATGGTCTCTGAAGACGGCGTCACCAGCCGCCAATACGCGACCGGCGTGCCGCAATCGAGCTGCATCTTCGAGCATGTCTACTTTGCCCGCCCTGACTCGCGTATCTTCGGCCGCTGGGTGCAGGAGTCGCGCGACCAGATGGGCCGCCAGCTTGCGCGCGAGTCAGGCGTGCCTGCCGATCTCGTCGTCCCCGTCCCCGACTCCGGCGTCACCGCGGCGCTCGGCTACGCTGAAGAGAGCGGCATCCGTTTCCGCCTCGGCCTCATCCGCAACCACTACGTCGGCCGCACCTTTATTGAGCCCGAGCAGCGCGTGCGCGACTTCGGCGTGCGCCTCAAACTCAACCCCGTGCACAATCTGCTTGCCGGCAAGCGCGTCATCCTCATTGACGACTCCATCATCCGCGGGACGACGAGCCGCAAAATCGTCCGCATGGTGCGCGGCGCCGGGGCAACCGAAGTGCATCTTCGCATCAGTTGCCCGCCCACCATCTCGCCCTGCTTCTACGGCGTCGACACGCCCTCCAAACGCGAACTCATCGCCGCAAACAAGTCCGTCGAAGAGATTCGCCAATTCATCGAAGCCGACTCGCTCGCGTACCTGTCTCTTGAGGGCCTTCTGGCCGCCGTCCGCGACGAGCACAAAACCGGCTACTGCGCAGCCTGCTACACCGGCAACTATCCCACACAGTGGGTTGACGTGGAAGACATCCTGCCGGCGGTCGCCGCTCTCTGATTCCAAAAGAGATAATCCGAGATTCTCCCAAACGTGCAAGGCCAGTACGGGTTCGACAACCTCGCCATATTTTCGCTTTTTATTTGCTTCTTGGTGGAGTATCATTGCGCCCATGAAGAACGAGACGCTCCTCGGCGAGCCCGATGAATTCGAAATGTCGGAACGCGGATCATACACGGAAGATAAATACGCCTTGATTAGGCTCTATTGTGATCTATTTTCAAATGGCATGCGATACAAATGGAGGGGCAAACGGACCTATGTGGATCTTTATGCAGGGAGCGGCCTTTGCCGCATTGAAGGGTCCAACAGGATTCTTCTTGGATCACCCCTGATCGCATTGTCTGTAGAGGCACGGTTTGACCGGTACATTTTCTGCGAGAATGACCCAACCCGTATGACGGCGCTCAAGGAGCGGGTTAAGCGGATGTACCCAGAACAAGGCGTTCACTGGATTGACGAAGACTGCAACGAACAAATCAAGCATGTTTGCGATCTGATACCAGAAGATAATCTAGTCCTGTGCTTCGTCGACCCCGATGACTGCGGCCTCCGTCACGAAACCCTGAAGAGGCTCTCTAAGTCGGCCCGCGGAGTAGATTTCCTCTGCCTCTTAGCGTTTCAAATGGATGCAAAGCGAGCCATCGCCCATTATTCGAAGCCCGACAACCGAAAAATCGATGAAATGCTCGGCAACCTCGATTGGCGTGATCGATGGACGCAGGAACAGATGAAAGGCACGGACCTAGCAAGGTTTCTGGCGCTAGAGTTCGCGCGTTCTATGGAGGGAATGGGATACAAACCCACGGAGCTTGCAGACATGAGAGTGATCAAAAGAAAGCACCATCCACTCTATTACCTCGCGCTCTTCTCAAAACATCCAACGGCTTTTAAGTATTGGGATCAAGTTCTAAAGTACGCTACCCCACAACGCGGACTGTTCGACTAGGAGGTCAACATGTCGCTTGGCACATCAATCGAATGGACAGATGCAACATGGAACCCGGTACGTGGCTGCTCAAAGATCAGTCCCGGCTGCAAGAATTGCTACGCGGAGCGATTTGCGGAGCGTTTTCGCGGCGTTCCAGGCCATCCTTTTGAACAGGGGTTCGACGTGCGCCTTGTTCCTGAAAAGCTCCAGGACCCGTTGCGATGGAAGAGTCCAAAGAAGATCTTCGTCAATTCGATGAGTGATCTCTTTCACGAATCGGTTCCCGATAGTTACATCCTCCAGATCGCCCAAGTCATGCGAGAAGCAAATTGGCACATCTTCCAGATATTGACAAAGCGCCATGATCGCATGTGCAGTCTACTCTCTGGGCCGCTGTGCGATTTTGCTAAGGAGTCACACATTTGGTGGGGCGTCAGCGTTGAGAACAGAAAGCATGGCCTTCCACGACTGCGCAGGTTACAAAAAACCCCGATCGCGGTACGCTTTTTGTCGATTGAGCCTTTACTTGAGGACCTTGGAGAGATCGATTTAGAAGGAATCGCCTGGGTAATTGTCGGCGGGGAGAGTGGACCCGGGGCGCGCCCTATGGAATCTGCATGGGTCCGGTCAATTCGGAAACAGTGCCGCCGAGACAAAGTCCCATTTTTCTTTAAGCAGTGGGGTGGTATACGGAAGGCTGCGTCGGGGAGAATTCTTGATGGAAGAACTTATGACGGCTTCCCCGAGCTTCCCTCGCCGAGCCCCCGGAGCCTCTCAGGGAAGCTCATCCCGACAGCTACCTGGCCTGAATTCGTACCTGTGGAAGCTCTCGTCAGTGCATAACTGTGCAACGATCAAATCAGCCGCAAAAGGGAGGAGGTGCAAGCCATGAAGGGCAAGAAGCCAACGAGCTCATCGCATCCCTGCGTGAAGCGGCCGAAATTGCCGAAGGCAAAAGAGCCCCGGCTGCTGTGCATCACGTCCCGATCGCGCGCGATGTTGACGTTCGCGCCGTTCGCGCCGCGACTGGCCTGAGCCGCGCCGAGTTCGCCTGCCGTTTTGCCCTCGACCCGCGCGCCCCCTCAGGATTTTGCGCTTCGGCAAAAAAGGGTGCATACTGCCTGAATGGCGCTTTCGCGCGTCTAACCATTGTTCGCGAATGCTTCCCCTTTTAGAGCCATTCCCGAGCAGCTTTTGTTTCCCTGAATCAGAGCCGGACACTCAGAGTGTCGCTCTCGGCGAATACGGCGGCGGGTTTGCCCGGCTGATTTCCCGCCGCGAAAATCAGAGCCGGTTTCCTCGATGAAACCGGAAACCAGGAGGCCTCTCGATGCCTGCAACTCAACCACTTCCCCAAACACTGGGCGAACTGCGCGCCAGCACACAATTCAGCGAAGCCCGACTGATGGCGCGAACCGTGAAAGACGAGATGAGGGATAACCTCATTTGCCGCCTTAAAACGCGGGAGGCCGTATTCCCCGGCATCGTGGGCTACGAGGACACGGTGATCCCGCAGATTGTGAACGCCGTTCTGTCGAAGCAGAACTTCATTCTGCTGGGATTGCGCGGGCAGGCGAAGAGCCGGATTCTGCGCGCGCTGACGGCGCTGCTCGACGAGAGGATGCCGTATCTGAGGGGGTGCGAGATTCGCGACAATCCCTACCGGCCGCTGTGCCGGCGTTGCCGCGACCTGACGGCGGAGCGCGGAGACGAAACGCCGATTGCGTGGCTCAAGCGCGACGACCGCTACGTGGAGAAGCTGGCGACTCCGGACGTGACCGTCGCCGACCTCATTGGCGATCTCGATCCTATCAAGGCGGCGCGCGGGGGCGAGGACCTTTCGAGCGAGCTCACCATGCACTACGGCTTGCTGCCCCGCGCCAACCGCGGACTTTTTGCCATCAACGAGCTGCCCGACCTTGCCGGAAAAATCCAAGTGGCGCTGTTCAACATCATGCAAGAGGGCGACGTTCAGATCAAAGGCTATCCGGTGCGCATGGCGCTGGATGTGGCGCTGGTGTTCAGCGCCAATCCTGAGGACTACACGGCGCGCGGTAAGATCATCACGCCGCTGAAGGACCGCATCGGCTCGGAGATTCGCACGCACTATCCTGAGACGCTGGAAGAGGGCATAGCGATCACCGCGCAGGAGGCCTGGGCTGCGCGCGGAGAGGTGCCGGTCGAGATTCCGCAGTACCTGCGAGAAGTGGTGGAGCAGGTGGCGTTCTCGGCGCGCGAGGACAAAAAGGTGGACAAGCGCAGCGGCGTGAGCCAGCGGTTGCCCATCTCCACGCTGGAGCTTGTGCTGTCGAATGCGGAGCGGCGCGCGCTGGTCACCGGCGACGCGTCCGCGCTGCCGCGCGTGAGCGACATCTATGCCGCCATGCCGGGCATCACCGGCAAACTGGAGCTGGAGTACGAAGGCGAGATGCGCGGCGCCGATACGGTGGTGCGCGAGCTGATCCGCACTGCCGTAGGCAAGATCTTCGATCGCTACTTTGCTGGCGTGGAGACGCAGGAGATCGAGCAGTGGTTCAATCTGGGCGGCACGGTCAAGCTCGACGACACTCAGCCGGCCGCGGCGGCGCTGAAGGAGCTGAAGGCGATTCAGGGGCTCCTGGAGAAGCTGTCGCCGCTGGGCGTGAAATCTTCCGATGCCGCGCCCAAGGTGGTTGCGGCGGCCGAGTTCCTCTTGGAGGGACTGGTGGCGCATCGCAAGCTGAGCCGCAATGAGCAGCACGGCTTTGCCGCGCAGGAGGGTGTACGGCTCCGCGAGCGCGAGGATCGCATCCGCGAACGCGAGAACGTGAGCCAGGAGCGCAAGGAATTGGAAATGGACTACGAGGACTGGGAGCGCGCGCGGCGCAAGCGCAAGGGCGGTGGGTTGAACTAAGGCAGGGACCGAGGGAACAAGGGAACAAGAAAAGCAGCAACTACGAGGCTGAGGAGCGGGGAACGCAACGACTCAGGCACCGACGGAACTAGGAACCGAGGACCACAATGAAGCGCGTACATTACACAAAGTACACCGGCGATCTAGCCTCGGAGATCGATCTCGAGGGGCTGCTGCAGGCGCTTTCAGACTATTTGCTCAACTCGGGCTTCTACGATCCGTACACGGGATTTCAGGATCTGGACCATACGCTCGACGATCTGCGCGAGGCGCTGCGGCGTATTCTCGAGTCGGGCGAGATGTTCGACGACTCGATGCGCGAGCAACTGCAACAACTGGCGGCGCAAGGCAAGCTGGACGAGTTGATCGACCGGCTGATGGAGCGCATGGAGCGCGAGAACTACATTTCTTCGTCCCGGCAGGATGGACCCACGCGCATGGACGAGGCGAATGGGCAGACGGGCAACGCCGAGGGCCCGGATCGTTTGAATGCCCGCTTCGAGGTAACCGACAAGAGCCTGGACTTTCTGGGATTCAAGACACTGCGCGATCTGATGGGGTCGCTGGGAAAGTCGAGCTTCGGACGCCACGATACTCGACACTGGGCCACGGGGATTGAGACCAGCGGTGCGTCGCAGCGTTACGAGTTCGGCGACGTGCTGAACCTCGACACCACGGCCACGTTGAGCTCGGCGATTGCGCGCGAGGGGTTGGGGCTGCCGCTGAACCTTGAATACGATGACCTGCAGGTGCACCAGTGCGACTACCAGAGCTCATGCGCCACGGTGATGCTGCTGGATTGCTCGCACTCGATGATTCTGTACGGCGAGGACCGGTTTACGCCGGCCAAGCGCGTGGCCATGGCGCTCTCGCACCTCATCCGCACGCAATATCCGGGCGATTCGCTGTCGCTGGTGCTGTTTCACGATTCAGCGGAGGAGATGCCGGTCGAGCATCTGGCGCGGGTGAAGGTGGGCCCGTGGCACACCAACACGCGCGAAGGCCTTCGCTTGGCCCAGCGCGTACTTGCGCGGCAGAGCAAAGACATGAAACAGATTGTGATGATTACCGATGGGAAGCCCTCGGCGCTCACGCTGCCCGACGGAAGGATTTACAAGAACGCTTACGGTCTTGACCCGCTGGTGGTGAGCGAGACGCTGGAAGAGGTGGCGCGCTGCAAGCGGTCCAACGTGATGATCAATACGTTCATGCTCGCGTCGGACTACGGCCTGGTGCAATTTGTGCACAAGGTGTCGGAGATGTGCCGCGGCAAGGCGTACTTCACCACTCCGGCCACACTGGGGCAATATCTGCTGATGGATTACATGCAGCACAAGTCGAAGACGATCCACTGAGGCGTATGTTGCCGCGTGTCCACGAGGGAGCAGCGATCCTCGATCCCCATATTTTCACGCAAGCTCATCGGCCAGCCCGGCGACAGGCGCCCTCACCTTCGGCCGCGCTAAGCTGCGCGTCAGCGCAAACATCACGCCCGCAGCGAATAGGCTGGGCACTATGAGTCCGCGCAGACCCATCCAATAGCTGCCGGTGGCGTCTTTCATCACACCCATCCAGTACGGGCCCACAAATCCACCGAACATGGTGATGGTATTCATGCCCGCTATGCCCGCCGCGGCAGCGCGCCCAGCCAAAAACTGCATCGGAACCGCGTTTCCCGGTGCCAATAGTGCGTTAAAGGCCATGAAAGAGCAAGCCAGCGCCGTCACAACCAGCCAAGCCGGATGGCCGTAGCTGGCTACCAGATAGCCCGCGGCCATTACGAGGCACGGCACAATGCAATGCAGCGCACGGTCGCCCGTCCGGTCTGAGCTTGCGCCGCCGAAGAGCATCGCTGCCGCTCCGGCAACGCCGATGATGGCCACAAGGTACCCCACCTGGCCCGCGCTCCATCCCGTCACGCTCTGCAAAATCGCCGGCGCTGAGAACGAGTAAGCGTAGCTGCATGTGAGCGCGCTCAAGAAGAATAGGCCAATCATCCAGACCTTGGGTGAAAGCAGCGCGCGTAGCACGCCGGCCTCGTGACCAAGATGAGCCTGTGCGCCGTCCACTTCAAGCTGACGCGCAAGCCACGCCTTCTCCGTGTCCGTCAGCCACGCGGCGTGCGCTGGGCCGTCCGGCAGTGCGCGCAAGATGACAACACTGAACACAATGGGTGGAATCCCCTCCGCGAAGAACAGCCATTGCCAACCAGTCAGGCCCATCCGCCCATTCAGTCCCATCAGCCACCCGGCCAGCGAGCCCATCACCGTGGAACTGAGCGGAAGCGCAATGTAGAAGCGGCTCACCGCGCGCGCCCTCGCGCGAGCCGGGAACCATAGCGTGAGGTAATAGATGATGCCGGGGTAAAAACCCGCCTCTGCGATGCCAAGCAGCAACCGCACAAAGTAGAACTCCCAAGGCGTGCGCACGAGCATCATGCACGTGGCCAGTATTCCCCACGTCATCATGATGCGCGCCAGCCAGCGCCGCGCGCCAAAGCGAATCATCATCAGGTTCGACGGCACTTCGCACAACGCATAGCCAACAAAGAACAGTCCCGCTCCCAGCCCGTAGACCGTCGCGCTGAAATGCAGATCGCTGTTCATACGCAGCGACGCAAAGCTGATGTTGATGCGGTCGATATAGGCCAGCCCATAGCCGATACCCAGGATGGGCAGCAGGCGTAACGCCGCCTTGCGCTGCGCCGACGCGCCAATCGTACCGTCCTCTGCGACCCGATGAAGTGCAGCGAAATCGTTACCTGCAGCGGTCATCGGCGCTCACCTCTTGGTCGCATCGGGTTGGCGGTCCGCGGAGCGGTACCCATTGAGCGGTACAGACAAGGAAGTCACTCGCCGGGTGGGAAGCCGCGGTGAATCGGACCAGATAAGTCTACTTTACCGGCAGGCAACTTGAGAATTTTTATTTATCGCGCCGCGTCTCACGCGCCCATTCTGCGTCCCCGAGCTAGGATCAAATCAGGCTGCACGCGTCATGACCGCAATTGCCATTCTGATTCTGCTTGTTCACTTGACCTGGATTGTGCTCGTGATCTTCGGCGCGCTCTGGACGCGTGGCCGCCCCGCTTGGAGCGCGCTGCATATTCTCGCCCTCCTCTGGGGAATCGCCGTGGAAGCCGGTCCCTGGCCCTGCCCGCTCACGCTCGCGGAGCAATTCTTCGAAATGAAGGCTGGCTTGGCTGGTTACAAGGGCAGCTTTCTGCTCCACACCCTCGACGCCATCGTTTATCCCAATATTCCAGAGTGGGTCGTCACCGTCATCGGCGTAGCTGTCTGCGTCCTTAATCTAGGCATCTATGCGTGGCGCCTCCGCCAATACCTCCTCCGCCGCGCATCCGGTGATCTCTGACCCCTGACCCCTGACACCTAATCCCTGCTTCTACGTCCCCGCCTTTGCGGCCGTCAGCTCCGCGCCCCAGCTCCCATCCTCGGTTCCAAACATAAACGCAATCTGCCTGGCCGTAATCTTTCCCGTGTACACCAGCTTGTACGTCTGCCCCTGGTAGTCGGTATTGACCCAGAACGTCACCGTATCGCCGTCGATCTTGCCGTCATGAATCTCAGCCGGCGTCGTCGGCAGCCGCTCCACTGTCCCTGTCACCGCGCCCGCCACGTTGGTCAAATGGAACGTCAGCGGCACACTGCTGCCCTGAGAATCGAAGGCGCCCTTCCACGTTCCGCTCACATCCGCCGCATGAACAGCAGGCAACGCCGCCAGCAACGAAACCAGGCCCGCAAGCCGCAACAGATTCGTCATTTACACCCCCGAAATCAAAAAGAGTCTACCACGCTACCATTTACGCTCTACGCTGCCGTCGCTCCCTTGTTCCCTTGTTCCCTGTATCTAATGTCACAGGACGTTAACACTCCCGCTGTGATAGCATCCGGTTTTTGACTGGTGACGCGCGTTTGAAGTCACTCTGTGCGCTGCGCCCGCCGCCGTGAGACCATTCGCCCTGTGACCACCCGCATGGATGAGCAAGACGGCAGAACCGGACAGGAAGGCCGGCAACCCGGCCACTTGAGCGCCCCCTCGGGCGTTGCCGCACGATCCCTACCTCTCGCCTCCTCCCGCGCCAAGGTTTTCGAGAAACGCCGTAAACCCGTTCAAGATCGAAGGAGAATCCTATGAAAACGTACCAGGAAAGTGAGATCCGCAACGTAGCTGTAGTGGGGCATGCGCACTGCGGCAAGACCACCCTCATCGCCGCTCTGCTGCATGCCGCCAAAATGACACCCACGCAGGGCCGCGTGGAAGACGGCTCGGCCGTCACCGCCTACGACGAAGAAGAGGTAGCCCGCGGCATCACCATGCAGAACGCCGTCGCCTTTGTCGAGTGGCAGGGCTCGAAAATCAACCTCATCGACACGCCCGGTTTCCACATGTTCACCCACGAAGCCCGCGCCGCGCTTTTTCCCGTCGAATCCGCCATTGTCGTCGTCAACGCCCAGAGCGGCGTCGAGCCCGTCACCGAGCGCGTATGGCGCTACGCCGACGAGGCCAAAGTTCCCCGCATCGTTCTCGTCAATCAAATGGACAACCCGAAGGCTGGCGGCGAAGGCGGCCTGAGCGCGCTCATCGACGACTTGCAGGAGCGCTGGGGCCGCAACTGCGTTCCCGTCCAGTTGCCCATCTCCGACGCGCAGGGCTTTCACGGCGTCGTCGATCTCGTCACCATGGAGGCCTACACCTACACTCCCGGCGGCGACGGCCGCGGCAAAGTTTCTGCTGAAATCCCCGCCGCGCTCGCTGCCGACGCCAAAGCCCGCCATGAAGCTCTCGTCGAGCTCGTCGCCGAAGGCAAGGACGAGCTGATGGAAGAATTCTTCGATAAGGGCACGCTGACGCCCGAGCATCTCATCGTCGCGCTCCACGATGCCATCCGTGAAGACCGCATCTTCCCGGTGCTCTTCTCGAGCGGCCTCGCCAACATGGCCCTCGATCATCTCCTCGACTTCCTCAAAGCCTATGCGCCCTCGGCCGCCGAGCGCGCGCCCATCGCGGCCAGGCCCGCCGATGGCGCAGCAGCCGACGCCCCCGTCATCTCACGCAAAGTCGCCGACTCCGAGCCTGCCGCCGCCGTAGTCTTTAAGACCATGTCCGATCCCTTTGCCGGCCGCATCAGCTTCTTCAAAGTCATCAGCGGCGTCATCAAGAACGACGCCGCCCTCGAGAACTACACCCGCCGCGGCCAGGAAAAGCTCTCGCACCTCAGCGTGATGCAGGGCCGCAAGCCCACCGAGGTCCCCGAACTCCACGCCGGCGACATCGGCGCCGTGGGCAAGCTGCGCGACACCCTCACCGGCGACACTCTCGGGGCCAAAGGCTTCGAAATCCAGGTTTCGCTTGCCTCCATGCCCGAGCCCGCCATGACCTACGCCATCGAGCCCAAATCCCGCGCCGACGAGGACAAACTCGCTCCCGCCATTCACAAGCTCATGGAAGAGGACCTGCTCATCCGCTTCTTCCGCGATCCGCAGACCAACGAATTTCTCATCGCCGGCGCCGGCCAGCCGCACATCGAGGCCATCGTAAGCCGCCTCAAAAAGCGCTACCACGCCGAAGTCACGCTTAAAGCCCCCAAGGTCCCCTATCTTGAAACCATCCGCGCCAAAGGCGAGGCGCACGGCCGCCACAAAAAGCAGTCCGGCGGCCACGGCCAGTTCGGCGACTGCAAAATCCGCATGGAGCCCATGCCCCGCGGCGGCGGCTTTGAGTTCGCGAGCGAAATCTTCGGCGGTGCCATCCCCAGGAACTTCATTCCTGCCATCGAGAAAGGCGTCGTCGAGGCGGCCGCGCGCGGCTACCTCGCCGGCTATCCCGTCGTCGACTTCAAGGCCGTCGTCTACGACGGCAGCTACCACGACGTCGACTCCAACGAGCTCTCCTTCAAGACCGCCGGGCGCATCGCCTTCAAGAAAGCCATGGAGGTGTGCAAGCCCGCACTGCTTGAGCCCATCATGAAAGTCGAGATCGAGGCTCCCGACGAGTTTGCCGGAACCCTCATGGGCGACCTCAACTCCCGCCGTGGCCGCGTGCAGGGCATGGAATCCAAAGGCCGCACCACCGTCATCAAGTCTGAGGTTCCCATGGCCGAGATGCTCACCTACGGCACCCTGCTCACCTCTATGACCCAGGGCAAGGGCAGCTACCGCATGGAGATGGATCACTACGACTTCGTGCCGCAACTGGTCGCCGAGAAAATCCTTGCCAACGCCAAACGCCCCATCGAGGAAGAGGAAGAATAACTTCGCACGAAAAGGGGGTGCCACACGTCTCGAATCTGAGACGTGGGATACCTCGAACCCTAATTCAGCACTGTGATCCTGAGCGAGCCTTGGCGCATAAAGTGCGCCAAGGCGAGTCGAAGGATCTGCATTTGCCCCTCGTCTTGTATCAGGGCTTGGCTTTAGCCAAGCCGCCCCGCCCACCCATTTTTCGTGAAACCAACTACGCGGCGAAGCCGCGCACCGAAACGCAAAGGCGCCCGCAATCGCTCACCCCTGCCGGTTTTCAGGGCAACCGGTCTTTCATTCCCTTGGCATGCGATGACACGTTTCCAGGGCGGTGAGCGCGGATGCGCTGGCCGACAGTTGGAGTAAGCGACGCCTGTAAATTGTTATTACTTGCCTGCCGGTGCCGCCTTCGGGTGCTCCACGAAGGTGTGTGCTTGATGACAGCTCACACACGTCCTGCCTTTCATGAATGGATCAGACTTCAGTTGTGCCACCTGCTCGGTGTGGCAGGTTTCGCATGTGCTTAACGCCGGCGTGCCCGCGAAGTCCTTTGCTGTTGTCTCGCCATGGCACACGGTGCATTCGACACCGTTGGCGGCATGCGGGCTGGCTTTCCATTGGTCATACATCACCTTGTGGCAGTCAGAACAGGTTTTCCCGGCTGGAATCAGCCGATGGAATATATGCTTGGCTTGATCCTGCTGAGCAATGGCAGGTTGGACGGCAGCAGCCAAAACGAGAAAAACAAAAAGGGCGGGACCGAACAAACGTGCGCTGAAACGATTCACTGGCAGATCTCCCGTGTAGGATGTCACATTATGTGACCGGCGATGGCCGCAGTCAGTGATGCCAATCACATATAACCGGTTTGCGATCTGCGCACTGGCCTTGTTTTTGTGGCTAGGGTGAGATAGCACGAACCCCACCACCACGCCGTCGCCCTGAGCGACTGGACCCTGAGCGAAGTCGAGGGGGAAGGGAGTCGAAAGCTTGCCCTGAGCGGAAGTCGCGAATCGGCCGCTGGTCGGATTCGACGTCCGGCGCGGTAAGCTGGTTCCGCTGAGCAATCCCGGCTGGCCAGAGTACGCGTTTTGCGGGTCAGGGCAAGCCTGCCCTGACCCGCAAAGCAAAAACCAAAACCTTCCTGAGAAGGAAAAAGTGTCAGGGATGTGCCCAGTCTAAAATGTCAGCGATCTCCCCGACCGTGCAGCTGTGAAACTGTGGAAGCAGCCGGCCACAATCGCTTTGCCAGCGCCCACTTCATCTATTTGATTGCCTCGACCGTGGATTACCATAACGAGAGTGACCACCGCACACACCGCAAATACAGAACGTCCTCGGGCAGCCATTACCGAGGGCTCGGTGCACTCTGCCGACGGCACGCGCATCGGTTTTCGCTGCATAGGCCGAGGTCCCGCTTTGGTCTTGGTGCACGGCAGCATTGCCACACACATTGACTGGATGGGCGTGGCCAGGCTGCTCTCCGGGCGCTACACCTGCTTTGCCATGGACCGCCGCGGACGCGCACACTCGGGCGCCGGAACTGGGCCCTACTCCATCGAGCGCGAGTACGAAGATGTTTGTGCGGTCTTAGAGGCCGCCGGGCCGGGCGCCTTCCTGGCCGGCCACTCCTTCGGCGCCATCTGCGCCATGGGCGCGGCCGTGCTCCATCCGGTTCCCAGGCTCGTGATCTATGAGCCGCCCCTGCGCACTCGCGGCCCCTTCCCCCGTGAGCATCGAATGGCTTATGCCCGCGCCATTGCCGATGGCGACCCGGACACCGCGCTCGAGATCGGCCTGAGCAAGGTTTCCCGCCTGGGCGCAACGGCCATTGCTGCCATGCGCGCCACAAACGCGTGGCCGCGCTTGCGCACGCTGGCCGCTAGCTGGGTGAGGGAAATGGAGGCGGTAGACGCCCTCCCGCGATCGTTTGAGCACTATGGAGCGATTGCCTGTCCAACCCTGATGCTGAGGGGTAGCCTGAACCTGGATCATCCTTCGCATGATGCCTGGCAAGCGCTGGCTCAGGTTTTGCCCAACGTGCGTGTTGAAATGCTGATGGGCCAGGGCCACTGGGCTCTGCGCGACGCGCCGGAGATGGCAGCCCGTCTGATCGCCGATTTCCTGGCTGCATGACAGACTCGTGACCCACCTGGGCGCCGCGCCGCCGCACCAGGTTATGACGGCAGGATGGCTTCGAGCTTTTCCGCGAAGGTTTCGACGTAAGGCTCGAAGAGCATGTCGAAATGCCCGGTTGGCACTTCGATGATCTCGACACCGCCCAAAGCCAGGCTTCCCCATCCCAACGTCGGATCCTCGCGCCGGCCCAGCACTTCCCACCCACGGTCGGCTGCCCGCACCAGCGTGATCTTTCCGGGAAACGGCTGAAACGTGTACCCTGCGAAAACCCGCCAGTGCGCCTGCGAATGGCGATGATAGCGCAGCGCGCCCGGCAGCGGAATTTTGGCGGCGAGGTAGGCCCGCAACATGGCTGGATACACCGCGCCTTTGAGAAATCGTTCCTCCCAGAAATAGGCGCTCTTTTCTGTCACTTTTTTGCTCAGGTAGCGAAGGCCGCCTTCGCGGATGTTTTCAAAGAACCTGCGGAGCTTGGCTCCTGTATTGAGGCGCTCGCCGCTGCCTGGCACCGCGATGTCGATGATCAACGCCAGGCCGGGCGTAATGCCCTGCTCCTCAAGCTGGCGAGCCATCTCGTAGACAAGGTATCCGCCGAACGAGGCCGAGCCCAGCAGGTACGGGCCGCTGGGATAGAAGGCACGCATTTCGCGAATGTAGAGCGCCGCCATTTCTTCAAACGTGATATCGGTACGGTCCGGCTGCGCCACCAGGGGCGACTGGAAAGCATAGAACGGCCGATCGGGGCCGAGCGCGCGCGCCAACTGCTCGTAAAAGAGCACATCGCCGCTGTTGGCATGCGTACAGAACAGTGGAGTCTTCGATCCGTTGGGCTGCACCGGCACAAGGGCTGCCCACGCCTTCTGCGTCCGGGGCTCGACTACCGCTTGCGGCGCCGGCTGCCGCGCGCCGCCGATCAGTGTGGCGAGCTGGCGCAGGGTACGGGCTTCAAAGAGGACGGCGAGCTCAAGGTCCACCTGAAAAGTTTTCTTTATTTTGGCAATGAGGCGGACGCCGATGAGCGAATGGCCGCCGAGCGAGAAGAAGTCGTCGTCCGGCCCCACTTGATCCACGCCCAGCAACTCCTGCCACCAGCACGCCAAAGTTGCCTCGATGCTGTCCTCGGCTCCTGGCGCGGACACGGCGGCAGGCTCATGCGGCTCGGGCGCCGGGGCGCTCAAGAGCTCCTGCAAAGGCTGCGCGACAGCGACGACCACGGCAGGCGTATCGATGCTCAGAATGCGGGTCAGGGTGCGCGCGCCTTCGAGCGGCGGAATGCCCGGTCGAGAAGTGATTTCGATGAGCTGTTCCCCGTGGCCGCGAATGGCATCGCGGGGCGAGCCAGCGTCTTCCATCGCTTTGACCGGATCGGCGATGCGGCGCATGGCAAAGCCTTCAATCTCCGCCAGCACCTGATTCTGTTCATCGAAGATGGTGATGTCGAAGGTCTCCACTTCGCCGCGCAACGCATCCTCGCGCCGTTTGCGGACATGGCTGAAAAACCGGCCGGGAAGTGGCCGAAAGAGTCTCATCTTTCTGTAAGACAGGGGAAGGAGGAGGTCGCTGGAGCGCTCATAATCCTCGGTCAAGTACAGCGATCCCGCCGTCGCCATATCGAGCAGTGCGGGGTGGATACATAAGCTGGCAAGATCGGCCGAAAACTTCGCATCCAGCTCAATCTCGGCCAACGCTTCCCTCTTGCCAACATTCAGGCGCCGCAGCGACCGCCAACGCGGCCCGAAGTCGAACTGTCGTTCCCAGTCGGAGGGGTGCTGCTCATCGAACGAGAATTCGCGCTCGCAGCAGCGGCCTGCAATCGCGGCGCGATCGGCCTGCGCCGCCGGACGCATCGGGCAAGGCGCGACGATACCAGTCGAGCGTTCCACCCACTTACCGCTCTTTCGATCGCCCTCTTCAGCGAAGATGGAGAAGCGAAACGCTCCATTTCCGTGTGCGGCCTCCTGCTCGCGCCGGAGTTGGGCGCGCACCTCTTTCGATTCATCGCGCGAAAACATGATCGGCACAAGGAAAAACACATTCTGGAACTCGATGGCTCCCCAGAGCGCGCCGCGCGCAAAGGTGTGGGCAGCCAATTCCAGGTGCGCTGCACCTGGAATGACTGCCTTGCCATGCTTCAGCTTGTGTTCTGAAAGGACCCAACTCTGCACGGGAGAGAACCTGCCCGCGTAGACAACCTCTGTGGGCGTTTCAAGCAGATGTTCTTTGAGCCAGGGATGGGAAGAGGCCACGCGTGCGGCCATCCCGATTCCGCTCCACGGGCCCCAGTTGACGGCTGTCACTGGACCTTTGCGGTTGAGCGCAAAAGCATCCAGGAAGGCATTGGCCGCGGCGTAGTCCACCTGGCCCGCAGGAGGCAGGATGGAACTGACAGACGAGAAGAGAACGAAGCAGGCCAGCGATTCGCCGCGCAGCGCCTCTTCGAGAACCAGCGTTCCGCGCACCTTGGGGTCGAGGACACGCGCAGCGCTGGTTGCGGTTTTGAGCATCAACGGGCCGTCGTCCACCACGCCCGCGGCGTGGAAGACGCCGTCGATCCTGCCGAATTGCTCGCGCGCCTGGGCGACAGCGGTCTTCATCTGGCCGAGGTCCGTCACGTCGGCCTGAGCGATAAGCATTCCGCCGGCAAGGGAACGGATCTCAATGAGCTTGCGAATGCGCTCTTTTTCGGATTCGGGCCGCCCGGCATCGCGCAGTGCGGACTCCCATTGCGATGCAGGCGGGAGCGCGGAGCGGCCGACAAGCACGAGACGAGCCTGAAACTCGCGCGCTAAATGTTCGGCGACGGTTAGACCAAGAGCGCCGAGGCCTCCGGTGATGAGGTAAATGCCTCCGCGGATGAGGCGGCGTTCGGGGCGGTGGTCGGGCGCGGCGGGAACAGGTAACGGCTCCAGCGTTTCAACAAAACGCTCGTCGCGGCGCCAGGCGACTGTAGCGTTTTCGTGCGCGGAGTTCATCTCGGCGATGAGCCGGGCCGCGCACTCCGCCGCATCTTCGCTGTCGAGGTCGAGATCGATGGCTTTCGAGGCGAATCCGGGAAGCTCTTTGTGGAGGACACGGGCCGGGCCAAGCAGCACGGCGCGAGCCGGATTCCGGACGGGCTCGTCAGCAACCTGTTGGAGTTGGCTTGAGACGAGTGCGATGTCAATGCCGGAGAGATCCTGAGCGGCCAGCGCCTGCGCGAGATAAAGCGGACTATAAAAGCTGCGATCGAGTGTTTCTTCGAGAGGTGGGTCGGCGTTGCCCGTTGCGACAGACCACAGGTGAACTATCTTTCGCAGTGGCTCGCCGCTCTTGAGAAGATCGGCGACGAGAGCATCGTAGTCGGCGCGGACGGCCGGGCGCAGGGTGCAGCGTCCCTGCTTGAGCTGCTTGTAGCTGCTGCCGGTTTCGACGAGGATCGCTTGTTTCCCGGCGGCCTTGAGCTGGGCAGCCATTTTGTCGGCGACGCCAAGAGAATCGCGGAAGAGGAGCCAGGGACCGGGTGCGGCGGCCGATGCGGCAGACAGTGCGGCAGCCTTCCACGCACGGCGATAGAGCGAGATACCGTCCTCGGCGCTCGTTGACAGCGCCGGCCCGAATGCGGAAGTGGATACGGGGGCCGGCGCGGGCTGCGCCTTTTCAGGTGCGATCTCATCGGGCTCGATCCAGAACTTCTGGCGCTCGAATGGATAAGTGGGCAGCGAAATGCGCTGAGCGGAGCCGGGCACGTGAAGTTTTTCCCAATCGACGTTGACGCCGATTGTCCACAACTGGCCGAGGGTTTCGAGCGCGCAACGCAGTGGGGGAACGGATTCGCGCGGATGCGGAAGTGACTGAAATGCCTTGGCTGAGGGCCCGCCCTGCTGGCGAGCGAGCGTGGTAAGCACATTGCCCGGACCAGCTTCGATGAGCACGCGTTCGGGCGAGCGCAACAGCTCGGCGAGATTGTCGCTGAAACGAACTGTAGAGCGGATGTGACGCGCCCAATAGGCCGGGTCCGTCGCCTCTTCCGGCTTGATCCATGTGCCGGTGACGTTGGAAAGATAGGGAATGCGCGGAGAGTTGAGAGAGACGCTGCGGAGCCGCTCCTCGAATGCGCCCAGGATGGGGTCCATCATGGCCGAGTGGAATGCGTGCGAAGTAATGAGGCGGCGACAGACGATAGACTGCTTTGCCAGCGACTCTTCATAGGCAGCAATGGCGGGCGTAGGGCCGGAGACAACGCACATCGCGGGATTGTTGACGGCGGCGAGTGAGATCTTGCCGTTGATGTGGATGTCGGCGGCAGAGAGCGGGACCGCAAGCATGGAGCCGGCGGGAAGATCGTAGATGAGGCGTCCACGGGCGGCGACGATCGCGAGCGCATCTTCGAGCGAGAAGACTCCTGCGAGGCATGCGGCCACGTATTCGCCGATGCTGTGGCCGGCCATTGCGGCAGGCTCGACGCCGAGCGAGATCCACCACTGGGCCAGTGCATATTCGATGGCGAAGAGCGCGGGCTGCGTAAGCCAGGTTTGATTCATTCTTTCCGACGCGGCCTCTTTTTCGGAGTCTGGCGGATAGAGCCCAGCGATGAGATCGATGCCCAGCGGCTCGCGCAAATGGCGGGAACAGAGATCGAGAGTGTCGCGGAAGACCGGCTCGTGCTCGTAGAGCTCGCGGCCCATGTTCACGTATTGCGAGCCTTGGCCGGAGAAGAGGAAGACGGGCGCGGTGCGCGCGGCAGTGCCGGCAATCGGTTTTTTCGCGTCGCTGGCGGCGAGCGCGGCGATGGCTTCGGGCTTATCGTCGACCACGAAGGCGCGACGATGAGGAAAGGCGGCGCGGCCAAGCTGGCAGGTGAACGCAGCGTCGGCAAGGTTCAGCTCGGGATGCACGGCCAGGTGCGCGGCGAGGTTGCTGAAAGCTCGGTCTGCGGCGGACGCGGTTTTTGCTGAGGTGATGAGAATCTGATACGGCATTTGCTGGCGCGCGAGAGCCGGCTGCGGCGCTTCTTCCAGCACAACGTGCGCGTTGGTGCCGCCGATGCCCAGCGAAGTAACGCCTGCGCGGCGCGGCTCGTCCTTCCGGGGCCAGTCGGCGAGTTTGCTGTTGACGTAAAACGGGCTGCCGTCGAGCTCGATGTGGGGATTGAGCTTTTCGAAGTGCAGGCTCGCGGGAATTTGCGCATGTTGGAGCGTGAGCACGGTCTTGATGAGTCCGGAGACGCCGGCCGCCGCGTCAAGATGGCCGACATTCGACTTAAGCGAGCCGATGGCTGTGCGGGTACCGCTTGTGCAGGAGTTTTGGAATGCAGTTGTCAGCGCCCGAACTTCGATGGGATCGCCGACACGGGTTCCGGTGCCGTGGGTTTCCACGTAGGAAATGGTGGCCGCCGACACGCCGGCATAGTCGAGCGCCTCGGCGACGACTTCGGCCTGACCCTCCACGCTGGGCGCGAGATATCCCACCTTGCGCGCGCCATCGTTATTGATGGCCGAGCCGAGAATGACGGCGCGGATCGAGTCGCGATCGGCAATTGCATCTTCAAGACGGCGCAGGACGACGATGCCGAGGCCGCTCGAAAAAACCGTGCCGCTCGAAGAGGCATCGAAGGAGCGGCAGTGGCCGTCGCGCGAGAGAATTTCGCCCTCGCGGTAAACGTAGCCGAGGCCGTGCGGAATCTCGATCGTGACGCCTCCGGCCAAAGCCATGTCGCACTCGAAGTTGAGCAGGCTCTGGCAGGCCAGATGTACGGCGACGAGCGACGTGGAGCAGGCGGTCTGCACGTTGATGCTTGGCCCGCGCAGATCAAATTGATAGCTGACGCGCGTGGCCAGCACGTCTTTGTCGTTGCCTGTTTGCTTGAGCTGGAAGAGGCCCGCGGAGTCGACAAGGCGGCGATTGGCAAGCAGATTGTAGATCAGGTAGGTGTTCAACCCCGATCCGGCGAAGACGCCGATGGAGCCGGCGAAATGTTGCGGTGGATGGGCGGCGTCTTCCAGCGCCTCCCACGCGCACTCCAGAAAATGCCGGTGCTGTGGGTCCATGATAGCGGCGTCGCGCGGGCTGAAGCCGAAGAACGATGCGTCGAAAAGCTGCACGCCATCGAGGATCGCGGCGCGGCGCACGTAGTCGGGATTGGTGAGATCTTCAGGCGATGCGCCGGCGGCGAGCAACTCCGATTCCGTAAGGTCGCGGATGGACTCGACGCCGTCGCGCAGATTCTGCCAGAACTCAGCGGTCGAGCGCGCGCCGGGGAAACGCCCCGCCATGCCGACAATTGCGATGAAGGAAGTCTTCATGGGGCTGTGGTTTCCCGCTGGCGGGCCATTCTGCGACGCGCGGCGCGATCCGAGAGCTGGCTGGTTGCAGTAGTCGCCCTCGCGCCGCCCAGATATGCGGCGAGCGCGCTCACCGTGGTGAATTGGAAGAGATCGAGCAGTGCAATTTCGCGGCCCAGCGCCTCCTGCAGTTTGGCGTGCGCCTCGGCCACGGTAAGGGAATGCGCGCCGAGATCGAAGAAGTTGTCGGTGAGGCCGACTGACGGGATTCCCAGCGCCTGCTGCCAGACGCGCGCGACAATACGCTCTATCTCGTTAGCGGGTTGGGCGGCGTTGTGAGCTGCGCCAGATGCGAGATTGGGCGGCGGCAAACTGAGCAGCGCATTGCGATCGATTTTGCCATTGCCGGTAAGCGGCAGCGCATCGAGAAAGACGAAGGCGGAAGGAACCATATAGTCGGGCAGCTTCGCGTCGAGCGCAGCGCGCAGCGCGGCGGATGAAGAATTGTCTTCATCGGCGACCAGATAAGCCACCAGGCGCTTGTCGCCCTCGCGGTCCTCGCGAACGACGACGACGGCCTGGCGGATGCCTGGGCATTTTTCCAGCAGCGCCTCGATCTCGCCCGGCTCGATGCGGTGACCGCGCAGCTTGATCTGATAATCGGCGCGGCCCAGGAAATCGATGTTGCCGTCGGGAAGAAAGCGCGCCAGATCCCCGGTGCGATAAATCCGTCGATTGTCGCCGGGCTGGCCTGTGAGCCCGGGAATTGTCAAAAAGCGCTCAGCGGTGAGATCGGGGCGTTTCCAGTAGCCGCGCGCCACGCCGTCACCGCCGATGAACAGCTCGCCTATCTCGCCGGGGGCAACGGGACTGAGGTCAGCGTCGAGAATGTGAACCTGAGTGTTGGCGATGGGACGGCCGATGGAGACCGTCGAGCCCACATCTTCAATGCGGCAGGTTGTGGACCAGATTGTGGTCTCGGTGGGGCCGTACATGTTGTGGATCTCGCCCTTGAAGGTCTGGCGCAGATGATGAATGAGCGCCGCGGGAACGGTCTCGCCGCCGAGCAGCATCTGCTTGAGCGAGCCGAGCGCGGCAAAGGCGTGCGGATCGAGCGTCAACATGCGCGCCAGCGACGGCGTCATCTGCAGATGCGTGACGCGGTAGCGGCTGATTTCATCGCCAATCGTTGCGGACCCTTCGTCGCCATGGACGACGACGGTGAAGCCGCGCGTCAGGGTCCACAACAGCTCGAGAACCGAGATGTCAAAAGAGACGCTGGTGACGGCCAGCCAGACGCCGGGCTTGCAACCGATAGCACGATCCATGCCGGTGAAAAAATTCACCACGTTGCGGTTCTCGACCATCACGCCTTTGGGTTTGCCCGTGGACCCCGAGGTGTAGATGACATAGGCGAGGTTAGCGGGCGTGGCGGCGGAGGCGACGGGCTGCGGGCTTTCGTAGGCAATGGCGGGGTCTTCAACGTCGAGCACGGTCAGGCTGCCGGACGCGAGCGGCAGGTGCACACGCGAATCGGCCGTGGTGAGCAGTACCGGCATCTCGGAATCTTCAATCATTAGCGAGAGCCGGTCCTGGGGATACGCGGGATCGAGGGGAACGTATGCTCCGCCGGCTTTGAGGATCCCGAGCAGGCTGACAGCGAGAGTTTCCGAGCGGCCCATGGCGACGCCGACCAGCGTGTCAGGCTTTACGCCGAGGGCTTGCAGATGGCGGGCAAGGCGATTGGCGCTCTCGTCGAGCCGGCCATAACTCATGGTGCGGCCGTGGCAGATGAGGGCGATGGCATCAGGAGTGCGTGCTGCCTGTTCAGAAATCACTGCGGCAATTGTACTCGCGCGCGGATAATCGGCCTCGGTGCGATTCCCCTCAACCAACTGCGCGGGCAACATGAAAATTCTCCAGGAAGAGATACTCGATGTCGGTGTTGAGAAAGGTTTCGATAGCCTCATCGGGCGTGTTGACGATGGGTTGCCCTTTGACATTGAAGCTGGTGTTCAGCACCATCTGACGGCCGGTGGTTCTTCCCACGGCCATGAGCAGCGTGTGAAAGTCGGGATTGTCATTGACGCTGACGGTTTGCAGGCGCGCGGAGCCGTTGACGTGCGTGATGGCGGGAAGCTGCTCGCGCAGCTCGGGGCGGACGTTGACGATGCTGATCATATAGGGGAATTGAGAGCCTGGCGCAACCTCGAACCACCGGTCCGCCTCTTCCACCGAGCAGGCGGGCGCAAAGGGCCGGAAAGCCTCGCGCTTTTTCACCATGGCGTTGATGCGGTCGCGCATCTCGGGATGGCCCGGATCGGCCAGGATGCTGCGATTGCCGAGCGCGCGCGGACCGTATTCCATTCGGCCGCGCGACCATGCGATGACGCGGCCTTCGGCGATGAGCCTGGCCGCGGCGGCGCAGGTTTCGTCGAGCGATGCATAGCGCTTCCACTGGATTCTGCCGTTGACGCGGAGCAGCGCCTCCTCAACATCGCTGGCGGAGTAATGCGGGCCGAAGAGCGGGACGGGGAAGCGCGGATTGGGAATTTTCTGAGCCAGCGAAGTGCGATAAAGTGCGGCGCCGAGAGCCACGCCGTCGTCGCCGGCCACGGGCTGAATATAGACTTCGTCAAAGAGACGCGAGCGGTTGAGCTTGCCGTTGGCGGTGCAGTTGAGTGAGACGCCGCCGGCCAGCGCAAGGCGGCGCAGGCCGGTCTCTCTGCCGAAGTGCTCGCAGACGTGCATCACTGCGCGCTCCAGACACTCCTGCAATGCCGCGGCTACGTCTTCGTGGTTGGAATTGACGGATTGGTCGGGAGCGCGGCGCGGGATCAAGTGCTCGTCGAGGAACGCGCGCGTGGACGTGTAGTTTTCGCGCTCTTCGCGGGTGCGGTTCAGCTTGAGCATGGGAATGCGGATGGAGCCGTCGGGGCAAAGCTCCACAGCATCGGCAAAAAAACTGCGGAAGCGCGCCGGGTCGCCGTAGGGCGCGAGACCCATGATCTTGTACTCGTCGGAGTTAAAGTCGAAGCCGAGATGAAGGGTGACGAGCGAGTAAAGAATGCCCATGGAATCGTTGGCGCCCACGGTGCGAATCTTCTCCAGTTTTCCGTCATGGAAGTCGTAGACGCTAAGGCTCTCTGTCTCGCCCATGGCGTCGTTGACGACGACGAGGCACTCTTCCCATCCGGAGGTATAGGCCGCGCTGGCGGCGTGCGCCAGGTGATGGCCGACCTGGTGGACGTTGTTGAGCGGAAAGCCCGGCAGATCGCGTCGCACCTGGGCCAGCAGGGCATCGCGGGAGAAAACTTTCTTGTAGAGGCCGGCGGAAACTTCGTCGCCGGCATAGAGGCTGCGATAGGGAGAATAGTCGAAACCGTGCGCGATCTCGTCGACTTCATAGATGGAGAGGCCGGCCTCAGCAAGGCAATACTGGATGGCGTCAATGGGAAAGTCGCCGGTGTGCTTTTTGCCGCTAAAACGCTCTTGCTCGGCGGCTGCAACCAGTTTGCCGTTAATGACCAGCGCAGCAGCGGCGTCCATCCCCTGGGCGATGCGGTACTCGCGCTCGTCCAGGCCCGGCCAATGGGCCCGTTTGAAGGGCACTGCGTTTTCCAGCCCGCTGACTCCGATCACTATCATCGATACTTCCTTCGCAACAAGCGCGTCCGCGGCGTTTTTTGGTCCCGACGCTGGACGCAACCAATCGGCTGCCCGCAGCTCTTGAGCCATCGAAATTCCAGAGTCGCTGTACCCCGGAACCGATGCGTTCAAGTCGATGCGACCACCAGAGAGCAGCGACCTTGCACAAATCCCAAACGAGCATAGCTACTCTGGAACTGCCGTAAACTCTCTGGCGGGAGAAGTTGAAGAGTACCCGTCCGCCTGCGTCTCAGGAGTAAAACCCACGCGTCCCCGCCTCTTCTCACCCCTCAGGTTAGCATTCAGCAAAATTTCGGGAATCCCACGGAAGGGGGTCAGGGCCGGTGTCGGTACCCTAGTAAAAATGTTACTTGTGCGCGTTTAGTAACTGGTGATTCTCCCCACGCGCCGTAGGCAACGGCATTCTACTCCTTCCGGGCTTCATGATCGGCAATGGAGTGGAAAAGACGATGGGAACGCAGGGATCGAGGACAAGCGAGTCAGCGGCAAAGAGTTGAATGCACCCAGGTTGCAGCGAACGATTCCAGAAAACGGAGATGGGGGTGGTCATTTGCGGCGCGGAGGCTCAGGGAACCGGGACAAAGCGACTGCCCTAAAATCAGGAGCAGACGCTAGAACCTCATGCGCAGGCCGAGCTGAATCTGGCGTTCGCGATAGAAGTCGGTGCCGTTGATGTCGAGCGGCTGACCGAAACCCGGAATCGGCAGTCCAGTCTTGGGGTTCGTTTTAAGGCCGGTAAGGAAGTTCAGCGTAGGCGGCGATGTGGAGCTGCCGGACTCGATGGTATAGCCAGTGGTTTCGATCTCGGTGACGTTTTGGTGGTTGAAGAGATTGAAGCTCTCGGCCATCACTTCGAGTTGGCGCGTTTCGCCCAGGTCGAATTTCTTGCCTAAGCGCAGGTCGGCCTTCCAGGTGCCGGGATAGCGGAAGGTGTTGCGGCCGATGTTGTAGACCTGGCCGTTGTTGCCGAAGCCGTACACGCGGCTGTCGCCGCCTGAGCCGTTCATCCCCGTTCGCAAACCCACTATGGTTCCGCTGGGGATGGACTCCTCTGGCAGCGAACCGGTGACGCGCATGGTGTAGGGCAGGCCGCTGTGGAATTGCCCGATGCCGGAGAGCATCCAGCCATTGCCCAGCTTTCCGGCCAAATTGTGCAGCTTCCAGGGCGCTTCAAAAATGACCATCGCCACGGCTGAGTGGCGCACGTCCTGGTTGCTGGCGCCGTACTCCTGTGCAAAGTCCTGCCTGAAGCTAGGGCTTAAGCTAGCCGGGTTCAGCGGGCTCTCGTTCGGGTTCCAGTCCATAGCGTGAGCGTACGTGTAGTGGGCGTGCAGGCTCAGGCCGCGGCGGCCGTAACGCGTTACCTTCACCACCGCCGCCTCGTAGGTCGAGTTCGCCATGCTCGTGATCTGGTCGATCTCCTGATAGCTCGCATTGTTCCAGCCGCCGCAGGCAGTGTTCGGTGGGATTGGAGGCATCGGGCAGGCCTCCGACGGCCAGGGAGCGTAGAAGGGAACCGTGATCGTCGCGGCCGTGATGGGGCCCAGGCCGACCTGGCCACAGTGGGTATCGTTGGTGCCGGTGGGAACCTCGTCGCACACGGTATACGTGATGGTCTGCGAGCTGGTCGGAGGGGTGAGGTTGGTGTCGATATTGATGGGCAGCCGCCGTCCCAGGCTGAGCATCGCGCCGGCAGTTAGCTCGATACGGCCCGGCAGCGGCTGCTCGATGGCAGCCACGGCCTGGTGCGCTTCGGGATTGCGGAAGTTGGGCGCTAACTCGACGGCTCCCGGCTTGACCACGCTGGAAGGCTGACCCGTAAACACGTAAGGGAAGGGCGGCGCGCTGCCCGAGCAATGTTGGCAGTCTGCGGAGGGGCGCATGAAAAAGTTCAGATCGCCCTTGAGCGAGCCTGTTTGCGTTAGCGCAGTCTCGATGGTTGTGTTTTCCGTCCGCCCATAGTACATGCCGTAACCCAGGCGCAGCACCGGCCAGTGGCTGTGGGCGCTGCCCATGGCAAGGCTCAAACGCGGACCCCAATTATTTCCCAGGCTGGGCAGCTTTTCTGTAAGCGAAAGCTCGGGATTGTTCGCGAGGACGATGGGCGGCGGCAACTGCTCGCGTTCCCAACGAAGGCCCGCAGAGAAGACGGCCAGCTTGTTCACTTGCCACTGCGCGGTCGCATAGCCGGCCCAGTCGTTGGTGCTCAAGTGCCAATTTGTTGGACCCATCATCTGCGAGTAGGAGGAATAGCACGGCTGGCTGCCAAAAGTGGTGTCCGTCGCGCCGCAATTGTGGGGATTGTCCGGGTCGAGCGCATCGGCGAAGCCGTATTTTTCAAACGAGAGCGCGTCGGAGATAAAGTTGGCGACGTGCGCGTAGTGATAGGTGCCGGTCTGGTTGCGCAACATGCTGGTCACGTCGGCGTTGTGGTCCAGCTCGAAACCGGCTTTGACGAGCAGCTTATTGTGGACCCAGTCCAGCGTCTCCTGCGCGTGGTAGAGCTTTTCGTCGGGGTAGCTGCCCTGTCCGAAGCGCGAAGGATTGCCGATGGTGAAGCCGTAGGCCGAATCCACGTCGATCTCCGGCAACTGGCCGTACGAATTGCCGTTGAGGAATGGTTGCTCCAAGGCGGACACCGCACCGGGCCGGGCGGTGAGGATGTCGCGCCCTGCCGAAGTCTGCGTTACGGCCAGCAGGTTCGGTGTCAGATACGCTTCCCAACGCGCCAGCAGCCATTCCTGGCTGGCCTCGCTCGAGCCGAAGCTGTGATTCCCGAAGGTTTCTGAAACGCGCGTCAGCCCGCCGCCGGGCGCTTTCCAGTCGGCGCCGATGCCTTCGAGCGTGAAGTGATGTCGCTCGGCCGCCTGCCAATCGATGCGGGCAAATCCGGCCCACTGCGCGGCGGTGCGCGGCGCAGGGCCAAGGAGGCTTGCCAGCGTCCCGAGCATCTGCGAATAAGCCGTCAGCCCCTCGGCCACTGGATTTGCGCTGCTCAAGTCAAGCTGTGCGCTCAATAACTGCAACTGGGCGTTCGAGGGCTGAGCGAAGAACTGATCCGGGTGCTTGACAGTCGCCAGCCCCGGGTCGTTGCGCCGATAGGTGTCGAGGGCGGCAAACCAGAACAGCTTGTCGCGGCGGAGGCGGCTGCCCATGCCGATGCCCCACACCGTCTCGTGGTCCTGCGGCGTGTAGGGCTCCGGCGTAAACACCGGGACGGTGCCCAACGGCCAGGTTGTGGTGGCCGGCGCGGTTTCAGTGACCCACGTGCTAAAGGGATTCTTTGCGCCCCAGTTGTTTTGCCGGTCGAAGAAAAAGCCCTGGCCGTGAAGCGTGTCGCCGCCGCTCTCGGTACTGATGCTGGTGCGGCCGTCGGCGGAACGCAATCCCTCGGCTTCCACGTTGCCTGCCACGGTTGTTACCTCATGGATGGCGGCTTCGCTCACGCCCAAGCCGCGCCTTCCGGCCCAGGGCTGAGTCGTAGAGCTTTGCTGGCCCGCGCCCTCGCCGGCCCCACCGAATTGATCGGATGCCCTCAAGCCGGAATCGGCCCCGGCGGCCACACCGAAGGCCAAGCGCGTACTCACGCCGTCGATGGTGATCTCGGCAGGCTCCTGGGAAGCGCGGAACGATATACGGGATGAGTCCGCAGAAGTGCTGGCGGCGGGCGTGTCGAGCAGGAATTCCTGCCAGCGGCGGCCGCTGACGGGCAGCGCCTGCAGTTGCGTTGCAGTTACCGTGGAGGCGACGGCAGGCGTAACCGGATCGATGCGTTCGACCGCGGCAAGAATGGGCGCGAGATGGGGCAGCTTGAGCCGCATGAGCATCTGCGCGCCGTTGGCAACCGCGGTGCTGGCGGAGAGATCGGGCACAAAGCCAGCCTTGAGCGGGAACGCGTGCGGCAAAGCAACGGCGAGAGCGGGTTGCGCCGCAGCGGATTGAGTTTCGAGTTCGGCGCGCGCCCGCGGGCCGGAGCTGGCCGCTGGCGGAACCGCTGCAGGCAGCGTAGTTCTCGCCGGAGTAAATGGCTGCTCTATCGGCCGAGCGATCTCTGCCGTTCGCGAAGCCGGTAACGGCATGGGTTGCAGCGGCTCCGCGGCAATGGATGCCGTGAGCGCCGCGCTGACGGTGTTGAGCGCCGGACGGGGCGCAACGAACAGTGAGCTGGGCGGAGCAGCAGGCAGAGGGGTTGCCACAGGCGCCGAAACGGCAACGGAAGGGCGTGACGGCGCGGTCATGCGAGGAGGGTTCGGAACCGCGGGCGCGGACGTGGGAGCCGGCGGAGCAAAGACAAGGGGAGCAGAGACGCGAGGTGCGGTCGAGGGCGATGCCGAAGCCATCATTGGCACAGGCGGGGCGGCGACCCGTGCGGGCGCTGGCGGCGCTGAAGGAGTGAGTTGCATCGGCGCCGCGCGAGCGGGCGCGGGGATCTGATCCGGCGCAGCGGCCTCAAGCAGTGCGGGAGCTGGGGGTTCGAACTGCATGGCAGCCTGCACACGCGCTTCCATGCCTCCGGTGATGAGAATCCCCTCGAGGCGGCCTTGTCCGAGCTCCGGCGCGTCCGCTTCGAGCGCGTACTCGCCCGCATCGAGTGAGGCAAAGCCGAAAGCTCCATTCTTCGCTGTGGTGGTTTGCGCCGCTGTGCCGGTAGCCTGGTTGCGCAGAACCACTTGCACGCCCGCCAGCGGCGCCGAATGCAGATTAGTGAGACGGCCTGAAAGCGATCCGGTTTGAGGGGATTGGATTTCGATGGCATGGAGCGGATGAGGCGTGTCCGGGTCCGGCTGGGCACAGGCTGCCGTGCAGACGCATACGCACAGCGCCACAAGCACAATCCACTCGACCCAATTCCGCCCGGTCTCTTTCATTGCCAACTCTGCCGCGGCAGATCCTGGGAGAAAGAACAAACCAAGGCGCCGGGTCGCTCTGGTGGCGAGTCCGGTCAGGGGCAGGACGCACGAAAATAGGTTTTAGCCGTCCCGCAAACGCCTGAAAGAAGATTGCAAGCAATTGTATGCCTTGTTTCTCCGGCTGAAAAGTAATTTGCGTGACAACTGCGTCTTTTTTGTGGGCCCGCAGAGACCGGGAGGCGCCGATCGGCCCTTGCGGGGCGGACGTGGGCGATGAAATGGGTTGGGAGCGGGAACTGGCGGGCGGAGTAGTTCGATAAACTGAAGAGACGGCGTCACGCACTTGCTCGCGCCAGTAAAACCGGGTCTCCGACCTCTGATCTCTAGTCTCTGGCCTCTGATCTCTGTTCCTCATGTTTATCGATGAAGCCAAAATCCGCGTGAAGGCCGGCGACGGCGGTAACGGCTGTATGGCCTTCCGGCGCGAGAAGTTTGTGCCGCGCGGGGGCCCCTCGGGCGGCGACGGCGGACGCGGCGGCGACGTCATGATGGAGTCGAGCCAGCGCCACAACACGCTGATTCATTTTCGATATAACCCCGAGCACAAGGCGCAGCGCGGCGAGCACGGCATGGGCTCGAATTGCACCGGGCAGGACGGCCGTTCCATCACGCTGCAGGTTCCTGTGGGCACCTCGCTCTACGACGCCGAAACGGGCGAGTTGGTGCATGACTTCCGCGAGCCGGACGAATGCATCATCATTGCGCGTGGCGGGCGCGGCGGGCGCGGCAACCAGCACTTCGCAACCAGCACCCATCAGGCTCCACGCGAACATGAGCTGGGAAGGCCGGGCGAGGAGCGCAGCTATCGATTGGAACTGAAGCTGCTGGCCGACGTGGGCCTGGTCGGCTATCCCAACGCAGGTAAGTCCACGCTCATCTCGCGCATCTCGGCTGCGCGGCCCAAGATCGCCGATTATCCATTTACAACGCTGGAGCCGAACCTCGGCGTCGTCACCGTCGGCGAGGAGCCGGAGCAGCAATCGTTTGTTGTGGCCGACGTGCCGGGGCTCATTGAAGGCGCGCACCTGGGGCAAGGGCTGGGAGTGCAGTTTCTCAAACACATCGAGCGTACGCGCGTGCTGGCACACCTGGTGGATGTGTCGGACGCCTCGGGTCGGCCCGACCCGGTCGAAGATTTCAAGGTGATCAACAACGAACTGGCAAGCTTTGGCTCGCGGCGTGAGGACGGCGCCGTGGAGCATCCGCTGGCCCAGAAGCCGATGATCGTGGTTGCAACGAAGCTGGATGCAGCGAACCCTGAAAAGCTGAAGAAGCTGGCGGCGTACGCCAAGCGCAGGAAGCTCGAGTTTCACGCCATCTCGGCGGTGACGGGCTCGGGGCTGGACGAGCTCAAGTGGGCGCTCGCAAAGCGCGTGCAGCCTGCTGTTGCGGCGCGCTGACGCGGACATTTTGCAGGGGTTACCTTTTTACCCGGGCAGGCAATTTTTGCTTTCCTATGATGAGCAATTTTTACTCCTTGACGCGAGAGTGGCGCGCGGAGTCCGTGTGCCTTCAATCGCTTTTGGTTTGGAATGCAGGATGCAAGCAAACGCGCACCAAGACCGGACGGAATAAGCAGGAGCAGGCCCGGTCCGAATCCAAACCCCGGAGGTACACGTTATGCAATCTCTAAAGCGCAATCTCGCTGCCCTCTCCATCCTCTACGTCGCGCTGATAGCGGCATTGGCGCTGGCGTCGGGGAGCCCGTTAGCGGGCGCGGACTCCGCCCGCGCGCAGGACCAGCCTCAGCAGCCGCAACAGCAACCCGATCATGGGCCAGCCAAATCCTCAACCTACACCGGGACCGTCGTCAAAAACGGCAACGACTTTGTTCTGCGCGACTCTTCCGGCGCGCTTTACAAGCTGGACGACCCGGACCGTGCCAAGCCCTTTGAAGGCAAGCCGGTCAAGGTTATCGGCGTGCTCGACGAGCAAGCCAACGTAATCCACGTGGAAAGCATCGAAGGCACTGAAGCCTGAGAATCAGGAGAGGGATCTCTCCCACTCAGGCGCCCCTGGCGCCCCGCCCCATTGATTCTTTCCCCACGGAGGGGTCATTGCGGGGTTGCCGGGGGTTGGCTTGTTCTGGAGCGATTTGGCCGGTGGAAAGTTCCGCAGCACAATAACTTGCTTAGAATCAATGCAAATGTTCGCCTTAACGGTGCGGCGGACCGGGCAAATGTTCGCTCAACTGGTTACAGTTGCCGCGCAAATGTTCGCCTGGGAGGTTGCGATTCTTCGAGACAAATACCGAGAATAGTTACGAACAAATAGCAGCTAGAACCGAGAAAAGTTGCGAATAAGAGCGAGTGGCACCCGAGAATTTCCCAAAAGTGCGTCTAGATGGGCCTTAGCGGTCCCAAATGCGCACTTTTGCTCCAATTTTGACTGCAATTTGCCGCGTTTTGCCGTTCTCAAGCAGCCAGGAAATCGGCGATCAGGCGGGCGACCATCTCGGGCGCGGCGCGCAGAGCCCAGTGGCCCTGGCCCATCAGCATTTCCACACGCACGTTGGACAAAGCCTGGGCCAGCGCACGCGAGGCATCGTTTAACGGATGCTCCGGGCTCATGCTACCCATCAGCATCAAGGTTGGGCAGTCAATCGCACGGTAGCGATCCACCGACGCCGGGAGAGCGTCTGCCGCCTCCATTTCCCTCACCCAGCCAGCGGCCAGCGTGCGCAGGCGCGGCCACGCCTTTGTGGTGCGCATGGCGGCAATCACCGCTGCGCTCAGGCCGGTGATGTTGCTCAGGCCGAACTCGAGTGCGGAGTCCGGATCGCCTTCGGCGATCAAACGGGCATAGGCCATTCGATGCTCGCCGACGACGGGACCGCCCACGGGGAGCGGCGGCTCAAAGACCACGAGCCTGGGAACCGGATGGAGCAAGGCCGCGCCCATGGCGCAGATGGCGCCCAAGGAGTGGCCGGCCAGGAAGGCGCCCGGCCCGGCGGCCTCCAAGACCGCACAAACGTCTTCGTACTCGCGCTCGATGGAGTAGGGCCCAGTTCCGGCGCCCGAGTGCGCGCGTCCGCGGCGGTCCATGGCAAAGCAGGTGTAGCGCCCGGAGAGCAGCCTGGCCACGCCCATCCAGTCAGTGTGTGTGGAAATGCTGCCGTGCACCATGACCAGAGAGGGACCGCTGCCCAGGCGGCGAAAACCGATACGCGTGCCGTCGGCAGAGCGCACCGAGTCCTCGCAGACTGACAGCCCAGTCGCATCAATCCGGATTTGGGTCATTTGATCCTATGATAATGTAGTTCGATGCTCAACTGCGGCGCGCCAGCCGCGGGGTGGTAGACTTGCTTCGTTCTTTGATCGTCAATTCACTGATGCCGATGCTCTATGGGTATCGCCGGCAATAGTTGAGAACGATGAAATCCTATGTCAGGTTCTGTACCTTAATTACTGCAGTCGTCTTCTTTCTGTGTGCGTTTGCCATGCCGTCCGTTTCGCAAACGCCGCCTGGGGCAGAGCTTTCGAATCAGCAGTTCGCCGCGGACAATGTTCTGCTCGATCTGACCGTTCGCGACAAGCACAACAAGCCGGTTCTCGATCTGCGTCCGGATCAGATCTCCGTTACCGATAACGGCGTGCCGGTCAAGCTGGCCAATCTCCGCCTGGTGAACGGCAAGCAGCAGGATGAGCCGCTGATTACGCTGTTTTTCGATCGTCCGGGCATCCAGAGCGACCAGAAGGATGCTGAAAACTCCGCCTTTGGCAGGTCTGCCTCTACGGAGCGGGATATGAGCCGGAGACTGCGCCAGGCCGCGACGAAGTTTTTGAAAGGGTTTCCGTCCCAGGGGTTTCAGTTTGCGGTGATGGACGCCTGGGGACGGCTGCAAATTGAGCAGGGATATACCGAGGATCGCGGAGCCATCGCCCAAGCGGTTTCAATGGCTGTTCAGCCCGGCCAGTATGGCGCCGCGGTCACCGCCAATGCAGCGGAACAGCGGATGGCGCAGGTTGCGAAGACGGGGCAGGATGCTTCAGGCGCGGCGGTGAGCACGACAGAACGCGCCCTGGCTCGGTCTATGGTTGCGGCGTTGCAGTCATCGAGCGTCATCGCCAGGGATCAGCATATCTCCCTGTCGTTGGCGTGCATGCTAGCCCTAGTACGGGCGCAGCAATCGCTGCCGGGACGCAAGGCGATTGTCTATTTCACCTCCGCCAGCGATCAAAGCGGCACTGCCGCGGGCAGGGCGAGCAGAGATATTTACAGCAAAGATGCGCTGCGTTCAATCGTCGGTGCAGCGAACCGCGCGGGCGTGAATATCTATCTCGTCCGCATGGACGATCTTGCTGCCGCGAGTCAACTCACTTCCATGCTCGATTCATTCAACTCAATCAGGTTGCCCAGTGCTCCCTCAGGCGGGGCGCGGGGGCCCCTATCGCTCACCGGGCAGGACGGTGGTTTCGGGATGCTCCAGACGGCATCGTCCAAGAGCAACAGTGTCACTCACGTCCACGATAGTCTGGATTCGCTCGCCAGCCAGACCGGGGGTGATGTGATCGATGCGGACGAGGATACCTGGAATCCAGTCAAGGAACTTGTCCGCGGCCTCACCACGTATTACGTAGCTTCCTATGTTCCTCCTTCGGGCATCGAGGACGGGAGTTTTCATGCGACGGATTTGAAGACGTTGCGTGCCGGGCTCAAAGTGCGCACGCGCCTGGGCTATTTGGCGCTGCCGCCCAATGCCGGAATCACCGATGCGCCGCTGCCTTTTGAGCTGCCGTTGATGGCCCTGCTCAAGCGTCCCGAACTTCCCGGCGAAGTCAGCTACCGCGCCGCCGTGCTGCGTATGGGACATCATGAAGAAGGCAACCTGAGCGTGCTGGCGCTTGAAGCGCCGGTCAGCGGACTTCAGGTTCGCGAAGATTCAAGCACGCATCTGGTTTCGGCGCATATTTCCGTTCTTGCCAATATCAGGGACAGCACAGGTACGGTGATTGAGCGGTTCAGCGAGGACATTCCACGCCGCTGGGAGGCGGGAGCCGGCGCCGCTCCTGAGTTCATTTCCTTTGAGCGAAGTTTTTCGGCTCCGCCCGGCGCGTATACTCTTGAGACCGCAATCCTCGATAACAACAGCGGCAAGGCGGCTGCAACCCGTCAGTCCTTTGAGATTCCCGCTTTCCAAGCCCTGCCGGAACTGAGCGATCTGGTTGTGTCGCGCGGCATGGAGCCGGCCGGGGCCGATAAGGGCGAACCCGATGCGCTGCTGTTCGACGGCGAGCATGTGCATCCGAACCTGGATGGGCAGTTGCCGGCGGCAGCACCCAAGGTGGCGGTGTTCTTCATTGCTCACGCCGATCCCGGGTCGCAGGAGCCGGCGACGGTCAGCTTGCAGGTGCTGCGCAACGGCGTGCCGATTGCGGGCGCACCCATGACGTCCACGCTGAAGCCGGGCGTTGAGTTCTCCCCGGTGCTCGACAGCTTCTCGTTCAGCTCGGCTCCATACGGGCGCTACCAGGTCCGCGCAACCCTCACCCAGGGCAGAAAATCCGCGCAAGCCATCGGCGATTTCTCATTGATGGGCAATGCGTGGAGCGGGACGGACAACGGGCCCGGCGTAGCGGCTCTGTCGGTCGATCCTGTCGGCCTGGGTACCTCGGCGCAGACGGCCGTCCGTCCCTCAGAGGATGAAATTGACCGGATTCTGGCGGACGTGCGCAAGAATGCGATCGAGTACGGAGATGCTCTGCCCAATCTGATCTGCGAGCAAACCACGACGCGCTCCATCGACTCCCGCGGCACTGGCGACTGGAAGCACCAGGACACGATAGTGGAACTGTTGACCTACGTCGACCGTCAAGAAAAGCGGACCGTCGTCGGCAGCGAGAAAGAAAACGCGATCGCAAGCGGTGGCAAGCCCGTCGATAACGGAATGGTTTCAGCTGGCGAATTTGGCAAGGCGCTCAACGGCATCTTCATGCCGTCTTCGAAGGCTGATTTCACCTGGAAGCAGACCAGCATGCTCAACCGAGAACCCGTGGAGGTCTTCGCGTATCGCATTGCGCGGGCGAACTCAACCTTTTCACTCTACGCTCCCGACGGTTCAACCTTGGCCGGTTATCATGGCCAGCTTTATGTGGACCGCACCACGCACGGCGTCAGAAGCGTCACCATGATCACCGACGATGTGCCGGAGAACTTTTTCATTCGCAGGGCAGCCGTCCGCGTCGACTACGATTACGTTGCCATCAACGATCACGAGTATTTGCTGCCCGTGAGCGCGCAGGTGGTGGAAGCCAGTGGTAGCAAAACGCTCGAACGCAACGATCTGGTCTTCAACAATTTCCGCAGGTTCGGGTCGACTTTGCGCATTCTCGAACCCGCGCCCGCGAGCAAGCCCCAGTAGCGTGCCCCGGTATTGCCAAAATAGCTACAGTCGATGTTGGAAGTACGCCATGCGGCAACTTGCATCTTGCGGCAGAATTGGTGGAATTGTAACTTAAATAGCTGACGGGCGGGGCGCAATCGGGAGTCGTTGGGTCGGGAGCGATCTTGAGATTATTTGGATTTGACTCTGCGGCCAGTGATTCAGTACTTGGCGGGTCCGTATAGTTGAGTTTCCGGAACTTCTTGACCAGAGCCCGAATCTCAGCAGGAGTCAAGGTGATTGGTTTTGGCATGCAGGACGGGGTTTCTGTTTCCTATATACTTCCACGCAGTTGCCCAGCAAGTTGACAATCCTCACATCCGCAGCCAGGCAAATCTTCGCGTTCCTTTATCTCTGTAAATTCCGCAACCCGCTCTGGATCAGACTTCGCGAATTCACGATGATCGTTCAGAAAATCCATCAATGCGTTTTGCAGCGCACCTATAACGGAAATATTGCCGGTATTCCTTGCCATAATCGTCCCCTTTCAGTCCACGCATCGACTGATCTCTAAACAATGGTCGCCAACTTCACCATAAAAACTCTGACGACTTCAATCAGACCCTTTGCCTCTTCCAGCGTGTACATATCATTCGGGTGCATGACCTCGTTGCGCCACGCTAGTTTCACTGCGTACAGGTTTGCCGATACCTGACTCATCTCGACTGTCGTGGGATCTTTTGGGGGCAGCGCCTTGATTGCCTTGTTGGATTCATCGAGGATGTTCTGCCAGTTCTTCTCATCGCTAAAGGTAACACCTAGTTTGGTCCTGAACTCCTGCACCCCGACTTCCATGATCCGCATCAGGTGGAACACGCACGCGGTTCCCCTCCCATCGCGTAGCAGTTGCCAGCCTCCACCATGTCGAATTGGATAGAGGGAAACTTCGCGTTGACCGCCGCGCCAAACAATTCTTTTTGCGCGTAGAACTCGGCTTGCCGAGATGGAACATAAAAAAACAGACTCGCACTCATCTCCCGCCGGATGTTGCTGCGCAGTTGTTCAATTGCAGGAGCTAGATCGCCAAATACCGTAGACGGATTGTCAGCAAACAAATAATCCATCGCGCCGTCTGAACAGAAACCTTGAGATTGAGCTTTTGGCAGTCTTTTTCTATTCCAGTCAACAATTCAAGAAATATCTTGTCTTGTGGGTCTTGGATGGGTACACGAGCACCCTTCCTCAAATCATCTTCAGCGTAGTGCACGAGAGTGCTTAATTGAATGGCAATCGTATAAAACTGTTCAGCCGAAAATTGCTCCATATCCCACCATGAAATCAGAGAATATGGCGAGGATACCCACGGCTGCTTGGGTGTGTCGAGTGAGGAGGCGGAAATTTGGGTGGATAACTCGTCTAGAACGACTGACATTGCCGTAGGATTATCTCGCGGGTTTTCAAAAACGGCTGTTTTGTGGCTATTTAATAGCAAGCGAAGGACTTAAGTAAATTATTGATTTCAAGGGTGTGCCAAATATATTTATGCCCTTTTTTCTCATTTAGACTGAACCCACTGGCAAATTCATTTTCCAATCGGGACGCGTCTGGTTGGCCGGAGCTTATGCCATGAGGATCCCTGCCGCGACTCGCGATCGCCGCATATGGCTTCGCGTGGGCGTGTTGCTCGACGGCACAAGCACACAGCCAAAGAAGAATGCGCACGTTGTCTACGGCCAGGACCAGATTCTGTTTGCCGGCGAAGGTTTGCCTCCGGCGGAGATCATCCAGCCAGGGCAGCAAATGCCTGACCTGGATTTGGCGGAGTATACGCTGCTGCCGGGGTTGGTCGATGCGCACACGCACATGTTTCTCGAGGGCGGGGAACTGGAACTGCGCGAGCGCACGGCCTATCTGAAGCAAACGCCTGAGGAACTGCTGCGGCTGGCGCGCGCGCGCCTCAAAAAGTTGTTGCGGCTTGGCGTGATTGGCGTACGGGACGCGGGCGACAAACACGGCGTGGGCCTGGCGTTGAGCAGGTTATGCGAGCGCGCGGATCGTCCATTGATGCCATACGTGGATAGTCCAGGCGCGGCTATCCATCGCCATGGCCGTTATGGCGGATTCATCGGCGCACCGATGGAGGGGTTTGTTTCGGCACGCGAGTGTGTGGAGGCGCGCGTGAAGGACGGCGCCGACCGCATCAAATTGATCGCGAGCGGAGTCATCGATTTCAAAAAGGGCGCAGTGACCACCGAGCCGCAGATGACAACAAGCGAGATTCGCGAGTTGGTTGTGGCCGCGAAGTCGTTGGGGAAACAAACGCTGGCTCACGCTTCAGGCGATCGCGGCATCGAGCACGCGATTGAGGGCGGCGTGGATTCGGTGGAGCACGGTTTTTTTGTTCGCGAAGATCAACTGGCAAAGATGCGCGACCGGCAGATTGCGTGGGTACCGACGTTTGCGCCGGTCGAGGAGCAGTTCAATCACGCCGGCGTATTTGGCTGGGATGAAAGAGCAGTGGGGAACCTGAGAAGGATTCTCGACGAGCATGCGCAGAGCCTGATCAAAGCGCACACGATGGGAGTGCAGGTGATCGCAGGCAGCGATGCCGGGTCCAGCGGCGTGGCGCACGGCCTCGGACTCCTCTACGAACTTGAATTGATGGAGCGCGCGGGACTCCCCGCGATCGCGGTCATCAATTCAGCGACCGGAGCCGGCTCACAGCGGCTGGCCTTCAAGGAAAAATTCGGACAGATCGAGCCCGGTCATCGCAGCCGCTTCCTCCTCACGCGGCATTCGCCATTGCAAAGCGTGAGCAACCTGAAGAGGCACAAGTTTGCCATCTTCGATGGCGAGGTGCTGGAGAGCGATGAAGCAGTCAACACCGATGGTTTGTGATCGTCGTTCATTGCGGTCCGCAGTGTGAAAAAGGGGCATTGAAGACGGATCGCAGGGCCGGGTAGGTTTATGACCGGCGCCGCAGGCAGCTATATTTCTTAAGAGGAGTCATCTGTCATGCCTGAACCTACTATTGCCCAGAAGAGTCCCTATCCTGTCGCCGTGGAAGCGGCAAAGACTTACTACTGGTGCGCCTGCGGAAAAAGCGCGAACCAGCCGTTCTGCGACGGCAGCCACAAGGGAAGCGAATTTACGCCGATGAAATACGAGGCTACCGAGTCGAAGACCGTGTATTTTTGCGGGTGCAAGCACACGGCCAATCCGTGCTTCTGCGACGGAACACACGGCAAGCTCTGAGGAGTTTTCCAACTCGACTTCGAGCGGCGCCGCGGCGGAGTCTTGAGCGCATGCTCGGCGAGAGCTGCCTTCGGCTACGCTTGCGCCGCCGGAGCGGGCTGGGGCTTGGGCTTGGGCGCTTCCTGCTTTTTGGACGGCGCCAGAATGGCGTGCAGAACCGTCCCTTCCATGCGCGGCATGAACTCGACAATTCCGGCGTCGCCGATGTCCTGAATCAGCCGGTTGATGATTTTGTAGCCCAGCTCGCGGTGCGTCATCTGGCGCCCGCGGAAGCGCAGGCTCGCCTTCACCTTGTCGCCCTCGCCGAGGAAGCGGACCGCCTGGTTCTTCTTGGTCTGGTAGTCGTGCTCGTCCACCGTGACGCTGAACTTGACTTCCTTAATGGTGATGACTTTCTGCTTCTTGCGCGCGGCGCGCTCGCTCTTTTCCTTCTCGTAGAGATAGCGGCCGTAGTCCTGGATGCGGCACACCGGGGGAACGGCGGTGGGCGAGACCTCGACCAGGTCCAGGCCGCGCTCGCGTGCGATCTTCAGCGCCTCAAAGGGCGGAAGAATTCCAAGTTGTTCGCCGTTTTCGTCGATGACGCGGATTTCGCGCGCGCGAATCCGGTCGTTGATGCGGATAAAGGACTTGGCCGAACGTTTATCGAATGCGATGGTGACGCCTCCAAAAACGCCGTGTCTGGGCTGCCTGGGCAGGGCGCCGCACACAAGCGCACCCTGAGTATAGCATTGGCTTGGCTCCGGTGAACAAAGGGTTTACGGCGTTTCCCGAAATCGTGTAGCCCTTGTTAGCGGAGTGCAGGACCGTCGCTCCGTGGGGCCGCGACGGCTTGGAGGGTTCGATTTCGGTCTATATCATTTCGGGAGACACTTTCGGGGGCTTGCTCCCGCGTCTGGTTGGCCAGATCGATGTGGCGATATTCGCCTTCTCCATCACAGTCAGGCGGATGGGCTGACGGCTCTTCGGCTTGCGGAAAGCTACGGCTTGATGAGCTGCAGCCGTCCGTCCTTGTTCGTCAGGACCAGAGAGGGATCTCCGCCATCAGCGCTCAACACAATGTAGGTGGGATCGATCCCACCGCCCAGAGTAAGACTCGAGCCCTGCTCCGAGGTCGAAATCTTCACGGATGGCCGCCCGTCGGGGCGAATCAGCCGAAAAAGCATTGTTTCAGGGTATATCTTCCCGTCCTTCGCAACAGAGCCGTCTGACATCCGTCCCGGGCCTGCCGGTACCAATTGGATGGATGCCCGAACTTTCCCCTGAGTATCGACGATTTCAAGTCCGCGGCCTCGAAGGATCGGCAAAGTGCTATCCGCCTCGACGGTCCGCGTCCTGTTCACCAACAGGAAGCCCAGGATTCCGAGATTGACCAGAGTGAGCACAGTCAGTATGCATGGGTTCTTCATCATACGTTTCTCCATGGGATCCAGAAGTCACGACTCTGGACCGTGTTGTCGATTCTAGCTAACCCTGGGAGGCCCCAGCTCTGCCGGCTGTTACGAAACTCTGCTGGAACTGGGTTTTGTAACAAGGGCACGGCGGGGTACACGTGATCTTTCAAGAGGTTGTCCATTCGAATTGAACCGGAGTTCGGAATCCGGCAGCCCGCAACTGGCTTTTCGTAATCCTCGACCCCCGTTTTCACGTCCATTCCAGTGTGAGTCAGCCGGTCGAAGTGCGCTATCGATGCCCGTGCTGCGGCTACAAGACACTGGATGCGCCCGGCGCCTTGAGGCTGTGCCCGGTTTGCTGGTGGGAGGACGACGGCCAGGAAGACGCCGACGCCTCTGAAGTGCGCCTCACCGTCAACGGCCAATTAAGCCTCGATGAGGCCCGCAGGTTCTACAGTCAGTGCGGCGCAGCCCATCCCCGCTTCCTCCCTTACGTGCGTAAACCCCAGCTCGAGGAACTGTAACGTGACGTTTGCGATTCGCCTCGCCTAACAAGAGACTTCGCCGGTTTGACCCTTCCTGCAAAGCCACTTACCATAAGACCAGGTATTTTCCCCGGCCAACACGGCGCCGCATTGCCTAGAAGGGCAGCCGAGGCCGCAAACTGGATAGGCGCGCGCGCCCGGAAGGTATTACGTTGACTGAAAGCGGCACCCTCGAAAACAAACCTGAAACGGCTGAGGCGCAGCACGATCAGGCCGAACACGACCACCAGCACGGCCCGGCTCTGAACCCGGAGTGCACCCGCGAGCTGGTCATTGACATCCCTGCCGAAGAGGTCTCAAAAACCTGGCACAACATCGCCGCCAGCTACCGTAAATACGCCAAAATCCCCGGCTTCCGCGCCGGCAAGGTGCCCGAATCCGTGGTTCTGCGCCGTTTTGCCGCCGAAATCCGCAAGGAAGTCCGTGACAAGCTGCTCCCCGAGCGCTTCAACAAAGCGGTCGCCGAACTGGGCGTTCGCCCCGTCGGCCAGCCCCAGGTCACTGAGCTAACCGTCGAGGACGGCGCTCCGCTGCACGCAAAAGCCATCTTTGAATTCCTGCCCGCCTTCTCCATCGACGGCTACAAGGACGTCAAGGTCGATAAGCCCTCGGTCGTAGTCACCGAGGAGGAGTTCCAGCGCGAAATCGAGGTGCTCCGCCAGTCCCGCGCCATCGTGGAGCCGGTCGAGGAAGACCGCACGCTCCAGGACGGCGACTGGGCCGAGATCAGCTTTAAGGGCGAGATCCAGCCAAACCCCTCCGAAGCCGCGACCGAAGGTGCGGCGGAAGCACAGCCCATCAGCGGCGAAAACACCCTGGTCGAGATCGGCGGCAAAGGCACCGTCGAGGCCTTCACCACCGCCCTCCGCGGCGCCAGGCCCGGCCAGGAGTTGAAGGCCGAGGTCATCTATCCCGCCGATTATGCCGAACCCAAACTGGCCGGCAAAACCGTGGCCTACGAAGTCGAAGTCAAAGCCATCAAAAAGCGAACTCTGCCCGAGCTGAACGACGATTTCGCCAAAGAGCTCGGTCAATACGAGAGCTATGCCGATTTCGAAGCCCGCGTCCGCGAGCATCTGGCCAGCCGCAAGCGCCACAACGTCGAGGGCGAAACCAAAGACCGCCTGTTTGCCGCGCTTGCCGAGCGCTTCACCTTCCCGGTTCCCGAGTCGCTCGTGCAGGAGCAGATCGACACGCGCCTGGAACGCGGCCTCCGTGCTCTCGCGGCACAGGGAATGCAGCCCGAGCAGATGCGCAAGCTTGACTTCACCCGCCTGCGCGCCGCCCAGCGCGATAGCGCCCTCGTTGAAGTAAAGACCCAGATTGTCCTCGACCGAATTGCCGAAGAGGAAGATATCGTCGTCAGCAACGAGGAATTGGACAACGAATTGCAACTTGCCGCGCTGCAGACCCGCGAGCCCCTCGATACCCTGAAAGTTCGATTGACGCAGGAAGGCGGAATGGCTAGGATCAGGGAGCAATTGAGACGGGAAAAGACTGCGTCGGTTTTGTACGAACGTCTTCCCGCGTAGCTTGACACAGGCTGTCCGGCTACCATGGAGCCTGGGAGAGCGCAGTGAATATCCGCACGAACAAGCTAGCAGCTGGAAGCTAGCAGCTAGGAGCTGAATTAGTAATGGCATTAGTTCCCATGGTGGTGGAGCAGACGAGCCGGGGCGAGCGCGCCTACGACATCTACTCCCGTCTGCTGCGCGACAATATTATCTTTCTTGGTACCCCCATTGACGACCAGATTGCCAATCTCATCGTCGCCCAGATGCTCTTCCTTCAGGGCGAGGATCCCGAGAAAGACGTCTCTCTCTATATCAATTCGCCGGGCGGCTCCATCACCGCAGGCCTCGCCATCTACGACACCATGCAGTTCATCAAGAACAACGTCGTCACCTATTGCATCGGCCAGGCCGCCAGCATGGGCGCCTTTCTTCTTCTGGCCGGAACCAAAGGCAAGCGTTTTGCGCTGCCCAACTCCCGCATTCTCATTCATCAGCCTTCCATGGGCGGCCTCAGCGGACAGGCTACCGACATCGACATTCACGCGCGCGAAATTCTGCGCATCCGCGAGATCACCAACAACCTGATGGCCCGTCACACCGGCCAGCCCCTCGATCGTATCGAGCGCGACGTCGAGCGGGACTTCATTATGAACGCGCAACAAGCCAAGGAATACGGAATTGTGGACGAGATTATCGACCGCCCCATAGCCGTAAAGTAGCCGTAAATCAGCATTTGGATTAAACTCGTTCAAGGGGAGCAACCATAATGAAGACGCGCACGGGACCCGAAGAGGCGTTGCGCTGTTCGTTCTGCCATAAGTCGCAGGATGCCGTCGCCAAGTTGATCTCGTCGCCCAGCGACTACCCCCGCGCCTACATCTGCGACGAGTGCGTGGCCGTCTGCAACTCCATCCTCGAAGACGACCGCAGCGACGCAGCTCCCGCCTCCACTGCCGGCCATCTTCCCAAGCCCACTGAGGTCAAGAGCTTCCTCGACGATTACGTCATCGGCCAGGACCAGACCAAGAAGAAGCTCGCCGTTGCTGTCTACAACCACTACAAGCGCATCCAGATGAATCGCGCGCGATCGAGCGAGGTTGAGCTCACCAAGTCCAACATCCTGCTCATCGGCCCCACTGGCTCTGGCAAAACCCTCCTGGCCCACACTCTGGCTAAAATGCTCGACTTGCCCTTCGCCATTGTCGACGCCACCACCCTCACTGAGGCAGGCTACGTTGGCGAAGATGTCGAAAACATCATCCTCAAGCTTCTCCAGGCCGCCGACGGCGACGTCGCCCGCACCCAGCAGGGCATCATCTACATCGACGAGATCGACAAGATCGGCCGCAAAGACGAGAACCCCTCGATCACCCGCGACGTCTCCGGCGAGGGCGTGCAGCAGGCGCTGCTCAAAATCCTCGAGGGCACCGTAGCCAACGTTCCTCCGCAGGGCGGACGCAAGCACCCGCACCAGGAGTTCACGGCCGTCGACACCACCAACATTCTCTTCATCTGCGGCGGAGCTTTTGTCGGTCTCGAGCGCGTGGTCGGCCGCCGCGTGGGCAAGAAGGCCCTCGGCTTCCGCACTCTCGATGCCGACGCCGATCAGGCCACGACCCGCTCCCACCGCGACACCGAGCTGTTGCGCCGCACTGAGCCCCAGGACCTCATCAAGTACGGCCTCATTCCCGAGTTCGTCGGCCGCCTGCCCGTTATGTGCGTCCTCGACGAGCTCGACGAAGCCGCGCTCATCGAGATCCTCACCAAGCCCCGCAACGCCATCCTCAAGCAGTACCAGCGCCTCTTCGAGTACGAGAACGTCCGCCTCCACTTCACGCAGGAGGCAGCCTGCGCCGTCGCCCGCGAGGCCATGGCCCGCAAGGTGGGCGCCCGCGGCCTGCGCATGATCCTCGAAGAGCTCATGCTCGACCTCATGTACCACCTGCCTTCGAACAAGCGCGTCCGCGACATCGAAATTACCAAAGACATGGTCGAGCGCCGCGACCTCTCGCTCTGCCTGCTCGAGAAAGCCGGCTGACTCACCGATACGATCCAACGCATACGTGGCCCGGGTCTCGATGGAGATCCGGGCCGCGCAGTTTTGTTGGGGGGCGATCGCAGTTAGAACATTGGAACGGGGGTAGTTACCGCTCGACGGTCTCCCGTAGCCGCGTATTTCCCTGGGGCTGTCATTACCCAGGATCAGTGGTGTTCGCGATCTTCCCGAAAGTGAGAAAATGCCGCGTCGTAGCCGCGGCGGAAGCCTTCGCGGTACTCATCGCGATCACGTGAGCGAACCGGGGGATGGCGGAATCCATTTGTTCTTTCCGCATTCGGGGAACGGTGATTTTCAAAGTCGGCGCGGCCGGCTTCGATGCCATCGTGGAATCCTTGCCGCTGAATATCGCGGAACTCCTGCGGAGGCGCATCCCAGCCGCCGCGATCGTGGTCTGGGTGGTCCTGACCATATCCCTGTTGCGGGCGGTCCTGGGGCGGGCCGTTTTGGGCAATGAGCAGGGCGGACGCTCCCAGGGCGAGAATAAGCGCTGGGAGTGCAAGTCGAATGAGCTTCATTGATAGATTCCTCCGTGCAGTTCATGCACTCCTCGATTAGATGCCACAACCTCATTGGCGCGCTGTCCAAAAGTGAACAATTGCGAGAGCAGAGAGTTAAATATCCTGCAATCATCGTGTTCTGCAATGGAATTGGCGATTTATTCAGCAGCTTCGGGCCAATGCACTCGGCTTAGCCGGCTTCTCCAGTTGCTTCGCGACATCCAGATGCTTTCGAGAGAGTCTGCAACGTCTGCTCCGCATATGTTCTCCGCGCCGGATTTTGCGCTTCGGCTGCTTCGCGCTTATCGACGGCGATGGCTTTCGTGTGCCCGCTAATTGCTAAGTTTTGCGCTGCGCGGCGCGCTCAGCGCAATACCGTCTGGCTCCCTCCGCAAGAATCGTTACTACGCGTTCATCTCATTGCGGTTAGTGCCCGTTCGCCCGCCTGACGCCGCGGCCGGCTTCTGCGCAAGCCAATTAGGCTGTACAAGCTGTACAATTTGATGATGAGCCGGCAATCGGCCCGCGCGCTGCAGCCGATTGTGATAGCTTCAAAGTACTGCGATGACCGTTCCCCGCGAAAAAATCGAGCCGCGCAAACTGCCCATGATGCCCATACGCGATATGGTCATCTTTCCCTACATGATGACCCCCTTCGTGGTGGGCCGCGAATCCAGCGTGCGCGCCCTCGAAGAGGCCCTCACCGCCGACCGCAAAATCTTTCTCGCTACGCAGCATGACGCCTCCATTGACGAGCCCAAGGCCAAGGACATCTATCAGGTCGGATCGATTTGTAATATAGTGCAGAGCGTCAAAATGCCCGACGGCAACATCAAAGTCCTCGTCGAAGGCGTCGAGCGCGCCAAGTCCATTGAAGTGAACGACCGCGACGGCTTCTTCGTCGCCACCGTGCGCACCGGCAAAACCCAGTTCGAGATGACTCCCGCTGCCGAACAGCTCATGCAGCGCGTCACCACGCTCTTCGAGCAGTACGTCAAGCTCCAGCAGTCGCTCAACTACGAAACCATTATTGCCAGCGTGCGAATGGACGAACCCGCCAAGCTCTCTGATACCATTGCCGCGAATCTGCAGCTCGGCATCGAAGAAAAACAGGAGCTGCTCGCCATCTTCGATCCCGCCGCGCGCCTCGCCCGCATCGCCGACGTTCTCGACGTCGAAATCGAAAAGCTCGACCTCGACCGCAACATCCAGTCTCGCGTCAAGCGCCAGATGGAGCGCGCGCAGAAAGAGTACTACCTCAACGAAAAGATCAAGGCCATTCAAAAAGAATTGGGCCGCGGAGAAAAGAGCGAGTTCGACGAGCTGCGCAAAAAGATTGAAGCCGCCGGCATGCCCAAGGAAGTTCTCGACAAAACCATTCAGGAGCTCAAGAAGCTCGAAGCCATGCCGCCCATGTCGGCCGAGTCCACCGTCAGCCGCAACTACATTGACTGGCTGCTGGCTGTGCCGTGGAAGAAGCGGTCAAAAGAAACGCGGTCAATCGACTACGCCGAAAAAGTCCTGAACACCGACCACTACGGTCTCGAAAAAATCAAGGAACGCATCCTCGAATTTCTCGCCGTCCGCCAGTTGGTCAAGAACCCCAAGGGTTCCATCCTATGTTTCGTCGGCCCTCCCGGCGTGGGCAAAACCTCGCTCGGCATGTCCATCGCCAAGTCTACCGGCCGCAAGTTCGTTCGCCTTTCGCTGGGCGGCGTGCACGACGAGGCTGAGATTCGTGGCCATCGCCGCACGTACATCGGCGCCATGCCCGGCCAGATCATCCAGCACATGAAGCGCGCCGGCACCAAGAACCCCGTCTTCCTGCTCGACGAAGTCGACAAGATCTCCTCCGACTTCCGCGGCGACCCGGCATCGGCGCTGCTTGAAGTGCTCGACCCCGAGCAGAACTGCACCTTCCAGGACCACTACCTCGACATCGACTACGACCTCTCCCAGGTGCTCTTCGTGGCCACGGCCAACGTGCTGCACACGATCCCGCCGGCATTGCAGGACCGCATGGAGGTCCTGCGCCTCCAAGGATACACCGAGCCTGAAAAACTCGAGATCGCGAAGCAATTTCTGGTCAAGAAGCAGCGCGAGCAAACCGGCCTTAGCGAGAAGAACATCGTTTTCAAAGACGACGCCATCCTCGAAATCATCCGCTACTATACGCGCGAGGCCGGCGTGCGCAATCTCGAGCGCGAGATCGGCAACGTCTGCCGCAAGGTCGCCCGCAAGGTGGTCAAGAGCGGCGCCAAGCACAAAGAAGAGATCAATGCGCAGAACATCTTTGAATTCCTCGGCGTGCCCAGGTTCCGCGACTCCGAGGCGCACGAAAAGAGCGAGGTCGGTTTGGTCACCGGGCTGGCGTGGACTGAGGTTGGTGGCAGCATCCTGAGTACGGAAGTACAGGTCCTC
>Ga0326728_10001796_pt1 | contig 74044 bp, 56 predicted proteins | sample MB3enrmetagenome_FD_207602 | JGI IMG/M metagenome (GOLD analysis project Ga0326728, IMG submission 207602) | Lab enriched peat soil microbial communities from McLean, Ithaca, NY, United States - MB31MN | ecosystem: Environmental > Terrestrial > Soil > Wetlands > Peat | place: USA: New York...
CCATCTAAATAAGATCGACTGGCGTGTTATGAAATCAAAGTTCTGGAATGACACCGACGAGGATCCGGACCGAAAGCGCAAGCGGCAGGCAGAGTTTTTGGTTCACGAGTTCTTCCCATGGGAAGCTGTACAGCATGTAGCCGTGTACACCGAAATGATGAAGAGGCAGGTTAAGGACATTCTTGGAGATGGGAAGCACGCGCGCACGGTCCGCATTGAAAGGAGTTGGTACTACTGATGGTAAATGAAATCTCCGGCGATCTCCTCAACGCTGATGTGGAAGCTCTGGTGAACACGGTGAACTCCGTCGGGATCATGGGGAAGGGCATTGCGCTGCAGTTCAGGCAGGCCTTTCCTGACAACTATGCTGCATACGCGGCAGCCTGTAAGCGGGGCGAGGTTGAACCCGGAAAGATGTTTGTGTTCCACGCCGGCACTTTCCACAACCCTAAATGGATAATCAACTTCCCCACAAAGCGCCATTGGAAAGGCAAATCGAAGCTCCAAGACATCGAAAGCGGATTGCTGGCATTGGTCGATTTGGTTAGAAATGAACACATAAAGTCCATCGCGGTTCCACCGCTCGGATGCGGGAACGGAGGACTCGATTGGAATGTGGTCCGAAAGAGAATTCACCATGCATTTGCCGAACTGCCGGCTGTGACTGTTCAGTTGTTTACACCTTCAGGAGCTCCGGCTGGGGAGCAGATGCGGATCGCAACCGCGCGACCCAAGATGACTGCCGGCCGTGCTGCAATCATCGGCCTCATGGGGAGGTATGCGGTTCCCGGATATCGCCTTGCGCTGTTGGAAATTCAGAAGCTCGCGTATTTCCTGCAGTGTGCCGGCGAGCCTCTGAAACTGGAATTTCAGAAGCAGCGGTACGGGCCGTATAGCGAGACGCTGCACTTCGTACTACAACGTATAGAAGGCCACTTTGTTCGCGGGTACGGTGATCGTAGCCGAAGCGCAAGCATAGCTGTTCTCCCCGAGGCGATGAAGGAAGCGGAGGGCTTCCTCGCTTCTGAACGCGAGACCCTCGAACGGTTTCAACGCGTCTCAGCGTTGATCGACGGATACGAAACTCCATATGGAATGGAGCTGCTATCGACCATCCACTGGGTCGCAATGGTTGAAGATAACGCCGCAAAGGACAAGCCCGAAGTCGCCATTTCTGCGGTTCAGGCGTGGAATGAGCACAAGCGGAAGACTTTCACTCCGGAGCGAATTGTTAAGGCATGGGACCGACTTAAAGCCGAGCATTGGCTATGAATTGGGTGGACCGTGCCAAGAATACGCCCAGGAACCTCACCGGCTTTGTTTGCAGTGCTTCTCCGCGTCCATCTGTCACCAAAGCCTCACCTTTTTGACGGGTTTGGGTGACGAATTGGTGACGAGTTCTTCATGGCTGGACTAATCTGCAAGGCCAGCCCACCCGGCTGCTGTTAGCCTTCATCGCCACCCATCGCGCCGCCGCCGCCCGGAACCCCCGAATTTTTTCCCAAAAACCCCTTGACAACGACTCTGCCTGTCCTTAATATTGTATCGTTACATATCGTTACATTCTACGATATGTAAGGACGCGTATGCGCGGGAACGAAAATTCCGGCGGGCCCACGACTCGGCTTGGCCAAGGCACGGCGGCGCCGCAGTCGTCCGGAACCACGCGCCCCCGGGCAAAGTTCCCGGCGTCCCGCTCCCGGTTTGCCGCCCCGCCGCAAACTCCCGGTCCCAAACAAGCCTTCAGGCCGTGCCGCAAGCTGCAAAACGCAAAGCGCTCCCTGCTAACCAGTGCTTCGCAACCCGCCGGCCGCGGCCAGGCAGGCGTAAGCGAAAGATTTCAAGACGCTTCCGAATTCATCAGGCGCCGCAGGCCGGGCAAGATGCTCATTTTCCGGGGGCAAGGTGATCATGAAATCGGGCAAGATGATCATAAAAAATTGCAAGGTGATCACGGTTTTGGGGCAAGGGGCTCACAAAAAACGGCAAGGTGATCAAAAGCGGTAGCTGGTAGCTGGTGGCTAGCAGCTAGGGGCCGGGAGCCGGAGCGATTCCCCCAGGGGAAGATGTAGCCGAAGGATCTTTGACAACTCGATCAGCTTCAAGCCCCAAGCTTCAAGCTCCGGGCGGCACGCAGCCGCCAACCGGTGCATGCCCGGGGTGGACCCCTCAGGTGAGACAGCGCTTGAGAACCTTGACTACCTTTCTTTACGGCACTTTCTACAGGATGAAACGATATCCATAGCCGGGGCGGCCCCCCGGCCTGCCGCTCGGCGCTTGCTGCTTGGTGCTGTTCCTCTGGCCGAAGACCGACGACGGACGACCAACGACCCAGCGATCATGACAATCTTGGCGATCTTGACAATCTTGACTATCTTCCTTTGCGACACGTTCTACAGGATAAAACGATATCCATAGCCGGGGCGACCCTCCGGCTCGCTGCTCGGTGCTTGTTGCTTGGTGCTGTTCCTCTGGCCGAAAACCGACGACGGACGACCGACGACCGAGGACAATCTTGGCAATCTTGACCATCTTGCCGCCGCCCCCCCCCGGGCCTGCCGCTCGGCGCTTGCTGCTTGGTGCTGTTCCTCTGGCCGAAGACCGACGACCGAGGTGTTGGGACCCTGCTAAACTTGGTGGCTTTCCTGCACCTCGGCGCCTGCCCCGGCGTGCCGTGGGTGCCGCGGGTGCCGGGACGCCCTAACCGCCTGAATTGGTTATGAGCTCTTCGATCAACCGACGAGACTTCCAGGTCTTGATCTCGCGCTCCCGGCGGCGGGCATGAGCCAGGACTTCGTAAGGCTCCGTGTAAACCAGCCTCCAAGGGCCACGGTGACGAGTGTAGGGGCTGTGCCCGCGCTCGTGCTCTGCCAAGCGCTCGGGGAGGCTCATCGCCGAGCCAATATAGAATCTTCCCGTACGGGTGCTGCGGAGTATGTATAACGCAGGCATGCTCAAGAAAGAAATGGTAGGCACGTGGGGACTCGAACCCCAGACCTTCCCGGCTGGCCGGGACGCTCTAACCAACCTGCTCTCCGATTTTGTCTCCGAAAAAAAATGGTAGGCACGTGGGCACTCGAACCCCAGACCTTCCCGGCTGGCCGGGACGCTCTAACCAACCTGCTCTCCGATTTTGTCTCCGAAAAAAATGGTAGGCACGTGGGGACTCGAACCCCAGACCTCTACCGTGTCAAGGTAGCGCTCTAACCAACTGAGCTACGCGCCTACACGCCACGAACCCTTTTAATGTACCCATTCTACTGGCATTGACCCGGACTGGCAATTTTCCACCCAGATGGCCGATCACCGTGGCGGAAGGCGCGTTTCCCCCTTACTCTACCAACTGAAAGTTCACGGCGATCTCGGCCTCAACCTCGATGGGCCGGCCATCGCACTTGGCCTTGCACACGCGCGCGCTTGGCCAACACCGGATACTCAGGCTTGACCCGCTGCATCAGCAGCGTTACAAAAGTCTCCGCCCCCGAAGCGTCCGCAGGATTTTAACGCCGCTACAAAGGTAAACCCATTCTTCTCAGTACACCGGTGCATCCTTGCCGGTAATTTCCTTCACCGCGGCCCGAAACTGCGCAAGAATTTCCGGGGTGTCCGGCTCCATCGCCGCTTTGCTGGATGGAAGTTTGGTTTTCATGGCGAGCTGCGTCTTCCCCAGCGTCCCCTTCTGCTCAGAAACGTATTGGTAGTACTGCATAAGCTTCATTGCCATGGAAACCTCCTTAAACGGGGAATTCTTCGTAGGCTTGGATATAAGGTTGAGCTTCCTTGCCCCATGCCGATGGCGGCTGGATCAGCCACTCGCAATGGCTGTCGCCTTTTCCGGCGCAAAGCGGCTCAAGCGCGATCAGGCGCCGGCCAAAAAACGCCGTAGCCCAGCCCGAGGCATAACCCATGAGCGTCCAGCACACCGCCTCCTTCGCCGTATCATTGAAACAAAGGTACTGTTCCGCCTCATACGAGTTCGTCCAGCGTCCGTTGAAAAAGAACTCGCCCGTCTCCCGGTTGAACCGGACTTCTTTCGGACTCGCATGAACAATGCCTTCCCAGGTATGAATCACGGGGCCGGACGCCAGTAAATCCATTTCGCTGTCGAATTCGTACGCCAGCTTCATCTGGATAAAGTCCGCATGCCCGTTCTGATAACCAAACCTGAGAAACAGGGTGCGCGCCTTCTCCCACCCGAGCATCTCCAGCAGCTTTTGCCGCAATAGGCCCATGGCATTGGCATCCAGAATGACCAACCGGCTGTCCCTGAAGGTCGTGATCCCCGTGTTTAGGTCGAATCGCAGGTCTTTCGAGAGGTCGAACTCTGTTGCTTTCATGTACTCTCCTTCGAGCCCGGCCGCCGGCCCGAGATCGGAGCAGCCGAAAGTTCGCGGCGGGACTCAAAAAATTGCCCGCAGTACGCGGCAGGCCGTTGTCCTCGCTCCCGCCGCCTGCCGATTATTCCACAGCTCCAAGTTTTCCAGCAAGGTCGCCCGGCTTCCGGCCCGGCCGGTGAGGATCGCAGTTGGGTGCGCCGGCCTCGATCGGAGCGAAAAGGGTATGGGCGTGCCGCCGGCGAGCGGGGAAACCTCCGCGTGCTGGGGGGCCAGCATAAAGCTGTGCTCGCCGCACGCCGGCCAGAGGATGCCGGCTGCCCGGCACAGAACGTCTCCCGCTAACCGGCAGGAATAATAACTTCGCGGAGACAGCGCTTCACCCACCCCAAATCCTCAACGGGGATAGTTGCCCTACGCGGACGTTCTTGCTTGACAAGCCCCTAGGCGGCTGATAAAAAATTATACCGGCTTCAAAATCCGTTATTTCTTGCCCTCAATTGCAAGAATCCTCAGGTTCAAGTCGGCAGATAAGGAAAGGGCCGGTGTCACTTGCTGCTTGCTTTTCTTGTTTCCCGAGGTTCTGACGGAGTTGGCTGCTGCGCAGCATTGAAGTCCTAGGTTCCCTGTTCTTAGGTCCCGGGCCCCAAAATTACTGTTTTTGCTGAAGGTGAGCTTATGGTCCGCCGAATTGCCGCAAACGGCAGCGTATGTGTGACGTTCCTCCTTTTTGTTTTCCTGGGAATGGTCTTGGCCGCTGGCACAGCTTATGGCCTCACTCCGACAACTACGACGCTCTCGGTTTTGCCGGCGTCGCCTTCGGTGCTGGGACAGACTGTCACCTTTACTGCGACCGTTTCGGGTACCGGGGGGACCCCCACCGGCGTCGTGCGGTTCTTGGATGGCTCCGTGGTGATCGGCAGTGCGCTCCTGAACGGACTAATCCCGGACCAAGCCCAGTTTGCCACCGCCTTGCTGAGCGTGACGTCGCACAGCATTACCGCGGCCTATCAAGGCGATAGCAACTTCGCCTCTTCCACCACCTCATCGGCTTTGTCCTACACCGTCGGCGCCCGGTCCACAAGCGCGGGCATCGGCCTCTCTCCAACCTCGGTGGGGGTTGGATTCGCCAGTACGGTTACGGCCACCCTCACCGATACCGCGACCACCGGGCCGACTGGGGTAGCGGGGCAGTTCGCGGGTGCCGGCGCCACCCTCACCACGTCGCGCTACGGCCTCACGGCGACGACGTTGTGGAGCGGTTCGGTTTTGGTAACGGGCGGCAAGAACGGCCTCGGGGTTCTGGCGTCGGCAGAGGTCTATGCCGGCGGGGTCTTCGCTCTCCTGGGAAGCAGTCTGCACACCGCCCGCATGGGCCACACCGCAACCTTGCTCCAAAATGGCACTGTGCTTATCGTGGGCGGCTCCAGCACTGGCGCCGCCGCCGGTGTCCTGGGCTCGGCAGAAATTTACGATCCGGTGGCCGGGACCTTTACCGTGTTGACCAACTCCTTGAATACGCCCCGCTTCGGGCATACGGCAACGCTGTTGGCGAACGGCGAGGTTCTGATTGCCGGAGGCGAAGATTCCAGCGGAACAGCTCTGACTAGCGTGGAAGTGTACAACCCCTCGGGCCAGACGTTCACCAATGTGACCTCCGGAAGCCTGGCGGATGCCCGTTTCGGCCATAGTGCCACGTTGTTGGGGGACGAGGCGACAATCTTGATTGCGGGTGGCGATGTGAACGGTGACGCTGAACTCGTCACCTATGATGCCACGCATAATACCGTAAGCTCGATCAGCACCGGCAATTTGACCACGGCCCGCACCGGCCACACCGCCACGCTGCTGCCGGATGGCAATGTTCTGATCACGGGCGGCTTGAATTCCTCGGGGACCGCGCTGGACACAGTCGAGCTTTATCAGGTTCCCGCCACCCCCGACACCAGCAGCAATTTCGTGGCGGTCAGCTCTATTATGGGCAGCACTCGCGCCGGCCACGCCGCCGCCCTGCTGAACAGCGCCCTGGTTCTGGAGGTCGGCGGCGAGGACGCCTCCAACACTCCGCTGTCTGGGGCAGAGCTATACACGCCTTCCTTCGATCCTGAAGGGCAGGTTGCGATCAGCTCAAGTGATGGTACCGATGTGATCGCCCCGCTGTCGCCTGGCTGCACTTTATCGCTCACCGGCACCGGCGCTGCCACCTGTACTGGCACCGTTACCCCAATCGCCGTGAATACCAGCCCGCGAACCATCACCGGGACCTATACGAGCGGCAATGCCGATCATAGCAGCAGCAGCGGCACCGGCTCTTTGGCCGTCACCAAGAGCACGCCCACATTCATCGTTGCGAGCACGTCAATAACCTACGGGACGAGCTCCGTGGTCTTGACCGGAACCATTGCCGCAGGTGCCGCTTATCCCCCGAGCGCAGAGACCGTGTCCGTAACCATCGGCACCGGCGGCTCACCACCTTCCGGAACTGGCACCATTGGCGCCAACGGCGCCTTCTCGGTAACGGTAACGGGCACGGGAACACTGCTGGTGGCGGGCTCGCCCTACACGATCACCTATAGCTACGCGGGGGATACGAACTTCAATTCAGCTTCCAACTCTAGTACGCAATTAACGGTGAATAACGCTACACCCACGTTCACCGGTATTACAAGCACTTCCATAAGCTACGGGACCAATTCCGTCGCCCTGAGTGGCACCATTGCCGCAGGCACTCTTTATCCTCCGAGCGGAGAGACGATTACCGTAACTATCAGCTCAGCTTCCGGGAGTGGAACCATTGGCGCCAACGGCGCCTTCACGGCCACGGTAACTGGGACAGGAGCCCTGCTGGTGGCAGGCTCCCCGTACACCATCGCTTACAGCTATCCGGGGGATGCGAACTTCAACCCGGCGTCCGACTCGAGTACGCAATTAACGGTGAATAAGGCTACGCCCACGTTCACCGGCATTACGAGCAACTCCATAAGTTTCGGGATAAGCTCCCTGATTCTAAGTGGGACCCTTGGCGCAGGCGCCGTTTATCCCTCGAGCGGAGAGACGGTGTCCGTAACCATCGGCTCGGCTTCCGGAAGCGGAACCATTGGCGCCAACGGCGCCTTCACGGTGACGGTAACTGGGACAGGAACGCTGTCGGTGGCGGGCTCGCCTTACACCATCGCTTACAGCTACGCGGGGGATGCGAACTTCAATGCGGCGCCGGACTCGAGTACGCAATTAACGGTGAACAAGGCTACGCCCGCATTCACCGGTATTACCAGCACTTCAATAAACTACGGGATCAATTCCGTCGTCCTGAGTGGAACCCTTGCCGCAGGCACGGTTTATCCTCTGAACGGAGAGACCATTACTGTAACTATCAGCTCAGCATCCGGGAGCGGGAGCATCGGCGCCAACGGCGCCTTCACGGTGACGGTAACTGGGACGGGAGGCCTGCTGGTGGCGGGCTCGCCCTACACCATCGCTTACAGTTATCCGGGAGATTCGAACTTCAATTCAGCTTCCAACTCGAATACTCAATTAACGGTGAATAAGGCTACACCCGCATTCACCGGTATTACCAGCACTTCGATAAGCTTCGGGACCAATTCCGTAGTCCTGAGTGGAACCATTGCTGCCGGCACGGTTTATCCTCTGAGTGGAGAGACGATTACCGTAACCATCGGCGCCGGCGGCTCACCACCTTCCGGAAGTGGCACCATTGGCGCCAACGGCGCCTTCACGGTTACGGTAACTGGGACAGGAACGCTGCAGGTGGCGGGCTCGCCCTATACCATCGCCTACAGCTATCCGGGGGATGCGAACTTCAATTCCGCTTTGGACTCGAGTACCCAGTTGACGGTGAATAAGCCTACGCCCGCATTCACCGGTATTACAAGCACTTCAATAACTTACGGGACGAGTTCCGTGGTCTTGAGTGGAACCCTTGCCGCAGGCACGGTTTATCCTCCGAGCGGAGAGACGATTTCCGTAACCATAGGATCTGCTTCCGGAAGCGGAACCCTTGGCGCCAGCGGCGCCTTCACGGTTACGGTAACTGGGACAGGAGCCCTGCCGGTGTCGGGCTCGCCCTACACCATCGCCTACAGCTACCCGGGGGATGCAAACTTCAATGCGGCGTCAGACTCCAGTACGCGATTAACGGTGAATAAGGCTACGCCCGTATTCACCGGTGTTACCAGCACTTCAATAAGCTACGGGACCAATTCCGTCGCCCTGAGTGGCACCATTGCCGCAGGCACTCTTGATCCTCCGAGCGGAGAGACGATTACCGTAACTATCAGCTCAGCTTCCGGAAGCGGAACCATTGGCGCCAACGGCGCCTTCACGGTTACGGTAACTGGGACAGGAGCCCTGCTGGTGGCCGGCTCGCCGTACACCATCGCGTACAGTTATCCGGGAGATCCGAACTTCAATTCAGCTTCCAACTCGAATACTCAATTGACGGTGAATAAGGCTACGCCCATATTCAGCGTTGCCAGCTCTTCAATAATCTACGGGACGAACTCCGTGGTCTTGAGTGGAATTCTTGCTGCAGGCACTGCTTATCCTTCGAGCGGAGAGACGATTACCGTGGCCATCGGCACCGGCGCCTCACCACCTTCCGGAAGCGGCACCATTGGCGCCAACGGCGCCTTCACGGTTACGGTAACTGGGACAGGAGCCCTGCTGGTGGCCGGCTCGCCCTACACCATCGCTTACACCTATGCGGGGGATGCGAACTTTAATGCGGCGTCGAATTCGGCTACGCAATTAATGATTAACCCGGCGGTGCTGACGGTAACGGCCAACAGCTTCCACAAGACGTACGGCATCACGTACACCCCCTCGGGAACCGAGTTCACCACCCAGGGACTGGTGAATGGAAATTCCGTGGCCAGCGTGACCCTCACCTGCAGCGGCTTTGCCGGCACCGCCACCTTAACAGCGCCGGGGCCGGCGTACTCCATCGTCCCCACCGCCGCTCAGGGCACGGGGCTGGGCAACTACGCCATAACCTATGACGATGGCACCCTCACGGTGGACCACGGGTCGGCCTCCGTGACGCCGAATGCGGCTGCCAAGGTCTACGGCCAAAGTGATCCGGCCCTGACCGGGACCGTGTCCGGCTTCACGGCGTCTGATAACGTAACCGCTACTTACACCCGGGCCGCCGGTGAGAGCGTCGCCAATGGTCCTTACACCATCAGCGCCACGCTAAGTCCAGCCAGCGTGTTAGCCAATTACAATATTACTTACAACACGGCCAATTTCGTGATAACTCCGGCAACGCCCACTATTACTATGACCTTCAAAGCCAGCAGCGATTTCTTGGCCACCGGCACCTTCACCCCGAGCGTGGGCGAGGCGGTTCCCCCTTGCGTGCTGAGCGATTGCGCGGCGGGAGGACTGCTGACGATTACGGATTCGGATAACAGCGGGTTCGTCGCCCACGTGCAACTGAACCCGGCGAGTCCCGCGGCCGGAGTAACCGACCTGTTGTCCGCCATCGCCGGCTCCCAGGGATCCGTTGCCGGGGCGCACACGTTTACCGTAACTTATACGTCCAGTCCCCCCTCGCCTTACACGGGCGACCCGAACTTCACCAGCGCGCCGGTAACGGTGACCGTCCCGACTTTGCAGGTGGCCAGCTTGTCTGCCATCACGGCGGGACAAACCGCGGTAGCTCCCACAGTGACTCTCAGCAATGCGGCAAGCACTTCCACTCAACTGACTTGTGTGGTGAAATCTTTGCTTACCAACCAACCGGGGGTGGTGCCCACGTGCGCTTTCGATGCCGGCAATACGGTCACGAGTGTCACCCTGCCGGCAAACGGATCGGCGCCGGTGACGGTTTATGTGTTTACGACGAGCGGCAGCGTTTCGACGGCAGCCGCCCGGCGGCTCCGTTCGGGGTGGGCGATTGGGCTGGGCGTGCCGGCACTGTTGCTGCTTCCCGGCGCGTTCGCGCGCCCGCGCTCCCGGCGGCGCAAAATCGCGGTTTGGCTCGGCCTGGCACTGATTCTCGCTATGCTTGCCGGATTGGTGGGCTGCGGTGGGAGCTTCAAGAATCCCAACAATGTTTTGCCCAATACCGGTTTTGGTTCGGCCACCACCAGCGATACCTATGCGGTAATGGTTCTCGACGCGCAACGAAATATTTTAGAGGTTGTCAATGTTCAGGTTTACTGATCGGCTCGCAGCCTGGTTGAAGGAGAATGACATGCTGAAGCGAATGAAGATGCTTTGTCTGGGAATTGCTGTCTGTATGCTGGGAGCATCGGCTCAAGCTCAGAACCCGTGCCCCGGCTATAATGCCAAGCATAATGTCAATCTGGCTTGCGAGATTGCTACGGAGACCAGGACCTCCGGCATCGGAAGCAGTTTGAGCGACCTGGGGCCGACGGTGGCTTCGGAATTGACGAATCTGCCGATTGCCACCGCGGTGACCGGCTCGGGCATAGCCTTCAGCAAGGCGCTGGGCGTTTTTACCGCCTCCACCGATAGCTTGGGCACCATCCTGACGCAGCGCGGCGAGACCATCGGCCGGCACAATTTCCTGGCCTCGTTCACCTATCAGCGCTTTTCCTTCGACACCCTCGACGGCATCTCTCTGAGCAGCTTCCCGACGGTTAATCAGTATGTCGATCCGAAAACGGGAAACGTGTCTTACACGCAGGCCGTGAGTGACATTAAGCTGAATATCGACCAGTACACCGCCCTGGCTTCCTTCGGGTTGACCAATCGCATCGATGCCTCATTGATCGTGCCGTTTTCACGGGTGATTCTGGATACGAATTCACAAGTGCGGCAATATGTGGCGTATTCCTCCGGCTCGCTCGGGGTGGTGAACGCGCCCTCCCAGCCTTTGTACGGCTCGGCCAGCGGCATTGGAGATGTCACCCTGAACCTTAAGGCCAACGTCTACAAAGGAGAACACACCAGCATAGCTTTGGGCAATGATATCCGCTTTAAGACGGGGGACCCTTATAACTACCTGGGCAGCGGGGCGACCGGCCTGAAGCCCTACCTGGTATATTCCCGCCGGGGCAGGATTACGCCCAACGTCAATGTGGGATATCAGTGGAGCGGGAGGTCGGTGTTGTATCCCAGTCCGGCCTCCGGAGCCGACTTGCGGCTGCCTTCGATCTTCCTCTTCTCCTTCGGGGCGGACGCCCGGGTAGTGCCCAGGTTTACGCTGGTGAGCGAGTTCCTGGGTCAATGGGTATTGAATGGGCCGCGGGTGGCATTGGCGCCCAGTCCGGTGGCGGCGTTGGGCGGGGTCGCAAACACGGTTTTGCCGGTCGTGGATTCGTACGCCATACGTACCGCCAACGTGGGTGTTAAGGTGAACCCATACAAGCGCTTGTACGCCGATGCCAGTATGATGATCGAGTTGGATGACGCGGGATTGCGCAATCGCGTGCAGCCTTTGGTCGGGATCGCCTACCGGTTCTAGCAGAAAGCCGGCCCTTGGGGCAGGCGAACAACGGGGGGTCTTCCAGCCCGGCGTTTCGGCGCCGGGTGCTGTTTCTACGGTAGAATTATGACTCTCATGGTCCCCGAGGGTTCCCAGAACGCTCGCGTTTGGCGCTCCGCGGTGGAAGTGGCCGGCAAAACCGACTTGGGCTGCGTCCGCACCAACAACGAAGACAACTTCGGCTACGACTGGCGTTACGGCATCTACGTGGTCTGCGATGGCATGGGGGGTGAGGCGGCCGGCGAAGTAGCGAGCAAAATCGCTGTGGATACGCTCCTCGAGTATTTTCGTCAGGCGGCCAAGCAGAAGCAGTATCCCGCCGGGGGCGGGGCTTTCGCCGGCGTCTCCGGGCGCGCCAGCGCTCTGGCCAATGCCGTGCAACTTGCCAATCAGGCCATTCGCAGCGCCGCCGCCCAGGACCCCAACCGCAAAGGCATGGGTTCTACGATCGTGGCGGTGTTGGTGGAAGGCAATCTTTACTCTGCGGCCCATGTAGGCGACAGCCGTATCTACCTGATTCGCCAAAGCGGCATCCAGCAGCTCACGGAAGACCATTCCCTGGTGGCGGAACAGGTGCGGCGCGGATTGATGAGCGTGGAAGAAGCCGAGCGCTCGGAGATGCAGAACGTGATTATCCGCGCCCTGGGAACGGAAGACGCCGTGGAACCTGACCTCAGCGATCTGGCGGCTGAACCCGGCGACGTCCTCTTGCTGGCCAGCGACGGCCTGACGCGCCAGGTCCCCGACCCAACGATCCGCGACATCATCAGCCAGGCGCCTTCCCTGCGGGAAGCTTGCAGCCGGTTGATTCAGGCCGCTAAGGATACCGGCGGCGTTGACAATATCACCTGCCTGCTGCTGCGTTTCGTCGAGAAATCATTGGCTCAGCGCTGGTTTGGCGGCGGTCCCGGTAAGGGCTCGCCTAAATGGCAGGATGCCGGTTAGGGAAAGTGGTCACGATTCGCCGCCCGGCATCAAGAGGCCGGAGAGCGAGGGTTGTGCCGTTGGGCACGTGTAGGGGTTGCATTCCGGCGCGCTGGCGGCGACAATCGCTGTCTATGGCAACCGCTAAGCATTCGGCGGTCTCCGCTTTCCGCGGCGGAGGGCAGCGGAGCTTCTCGCCGGGTATCGTGGCCGTGGTGTCGCTGACCAATCCGCGGGAGAAGTTCTGGGGCGCGATTCTGGAACTCTCCGCCGCGGGCCTCAGCATTCGCGGCATCGACTTGAATTCCTTCGACGACTACGTTTCCCTGGTGCGCGCCGGCGACGCTTGCGGTCCCTGCGAGGTCTTTTTTCCCATGCACCGGGTGGAGCGGATCGAGGCCGACCTGAGCACCAGCGGCATTCCCTCGGTGGGCGAGCGCTTTTTCACGGCTACCGGTAAACCGGTTTCGGCCCTGTTTGGCAAAAATCAGCCGAGGAGCGTACCCCGCCGGTGAAGAGCGACCTCTTACTGACCCCCAACCAGATCACCCTGATGCGCTTCGTTTTTGTTCCCTTCATCATTATTTGCGTGCTCGACGGGCATTGGCGCGCCGCCCTGGTGCTGTTCGTGATTGCGGGAATCAGCGATGGGCTTGATGGTTTGGCCGCCCGTATGTTGCACCAGCGTACTTTGCTCGGCGAATACCTGGACCCCATCGCCGACAAATTGCTGCTGAGCGGGCTCTTTCTGGTGCTCTCGATGGTCCACCGGATTCCCTGGCGTTACACCGTCATGGTGTTCAGCCGCGACATCTGTATTGTGGCCACGGCGGCGCTGCTGTACACCGCCGCCGACTACCGCAATTTCCGGCCCAGCTTCCTGGGCAAGGCCAATACCGCCGCGCAAGTGGCGGCGTTGTTCTTCGTGCTGCTCCACGCGGTGGCCGGCGGCCTTTGGGTCGATAGCGTCCGCCGCAGCCTGTTATGGCTGGCCTTCGCGCTGGCCCTGCTCTCCGGCATTCATTACATCCTGCTCACCGGCCAGCGCATGAAGCGGGGAGAGACCAGGTAGGCGGGTTTCGGAGGTTGGGGAAGTTCGGGAAGTTTCGGAGGTTGGGGAGGTTGCAGAGATTTCAACTGCTTCAGGGGCTGTCAGAACCTCCGAAACATCCGAAACCTCCCGAACCTTTTTCACTTCTCCAACTCACAGCCTTTTTATCGCCTGCCAGATGTCCTCATCCACCAGCACGCCGTCCGCGGAGTTGGCGCGGCGCCGCCGGCTGGTACGCTCGCCGGGAAATGAAACGGGCTGAGCGGAATTCAGGGGCGTGGCAGCATGGAGATCGTCAAGGATTTGCTCCATCAGTTCCGCGCCGGTCTCCGCGCAGCCGGCTTTTTCCAGGCTGATCGCCACGAAGAGCTGGGAAACGCGGGTCTCGTCGGGATGATTGCCGATCTGAAACACCGCTTGGCCGGCGGACAATACCGACACCACGCAATCCAGCAACAGGGCCAAGCCGGAGCCCTTCCAGTAACCGATGGGCAGAGGACGCTGCGCGCGGAGAATGGCTGCCGCATCATCGGTCAGATTGCCGCCTTCGTCGAAGCCGCCGGGTACGGAAAGCTTCTCGCCGGCCTTGGCGGCGATGGCCAGCTTGCCCATGGAAAACTGGCTCATGGACATGTCCAGCAAAACCTGCCCGCCCTTCGCCGGCACACAGATCATCAGGGGATTATTGCCCAACTTGGGTTCGCTGCTGCCCCAGGGCGGCATCAGCACGCGTGTATTGGTCCAGCACAGACCGATGCAGCCGGCGTCGGCGGCTTGCCGGCCGTAGGTTCCGGCGCGCATCCAGTGATTGGTGTTTCTCAGCGCCACGCAGCCCACGGTATGCGCTTGCGCCATGGCGATGGCCCGCGCCATGCAGGCATGCGCATTGAGCATCCCCGGCCCTTGCCGGCCGTCCCAGCGTTCGAAGGCGCCGCAAGCCTCCACCAGGACTGGTTCGGCATCCACCTTCACCACTCCGCGGCGCACGAAATCGATGAACTCGGAAAAGCGGTTCACTCCGTGGGAGAGCACGCCATCGCGGGTATTCTCAGTGAAAATGCGCGCGCACAACGCGCTCTTTTCCGGAGCAAATCCCGCCTTGTCCAAGGCCCGCCGGAACTCCTGAGACAACTCTTGCAGGCTTACCCGCAGCATATGCCGGCCCTTTCCCCGCGGAGTCATGCCTCGCTTTGTTGTTCCTGCTCATGCAACAGGCGCTGGCAATCGGCGGCCAAGGGATCCATCGTTCCCCGGGCGGCCACTTGATACAGCCATTGGCGGCCGGTCTCCGAGCGATTGGAACTGAAGCTGCTCAAGGCGAATTGCCGCACGGCGCGGTCCTGTTTTTCATCCGCAAGAATACGTCCCAGCGCATCCCACGCCTGATCTCCGCCGATGGCGGAGAGCACCAACATCGCCTTGCGATTCATTTCCCGGTTGTAGTTCCCGGCCGTGGCTAGCTCCTGAAGCGCCGGGACGGCGGCCGGGTCCTTCAAAAACATCAACTCGTCCAAAACCGGTTCCAGCACGCTGGGACGCAAAGACAACAAACCGCCGGCCAGCACTTGCGCGCACCCTGGGGCCCGGCTCTTGATAATAGCGGCCACGGCAGCCTGTTGCACCCGCTCCTCCCGGTGGCGCAAGAGGGGAGCCAGATGGACAGGCAGCTCCGGGTCCTTGAGTTCGCTCAGAACCAGGCAGGCATTGCGGACGACGTACCAGCGCTCATCGCTCAGTTTCCGGCGCACGATGGCAATGCCCTCCTGCCCGGTAAGTCCCAAAAGGCGAATGAGCGCTATGCGGTTCTTGGCGTTCTCTTCGTTCTCCAGCCGGGCAAAGATTTGTCCAATGGCGGCGGCTCCCGACCACCGCAACAGGCTGATGGCGGCATGGGCCAAGGCGGAATCGTCCCGCCGGGTCAGGAACAGCGTAATCACCGGATCGACCTGCGGCGGAGGAAGCAATTGCCGCAAGGCCCGTTGGCAGCATTTGGCGTGCTGCGCCCGGTCCGTATTCCAGACGCGTTCCAGGATGGCGCCAACGGCGTGGGTCTGCGCAAACTCCTCCTGGGCGACCAGGGTGCGGGCCAAAGCGGCCAGCGCGTTGGTCAGTTGGAAATGGATGAACTCCGAGAGGTCGCTGCGCGCCAGCGCCTTGGACACTGCCGCTACCGCCTGGGGCACGAACCCCTTCCAGTCCACGGACATGGCCGCGATTAACTCGGGCAACCGGCTCACTTCTTCCAGCGGGACCTCCGCCGCGGGCAGCTCCAGGACTTTAAGGTAGTGCTGAGCGAGTTGGTTGGCGGCCTCGAATTGCTGCGTCTGGATCAATTCCCGGATATGCTCCAGCAGCCGGCGAAACTGTACGGCATCAAAACGCGTCAGGCCCAACATGCGGCTTTGCTTGTCCGGCGCCGGCAGGGCGGCCCAGTGCAGCTCATTGTGCACGCGCTCCTGAACATGCTTCGGCAGCATGCGTTCCTGAATGAGCTTGGCCAGCTTCACGGCCAGACGATCGGCGGTTTGCGTGGCTTTGATGGTTCGCACCAGCACCCGCACCACATCCTCTTCCACCTCGAACCGGTTCTCCGCCGGGACGGCCGAGGAGATTCGTTTTTGGGCCCACGCCAGCGCGGCATCCTCCAAAAATTCCCCGGCCATTTGTTCGCCGGACATGGGCTGGCTTCCGCTTCCCTGTCCCGCCGAAAAGCGCGCCAGCACCGACGCGACGTTGGCTTGTTGCAGCAAGCGAGCCAGGGCAACATAGGATTTCTGCGGATCGCCGGCCGGGTCGGCCAGGGCCTTCATCGTGGTCTGCTCCATCATTTCCATCAGGCTGTATCCCCCCGGCCCGTGATGGCTCCCTGAGCCCGCTCCTTCCCTGCCTCCTTCCCCGCCCTCTTCGAAGGCGCCGGCAAAGCTGGAAACCACGGCGGTAATGGCGGTTTTTTCCAGCCCTGCGGATTCCAGCAACATTTCCATCGAATCGCTCAGGTATTGCGCGCGGCTGGACTGCCGGGACAACAGGTAGGCGGTGGAATCGCCTTCCACCAGCAAGTCGCCATCCTTCGTGCGCTTCTGATTTTGCAAAGCGGGGACAATCCGCACCCCGTCAATGGCGTGCTGGCTCAGAAAGGTCTGAACGCCCACGGCCTCGATGGATTTCACCGGGGTGGCCAGCACTCCGATCAATTGCCGGTAGCTCGCCAGGGTAATGCCCGGCTGCAGGGTGACGGCACAAATGCCGCGCTTGGAAAACTCCTTCTCCAGAGGCGCCAGGGTCGGATCACTGGTCAGGATCCGGTTCAGAAGCACTTGGCGGTCGACGAAGCCTACGGTGAATTGTCCGAACTGCTGGATCGCCTCCTGAAAGATGGCCAGGCTTTGCGCCAGAGGAGCATCGGCGGCATGGTGATCGGCCGGAAAAAGAACAGCCGTTCTCACCGCGCCTTGCAGACTGCGAGCGCAACGCAGTCCCGCAATCTTCAGCTCTTTGGCCTCATCCACCATGGTTCATTGCCGGAGCATACAAGATATTACGTCACCAACTCTCCCGGTGTCTTAGCCCGCGGAACCCAAGGCGATAAGGCCGGAGGGCCCACGCCTTAATAAAAGACAATTTACACCGGCGGTATGCGTAAGGGCGAGGTTTCGTATCACCTGTCAGTACACGGACTTCCGGTATCTTGGCGGGCTTGTGGGGGTGGTTATGATGTCGTGGAGGGCCACTCAGTCATGAGGCATCGGGAAGTCTCAGAACGTGAACCGCGCGAGCGCGATTTATGGCCCGCGGAGCGCCAGGGCTATAGCGACACGCCGCGGGCCGCTTACGCCGCCATACCTTCCAGCGTCGGCTTAGCACCGGAACCCCGCGGCCTTTCGACCCGGATCGAGGCGCGTATCGGCGGCCTCGCCATGCTGGTGGGCCTGGTTTGGTTTATTCGTGCGGCCCTTGCCCTGGGAAGCCCCCTGACTCTGCTCAGCTTGATTTGGCTGCCTTCCGCCCCGGTCGGCGTGCTGGGCATTGGCATTCTGATCTGGCTGCATACACAATGGCGCCGTGCCATCCGGCTGCGATAGACCCTGTTTTTGTCCTTCTGCCTTGCCCGTACGGACCACAGGATGACCGGTCCTAGCATGCGTTGAAGGGGCCTGGCCCCTCTTAGAGGCGTTCCAAGTGCCGCAGGTGATCGGTGGCGAAGTACATGACCATGAAGAGCGTCGCATTGTAGCTGGCGTGAATCAGGAACCCGGGAGCAATCGAGCCGGTCGAGGCGCGCGCGATGGTTAGGGTAAGCCCGACGATGAACATCAGCAGCACCGCGCTCCAGGCCCAGGCATATTGGCCGCCATGCACCACCGCAAACGCCATGGCGGTGGCCAGGATCGCCATGCCCTTTCCCCACCGCGTCAGCACCGGATAAAGGAATCCGCGAAAAAACAACTCTTCCATGAAAGGCGCCACCAGGATGCCAAAGACAGCCATAAGGTGGATCGCCGCGGCGGTCGTGAACAGGCGGTCGAAAGGCACATGCTGCGGCATCGGGAGCAGCCGCTGCAACAGGCCCAGCCCCACCGCCAGCATTACGCCCACCAGAGCGAAACTGATCGCGCTGACCGGGTTTCGCGGCCAAATCCATTGAATACCGCGCCAAAACGGCAGGCGGTAAACCCGGGTCACCAATACATACATCAGCAGGAACGTGATCACGTAACCCGCCATTTGTGCCGGCACCAGGATCCACGCGCTGGAAGCCAGCGCCTGAAGACTCCGTCCCCGGTCCCGCATGACAAAGACCGCGGCCAAAGCCGCGAAGCTGGACAAAGCCGCCGTGATGGCAATCAGCAGGACGTCCCATCCCGTCCAGGGCGGCCTTGGCGCCTTACGCAAATCCAGCGAGCTCACCGTACCGCGCTCTACGGCGGAGTCTTCGGCGTGATCTTCTTCGGCGGGCGCCGCGGGCGGGGGCTGGTTCTCCGGTGGCTGGTAATCCAACTCGTTTGCCATGGACAAGCCTGATTGTACCAACGATGGGTCTATTTATGGTTGCCGGTTTTTCGAAAATACTCCGCCAAAGCTTGGCCGGTGTACGACTTCTTGCAGCGGGCGACTTGCTCGGGCGGCCCCTGGGCCACCAATCGCCCGCCCTCTTCCCCGCCTTCGGGACCCAAATCGATGATCCAATCGGCGTTGCGGATCACATCGAGATGGTGCTCGATGATGATAATGGTGTTGCCCAAATCGCTGAGCCGGTGCAGGACGTCCAGGAGCTGCTTGACGTCATCGAAATGCAGTCCGGTGGTAGGTTCGTCCAGCAGGTAAAGGGTGCGCCCGGTTTGGCGCTTGCTCAATTCCCGCGCCAGCTTCAACCGCTGCGCCTCGCCGCCGGAAAGGGTGGTGGCCGATTGCCCCAAGTGAATATAGCCCAGTCCCACATCCTCCAGAGTTTGTAACTTCTGTTTCGCGGCGGGAATGTTTTCCAGCACCGTCAAGGCATCGGCCACCGGGGTTTCCAGGAGGTCGGCAATGGAGTATCCCTTGTATTTCACCGCCAGGGTTTCCCGGTTATACCGCTTGCCGCCGCAGACTTCGCACCCCACGTACACGTCGGGCAGAAAATTCATTTCGATGCAACGCTGGCCTTCGCCCTGGCACGCCTCGCAGCGCCCGCCGCCTACGTTGAAGGAAAACCGTCCCGCCTTGTAACCGCGTTCGCGCGCTTCCGGCAGCATGGCGTAAAGATCGCGGATCACGGTAAACACGCCGCTATAAGTAGCGGGATTGGAGCGGGGGGTGCGTCCGATCGGCGACTGATCGATTTGAATCACCTTGTCGACGTTCCCGGCGCCCACAATCTCCCGGTGGGCGCCCGGCGCTTCCCGCGAACGATACAGCTTGCGGGCCAGCGCCCGGTACAGGATATCGTTCACCAGCGTCGATTTTCCCGAGCCGGAAACGCCCGTCACCACCGTGATGACGCCCAGCGGAAAAGTGACGTCAAGATTCTTCAAATTGTTCTCGCGCGCCCCCAGCACGGTAAGGTTGTTCCCGTTGACCGGGCGCGGCTGCGGGCGGGCGGCAATACGCATTTCGCCGGAGATGTATTTTCCCGTCAGCGACTCGGGAGCGCGGGCGATCTCCGCCGGCGTTCCCGTGGCCACTACGTAACCGCCGTGGCGGCCGGCGCCGGGGCCCAGATCAATGACATAATCGGCGCGGCGAATGGTCTCTTCGTCGTGCTCCACCACCAGCACCGTGTTGCCCAGTTCCCGCAATGACTCCAGGGCCTGTAAGAGGCGGCTGTTATCGCGGTGGTGCAGGCCGATGGAGGGCTCATCCAGCACGTACAACACGCCGCGGAGCCGGGACCCGATCTGCGTGGCTAACCGGATGCGCTGGCCTTCGCCGCCGCTGAGCGTGGCCCCCGAGCGGTCCAGCGCCAGATAGCCCAATCCTACGTCGTCGAGAAAACGCAGGCGCTCGGCGATTTCCTTCACGATGCGGCCGGCAATCTTCTCCTCGCGCTCGTTGAGGCGGATGCGCGCCACCGCCTCCAGCGCGCGGGAAACCGGCAGCGCCGTAAAGTCGGCGATGCTCATGCCGTTCACCTTCACCGCCAGACTTTCCGCCCGCAAACGCCGGCCCCGGCAGCGCGGGCATTCGGTGGCCGACATGTAGTTCAGCAGCCATTCGCGATACGTATCCGAAGTGGCCTCTTCCAGAGTTTGCTTGTGAAAAGCCAGGATGCCATGAAATCCGGCTTTAGCCGCTTCGCCGGGGGGAGGGCCGTACAGGAGAAGGTCCTGCCATTTCTGCGGCAGCTCTTCAAACGGCGCATTCAGATCGAAGTGGTAATAGTCCGCCGCCAGCCTGGCCATGTGTTGCAAGTACGCCGACCCCGATCCCGGACCGAGTCCGCCGTCGAACAGCGGCTTCGACCAGTCCACGATGATCTTGGCGGGATCGAAATCGTATTTGCTCCCCAGTCCGTTGCACTCCGGGCAAGCGCCGTAAACGCTATTGAACGAGAACGAACGCGGCTCCAGCAGCGGCACGTCGATACCGCAATCCGGGCAGGCGAGCTTGGAGGAGTATAAGTGTTCTTCGCCGCCCACCGTGGCCACCGTCACCAGACCGTTGGCCAGCTTCATGGCCAGCGCCACCGACTGCTCCAGGCGCTTCTCGATTCCCGGCTTCACCAGCAAGCGGTCAATCACCACTTCGATGCTGTGGTTCCGGCGTTTGTCGAGCCGGATTTCCTCATCCAGGCTGCGCAGTTCCCCGTCGATGCGCGCCCGCGTGAAGCCTTGTTGCGAGAGTTTCTCCAGCTCCTTCTTGAATTCTCCCTTGCGCCCCCGGACCATCGGCGCCAGCACCATCACCCGCTCTTCCGGCCCCGCCTCCAGCGCGCGTTGCGTGATCTGGCTGGCGGTTTGCCGGGTAATGGCCCGCCCGCATTGCGGACAGTGGGGCGCACCGATCGAGGAATAGAACAGCCGCAAATAATCGTAAATTTCGGTGATCGTGCCCACCGTGGAGCGGGGGCTGCGGCTGGTGGTCTTTTGCTCGATGGAGATGGCGGGGGAAAGACCGTCGATGGCATCCACGTCGGGACGCTCCATCTGGTCGAGAAACTGCCGGGCATAGGCGGAAAGCGTTTCCACGTAGCGCCGCTGCCCCTCGGCGTAAATGGTGTCGAAGGCCAGCGAGGATTTGCCCGAGCCGCTTAACCCGGTCACCACCGTAAAAGTGTTGCGCGGAATTTCGACGTCAATGTTCTTCAGATTGTGTTGGCGCGCGCCGCGCACCGTGATCCGGGTAATGGCCATGGCCTTTGCCCCGGCGCGCCAGAACCGGGCGTTTCCGGGGGTCCCAACTTGTACTAGGCCTTTCGTACCGTCGACAAGCTGCACAGAGCCGTCCAACGATGGAAAAGCACAAGTTTACTACCGTATCTTAGGAGTCAACCTTGGAGCGCGTCAAACGGGTTAAAGTAGAAAATCCCGGGCCAAGTCGTCCGCCGGGGTGCGGCGCGCTTACCCCCGGCAGGTTGCTAAGCAGGACCAGCCAAAGGGGCCGCGCTTCGCAGCAACGGCATCCCGAATGGGCCTGCGGAAATCACACCGGGAAACGGAGCAAATCTTGAGCGGCTCATTAATGGGATTGATTGTATTGGTCACCGTGCTGTTGGCGCTGACCTTGGGCATTGGGTTCTCCTATGCGGCGGCTTATGCCATTTTCCGGGCGATGAGCCCGAAGCCCGAGCATCAGGCCGCGCCGCCGCTTTCCCGGCCGGCGGAAGCCGGCGGCGGCAACTGAAGCACGACTCTCCTCACCAGTTGCACGTTTCCCGTTTCACACTGAATTGTGCATAATGTTTTCAGCCAGCCTGCAAGGGCTGGCCGGGAGACCAGAGTGCCCCATATCGAGATCATGGATACGACTCTGCGCGACGGGGAGCAAACGCCCGGGGTCAACTATACGGCGGACGAAAAGCTCATCATCGCCGAAGCTATGCTCAAATCGGGCATCGATGCCGTCGAGGTGGGTTCGGCCTTGATTTCCGGCGGCGAGGCGGAGGCCGTGCGCGGCATTACCGATTGGGCGCGCTCCCATGGCTTCGAGGGCAGAGTCGAGGTGCTGGGCTTTGTGGACGGGACACGGTCGGTCGATTGGATTGTGAGCAACGGCTGCCGCGTGCTCAACCTGCTCGTGAAAGGGTCCGAGCATCATTGCCGCATCCAACTCAAGAAGTCCCTGCCCGAGCATCTGGCGGACATTGAGCGCACGGTTGGTTACGCGGTGAGCCAGGGCTTGAGCGTAAATGTGTATTTGGAAGACTGGTCCCAAGGCATGCGCGACTCCCAGCCTTATGTTCTGGCCATGACCACCGCCCTCGCCAAGCTGCCGCTGAAGCGCGTGATGCTGGCCGACACCCTGGGCGTGCTGACCCCGGATGAGACCCAGGCCTACGTCGGGATCATGCGCACCAACTTCAACCTGCGCTTCGATTTCCACGCCCACAACGATTATGGACTGGCGGTATCCAATTCCCTGTTCGCCCTGCGCGCCGGCGCCGTCCGGGTCCACGTGGCCATGAACGGGTTGGGCGAGCGCGCGGGCAACACCAATTTGGCTACCCTGATCGTGGCGGCGCGCGATCTCTACGGCATGGAAAGTAACGTCAACGAACGTGCGCTGGGCATGTTGAGCGATTTGGTGGCCGGCATCAGCGGCGTCGATCCCGCCGACAACGAACCCGTGGTGGGCCGCATGAGTTCCATTCAGGGGTGCGGCGTTCACGCGGACGGCGACAAGAAAGGCAAGCTTTACCAGAACCGCCTCGACCCTGCGCGTTTTGGACGCAAACGCGGCTACGACTTGGGCAAGACCGCCGGCTTGGCCTCCATCGAGCAGAACTGCAAGGAACTGGGAATCGAGATCAGCCCGGAACAGCAGCGCGCCCTGCTGGCCAAAGTGAAAGAACTTGGCGATCAGAAGGTGACGGTAACCCAGGCCGACATCATTCTTTTGCTGCATGACATCTTCAGCGCCAAAGAGGACGGCTTGAAGCTGGTGGATTACCAGTTCACCATGAAGAAGGGCAGCTTGCCGGCTGTCACCCTGCAACTGCGCCGCAACGAGGAAATCCTTACCGCCCAGGCGGAAGGCGATGGCCAGTTCGACGCCTTCATCAACGCCTTGCGCACCATCTATTCCGACTTGCCTGAACTGGTGGATTACCGCATCGGCATTTCCCGCAAGGGGACCAGCGGCGCCCTCACCGAGGCCACCATTACCTGGCGCAGTGAAGACAGGCTCTTTACCACCCGCGGCGTGGCCTCGGATCAGCTCGTGGCCGCCATGCATGCCGCCATGCGCATGCTCAATTACGTGGAGCTCCGGCGGCAACTCCGGCAATCCGTGCCTCGTAGTTAGTTGCGGCCTTACGCCGCCTTCCCCGCCTGCGTGCGCAATTGCTTCGTAAACTGGCGCATGGCCGCGATATGACCCGGGGAACGGGCTTCAATCCATTTTTCAAAACGGTTCGCGGCTTGCTCCAGGTGCGCCAGAAACTGCTTATTCATCCAACGCTCCCGGCCCTGATGAAGAATCGGCTTGACGCGTTCCCAAACGCCGTAAAACTCGCCGCTGGTCTCAAAAAACAGGCCTTCGTGCAGCAACCCGTAATTGAGCAATGCGCAGGCCTGCTCCCAATAGCTGCATACCATCATGACAAAGGTGCCGGCTTCCGTTCCGGGCGCCGCGATTCGCGTGGCGTCATCCAGGCTCTCCACGAAGTAATTCCGGAAAAACCAATCGCGCGCTTCCCGCAGCCGGGGCTCGCGGCGCAGTTCGTAGAGTTGGAGCTGGAGTTGTGCTTGTTCGTACGTGGGCTTGGATTCCATGATGCTTGGTCCTCCGAATTTCGTTGGTTGCTCCCTTCGCCGGTTTTGTTGCCTCCTGCCGGATGGTTTCTTCCCTGGGCGGAGCTGAACTTTGGCCGCCCCGGCCGCCGGGAGGGTTCTTGAGCCGGCAGAACTGAGCCACGCCGGGCATGGCAGCGCCGGTCCCGCCCGGCGGGACCGCTGAATTCGGCGCTCCTTTTACTCCGCGCGATACACGATGGCGCCGGCCACGATGGTTGCCCTGACTTTGCCCGTCAGTTCCCAGCCATCAAATGGCGTATTGTGCGCTTTGGAGCGGCCCTGCGCGGCCTCGTAGCGCCAGCGCTTGGCAGGATCGAAAATAGTGACATCGGCGGCGGCGCCCGGACGCAAGTGGCCGCGGTCCGTTTTGCCGATGATGCGTGCGGGATTGGTGGAAAGCAGCGCCACGATGCGCGCCAGCGGCACGCCGCGCGTGCTATGCAACTGCGAAATCGTCAATCCGAGGGCGGTTTCCAGGCCAATGATGCCGAAGGGGGCATGGTCGAATTCCACCGCCTTTTCGTGCGCCGCGTGCGGCGCATGATCGGTGGCGATGGCATCCACGCTGCCCTCCGCCAAGCCGCGGAGCACGGCTTCGCGGTCGGCTGGGGAGCGCAGCGGCGGATTCATCTTAAAGCGCGTATCGTAGGGCACCACATCCTCGTCGCAGAGCGTAAAATGGTGCGGCGTCACCTCGCAGGTGATCCGCAAGCCTGCGCCTCGGCTGCGCTGGATAGCTTCCAGAGCCTCTCCGGCAGAGAGATGGCTGACGTGCAGGTGGCCGCCAATCTCGCGCGTTAATTCCAGATCGCGCTCCACCAGCAGGGATTCGGCGCGCGCCGGCATGCCGTACAGTCCCAGGCGAAAGGAATTGGCGCCTTCGTTCATCACGCCGCCTTCGGTAAGCCGCGTATCCTCCGCGTGCTGCATGAGGGGAAGCCCGGCGGCCGCGGCGGCCCGCAGCGACTCCCTCATAATGCGGTCTTCGAGCAGCGGCCGGCCATCGTCGCTCACGGCGACCGCCCCCGCCGCCCGCAGGGCAAAATAGTCCGTCAGGCGTTCTCCCTGGCTGGCCACGGTGGCCGCGGCCACCGGAAATACATTGACCACGGCGCCCCGTTCCGCTTGCTGCATCCAGCGCGTGATGGCAGGCAGATCGTTGATCGGCGACGTGTTTGGCATGGCGCACACGGACGTGAACCCGCCCGCCGCGGCCGCCGCCGTGCCCGTGGCTATCGTCTCCTTTTGCCATTGTCCCGGCTCGCGCAAATGCACGTGTAAATCAATGAATCCGGGCGCCACGATCAATCCCCGCGCCTCCAGCACCTCGGCCGCGGAACGCTTGACTTTGCCCACCTCCACCACTTTGCCGCTGTGCAGCAGCACGTCCGCCTCGGCCTCAAGCCCCTGCGCCGGATCGATCACCCGGCCGCCACGAATCAGCAATGAATCTGCCATGTCTGGATCACCACACCTGCAAACCTTTCACCGCAGAGAGCGCGGAGAACGCACGAAATGAGCTTCCCGGGTTCCGGACGTTGGGGAAGTTTCGGAGGTTCCGAAAACCTTTGCGGCTAGGGAAACCTCCGAAACCTCTCCAACCTCCGAAACCTGCCTTCGTTCTTCCTCTGCATTCCTCAGCGTTGATCTGCGGCCTATTCCTTTTCATGCCTTGCCCAGCGCTCGGGCCAAAATTCCCATGCGCACGGGGACGCCGCTATGGACCTGCTCGCGGACCACGGCGCGCGGCGAATCGGCCACCTCGGCGGTGACCTCCACGCCCCTGATGATGGGTCCGGGATGCATGATGATGGCATCCGGCTTGGTCCAGCCCAGGCGTTCTCCGGTCATCTGATAGTCGGCCACATACTGCTCGAAGCTGATGCGGCGCCCCAGGAAGCGTTCTTTCTGGACGCGCAACAGCATGGCCACGTCGGCCCCCTCCAGGCCCTGCCGGAGAGAGTGCACGACGCGCACTCCGGGAGCCAGGGTAGTGGCCACGTCCGGCGCAAAATCGGGAGGACCGCAGAGCGTTACCTCGGCGCCCAGCTTGGTAAGCAGGAAGACATTGGAGCGCGCCACCCGCGAGTGGTAGATATCGCCGATGATGGCCACGTGCAGCCCGCGCAGGCTCTCCTTGTGCTTGAGGATGGTGAAAGCATCGAGCAGGGCTTGCGAGGGATGTTCGTGCATGCCGTCGCCGGCGTTCACCAGAGGCAGATCGAGCTGGCGGGCCAAAGTCCAATGGGCGCCGGACGAGGGATGCCGCATGACAATCACGTCCGCGCCCAGCGCCTGCAGGGTGTAGCCGGTATCGATCAGCGACTCACCCTTCTCGATGCTTGAAGTCGTTGCCGTAATCAGCGTGGTCGTGGCCTCGAGGGCCTTCGCCGCGAACTCGAAAGAGACCCGCGTCCGCGTGGACGCCTCGTAAAACAGCAGGACAACACGCTTTCCCTTGAGTAAGGCCGAGCCCCGGCGGCGCAAACCTTCCATGCGCCGGGCCAAGCGCAGATAATCGAGGATTTGGTTCTCGTCGAGCGATTCTATGCCCAGCAACGAACCCGGAGGCCCGGGCGCCCCGAGGCTTGTCTGCTCCGGCGCCTGCCCCGGCGTGCCGTGGGCGCCGTCGGACAGCCTGTGCCCGGCATCCGGCGCGGGCGGCCCTGCCGGACTCGGTCTCTCAGGCAACTGCCGCTGACCAATTTTCATGTCTTTCAGCCACGATGTTAGGACTGCTTCTCCATGAGCAGGACTTTCTCGATCCCGTCGGTTTCCTGGAGTTTGACCTCGATGATCTCGCGTGCGCTCGTCTGGACCTCGCGGCCGGTAAAGCTGGCCTCGATCGGCAGCTCGCGGCGCCCGCGGTCGATCAGCACCAGAAGCTGCACGCGCGCGGGCCGGCCCTGGTCGAAAAGCGCGTCCAGGGCGGCGCGCGTAGTGCGCCCCGTGTACAGCACATCGTCCACCACAATAACGTTCATGCCATCGATGGCGGCGCCGAGGTTCATCTTGTGCACCACCGGCTTGCTATCCACGGTTGACAGGTCGTCGCGGTAGAGCGTGATGTCCAAGGTGCCCACCGGCACCGGCTTGCCCTCGATGCGTTCGATCACTTGCGCCAGCCGTTGCGCCAGAGGGACCCCGCGGCGCCGGATGCCCACCAACACCAAACGGTCGGTGCCATTGTTCTTCTCGATGATCTGGTGCGCCAAGCGAACCAACGTGCGCTCGATTTCGGACGCCGACATCAACTGCGCCTTTTCGCGCAAGACAGTTTGAGAGGTTGTCTGGATGCTCATTTCAGAAAAATCATACAGGATACGAGGAAGCAGGGAAAATTTCTTTCGCCGGCAGCCACTGGACAACCGGCAAATGGTCCTGGGCTTTTGCCTATCAGCCGGCCATACCGCCGGGACCGTGGCTGGCCCGCGCTCCGCGCTCGGCCGCCTGAAGACTTCCCACCCCGCCTTGGGCTGATGACCCGGAGCCAAGAGTCGATGGCAGCGTTTTCCCGGCCAACCGTCCGGGGCCAAACGCTGGGGATTCAATTATTCGGTCTGGGCCACGGAGTGGGTGGTTTGTACAATGTCTTCCGACTTGCCGGCATCGCTGGTGACCGCCACTCTCATCTGCGCCTGACCGGCAAGTTCCGGGGCCTCAAGTTCCCACTCGTGACTCTGTCCCGGGAGTATGTAGGTCGTGGCGTGTAAGCTCTTGCCCGATGCCGGAATTCCGGCGGGAGATACTTCGAGGTTCTGAATCTGGATGTGGGCATTTCCCTTGTTTGCTGCCATCAGCTTGAACTTTCCTCCGGCCGTTTCCTCTATGCTCCAGGCTAACTTGGCGGCCACCGCCGTCTTGGGTGGAGCAAAAATGGGGATCGTCAGGCGCATGATGGTGTGCAGGGATGCCCCTTCGGTTGCGTCCTGCGCCGGCTTGGGCACTTCTTGCAATGCGAGGCGATAGGTCAATTCCGTTGTCCCGCGGTTGGCGGTGCGCAACCCCAGCCGGAGGTAACGGGTGGCGCCCGGGGCGATCGTAAACACCGGTGGATTCAGCATAATGTCGTCGGTGGGCGCCAAGCCTCCCTTTTCTTCCTCACCGATCCAGCGATAGGCCCGCGCCTGCAAGGTAAGCGGCACATCCGCCGTATTGCCAATTTTCATGACGGCATAGGGACGATTCGACCCCAAATCGACCCGCACCGGGTTAATGGTGAAGGAGACCGCCAAGGCGGCCACCGGAAGCAGCATAACGAGACCAACGAAAAGCACTACCCGAGTCAGCATGAGCCCCTTCCCCCTGCCAAGTCTTGCGCCAGGACCGCGCCCGTGGATAAATCGTGGGGGATCCATGATTTGCCGTGCATGAGCTTCCTTCCACGGCTGAATCCCCCACCCACAAACTACCGTTTCTTTCGCCACATTCACGTGTTTGCCGCAGTCGTACCTTTTCCTGATTGACATAACACGCTCCAGAGCCTAGCACCCTTCCGAGCGCTGCGGCCACATCACTGGTGTCTAGTAGGACACAGTGATGACGACCGTATCCGCATAGCTGCCCGCGCTGACGTTCTGCCCTGCGGGAATCTCGCCGTACACGGTGAGCGACTGTGCGGAGCCGTTTCCGGTATCGGTTTCACCCGTCCCGGTGGTGTTGCCCCATACGGTCTGATCGTTGGTATCCTGATAGAGCCCGTAGCCCATCTTTGTCGTGCCGTCAGTGGCATTCAACATTTGGCGAGCTGGGCTGGCATCACTCGAGCCGGTGCCGGCGTGCAAGCCTTGGCCCAGCATAACCGTAGCGCTGGTTCCACTGGTGCAGGTAATATCGAACGTACTGTTCTGGGTAAGCGGGTTGGTGGCGTTGACCACGGCGGGGTCATAAGCCCCGAAGGCCAAGGTCGCGCCGGAGGCTACGGCACAAGAGGCGCTTACGCTGGCGCTCACGCCCAGGTTGCCGGTGGCGTTCGTGGCGAACGCGCCGATGGACAGCAAGGTCACAAGAGTTGCGCACAATGCAATTGCTTTGAACAGCTTCATAATGTCATTCTCCTTTTCTGGCTGTACCGGGGATAGCCTGCAGGCCCATGCCATGCGCGCTTTACCCTCCAGTACCTAACCCAATATCGTCAGGCAGAATGACCGACTTTAGAATTTTTAATGATTATTCTCTAACCAGTCTGTTTTCAGAAGGACGCCGGCTTTTGCCCCAGGAGCTCATTCCCTCCGCCTGGCTGATGGAGACCATGATGTCGACAACCGTAGCTGGTTCGTGAGAGTTCTGCGCCACCAGGACAGCGACTAAAGTAATGGCCAAGGCGTTTGTCAGTGTCAGTAGGAAACCGTAATCGTCAATGTGTCCGCATATGTGCCGGTGGTCGCAGCGTATTGTCCGCCAAAGATGCGTCCGTAAACCGAATAGGTCTTCGTGGCGGACCCCTGGAAGGAATCCTGAATCATGCTTGTGCCGCTGGTGCCGTCACCCCAAATCACCGTCCGGGCAGTGTCCAGGTAGAGATTGTACTGGAGAGACGAACCGGCCGAAGACAGCGTGCGTTCGCCCTCGTTAAGTACCGTGGTCGCGGAAATCGTGTAACTAACCCCCACTCCCGTGCCGGCCTGACACGAGGTCTGAATGGTGGCGTTGGTGTCGTCCGGCAGGCTGGAAAGTGGATTGTAAACTCCAAAGTTGATGTTCGCATCGCTGACGGAACACGTTGTTGCCCGGCTGCTCGGTCCCATCATGATCACCAGGGCCCACAAACACACCCGGGTTAAGGCGGCGTTTTTCATTTGGCGGAGCAAACCAGCGGCCCGATGCGGGGCAGGTCTACGTTCGGCGGCGCCTTGGGCACGGTCACATCACACGTAAAGCCCGGGCCCTGGACATGAAGTTGCGTTGGCGTGGCCAGATTCTGGATGAATACCTCACCGTCGTAGGCGACTTCATAGACTTCCGTGGATCCCGGTACGGTGACTTGGGATCCGAGAGGCACAAAAGCGCCGCCGGCTTGCTGCAGCACGAGAGTGGCGCCTTGCGTGACTTCCGCATTGAATCGTACGAGCATGCCGGTGTGAGAGAACGGCACCACCTGGCGCTGACTGAAGTCCATGGCGATTTGGACGGGAACATCTTTGTCGTCCAGGCTGACCGTATTGCTATCGAGGGGCGCCAAGGGAACGATGGCCTTTCCGCGCCCGTCGGTGGTCGTAATGTACTGGTTGTTGGCATAGACCCTTATGCCCGGCTGGTTGGGAACGTCCACCATGGCAAAGCTGCCATCGATCCAGCGGGTGGGCATGACTTCTCCACCGAGAAATGCGATCCCGCCCCGTTCTTCGCCGCTGGCTTCCGTGCCGTTCACCGAACGCTCCAGAGCGAGGGAATACGTTCCGTAACGGCCGCCATAGTCCAATTCGCCGGCCACGTCCGTGTCGTCGCTGTTGAAGCGGGCGCGGTAGCCATAACCTTCGCCGCGGGGCAACGACTGCTGAATCTCCACCAGGCCCGACGAGTCCCCGCGCGCGATGGCGGTGCTGGCCATGATATTCCGGAGATGTTGCAGCGGGATCGACAAAGTTAGCGCCAAGGCGGTGCCTTGTTGCACGGCCGGTGAATAGGTCGCGGAGCCGCCCAGGACTCCCCAGCTCCATAAGCGGGTTCCCCAAGACACGGTGAGAGCGCTCAGGTGCTGGAGCTGTGCCGTACACTGCACTTCTCCTTGGCACTCCCGCAATAAATATCCAACCCCGACATTCGCCGACCGCCCAAAGCTGCGGCCCAGTTGCGCCTGGGCCTGCAAACGCGGCGCCAGTTGCCCGGGAAGCAGTCCTAATTGGCGAAAGGAAGAACCGGCAAATAGTATGGTGCCTGCCAGCCCCCAGCCTCGAGTCTGGTGTTGGAGCATGCCATAACCCAGCTCGCCGGTGCCGGCGGCGCTATGGCTGACCGCCAGGTTTCCGCCCAACACTCCGAAACGCGGTATGCCGGCTTCAGAACCCGCCCCGAAAGTCTGGTTGGCGCCAAGAATTTCGCTGCGGGCGCTTACGGTCAGATTGTTCTTGACTCCGTACTGATAATCGCCCACGCCAAACAGCGTGTGATAGCTGTCGCTGGGCGTGCCCTCGCCCCAGCGCATGACGCCGCCCTCACCGGTATAGGCGCTCACACCTTGGCGCAATAGCGTGTTAACGCTGAGATAGTTGCCGCTAATCACCTGCTGGTGACCCATCATGTCGGTGATTACCATGGACATATTTCCCTCCGGCGTTATCACCGGAATGTTCTGCACGGTAAACGGACCGGCATCGACGGGTTGTTTCATGGTGAGCAGGCTGTTGACGTAGATATCCACGACGGAAGGTTCAGCGGCTTGGCCCTGCATCGCCGGCAGCGCATAGGGCAGGTAACCGGGCTGGACCGTGAAGTTGCTGGCATACTGGATTCCGGCATAGTGAACCGATTCGGCCCAGGTGTCGCTCGAGCTGAGCGTATCTCCCACCGTCAAAACCTTCAAGTGACCGGGCATTTCCTTGGTGAAGCGGGTGTCAAGCCGTTGCATGGCTGCGCCGGTCAACAGGTTTGCGCTTTCCATATCGTTCGTAAACACGCCGAGCGGATTGAACATTCCGGTTTCCAGAATCCCTCCCACCGATTGGTTCCTGGCGGTGCGCGCAAATGTCATATCGTGGTTAAGAAAGAATCCGAACGGCGGAGGACTGGGAGTATAGCGGGGGCGGAAGCGGCCATCGATCACCTTGGCCGCAAAATCTGCCGCCGGAATGCGCAGCGCCAGGGTTTGTTGGTCTTCATCGAACTGAGATTGTGCCCCGGGCAAAGCGTCCACCGCATAGTAGTCCTGACCCTCCACCGTCTTGGCAGGCGCCGGCAACTGTGACACACGGGCATCGCGTAAGATGTCGGCGGTCACCAGATACCGTCCATCCTGTGTCCGTACTGCATCCGCAAATGCGCTGACCAGCTTTCCATTCACCGTCACCGCGGCAAGGAAGTGTTCGTACGGCGGCGGTGAACCGGCGGGGGCTTCCGGGCCCGAGGAGCTGCCGCCCGCCCGGGAAGCGGCAGCGCCGGAGCCGGTTGGAGGCAATGGCGATGGCTCAGGTGGCACCGGCCAAGCCAGCCAGCCGGTCACACCACAAAAATCACGGGGCGTACAGGGGGCAGGCGCCTGCGCCCAGGCGGTAGCGCCGGCCAACAGGACCGTCCATGCCCCTAACCAAACCAGTTTAATGAGCTTGGGCCACGGCATGAGTGGTCTCCACCATGTCTTCGGACTTCCCTGCATCAGTGCTGGCCACTACTTTCCATTGCGTTTGTCCCGCGAACTCCGGAGCGTCAAGCTGCCACTCGTAGCTTTGCCCCGGCAGCACGTACACGGCGGCTTGTATGATCTTGCCCGCGCCCGGCTTTCCGGCAGGAGATATCTCGAATTCCTGAATCTGGATGTGCGCATTTCCTTTGTTCGCCGCCGTCAGCCTGAACTTGCCGCCGGCCGATTCTTCGGCGCTCCAGGTCACTTTGGCGGCCACGGCGGTTTTGGGCAGAGCGAAGATGGGGATCGTCATGCGTAAAATAGTGCGCAAGGCTGTCCCGGCGGCGGCATCGAGCGGTCCCTTGGGCACCTCTTGCAGGGCCAAACGGTACGTCAACTCCGAGGTTCCGTGATTAGCCGTGCGCAAGCCCAAACGCAGATAACGCGTGCCCCCCGGCGCAATCGTAAACATCGGCGGATTCAGCATGATGTCGTCGGTGGAAATCAATCCGCCCTGGCTTTCCTCTCCCGTCCAGCGGTAAGCCCGCGCCTGTAAGGTAAGGGGCGTGTCTGCCGTATTGCCGATCTTCATGACCGCATATGGGCGGTTCGCCGCCAAATCCACTCGTACCGGATTCACGGTAAAGGACGCTGCCCAAATGGCCGCCGGGAGCAACAGAACAACGCCCGCTATCAGGACTGCGCGAGTTCGCATGACTCCTCTTTCCTCTCTCCTCCGCCCCAGGCTCTCCGGTCTAGTAGCTGATTGATATCACTACCGTGTCCGTGTAGTTGCCGGCGGCGACGTTTTGACCGGCGAAAATCGTGCCATACACGTCGATGGTCTGCACCAGGCCGGTCGCCGTCTGTAAAACCCCGGTCTGGTTGTCCCAAACGGTTCCACGGTCAGGTCCCGTATAAAGCTGGTAGTTCAGTGCGCCCGTGCCGTTGATCGCCATGTTGCGGACGGGTGAGGCATCCGTGGACCCCGAGCCGGGATAGGATCCTTGGCCCAGCAGAATTCTCGCACTGGTGCCGTTCGTGCATTGGATTTGAAAAGATCCCGTCTGAGTCAGCGGCGTGGTAGCGTTTGCGGCCACCGGGTCGTAAACCCCAAACGACAAACTGCCTCCGCCGGACGATACCGAGCATGTGCTGTTCACGGTTGCAGTTACCGTCAAGCTTCCCGTAGCCGTGCCGGCGGAAGCTTCGGGGACAAACAGTACGATCACTGCCGCAGCCAGCACCGTGCCCAGTAATACCTTCAGACTGCCGTTCTTTCTCCCTGTACCCATGCCTTTTCGCACCGGCCTGGGCGACAACGTTTCGCTTACCGTGCACCCGCAGAGACGGCTGAATACCCCGCCGCCGGCGAACACTGCTGCCACGGTCTCCACGAATTTCCGGTAATTGCGACTTCGGTTGCCTGACACGACACGATCCCCGGTTACGCACGCAAGCCCATTTCCAGTGACGGCGGCAGGTTGTGCCCGGGCTGCAAAATCCAGGCCCGCGTCTCCGCAACTAGCTGGTGGTCAACAAGATAGACAACAGCAAGAGTCTTAAAAAAGTTGTGGAAAAGTTATGTCGCTGTCAGCAATCCAAGGCGTCCAAAGCACGCTCTTAACAGTTGTTAATTGTGGGTCTTGCCCGATCATGCACCGGCAGCGAACGGACGCGTGAAATACAGAATGATGATTAGAGAATTTAAAGATGAGAATCCCTTTTTCCGATAATGGGAAATGTGCAGCCGTCCGGGCACAAATGGCATCGGCATGCAGGGTTCTCCGGCACGGAAGAAAGCCGGCAGGAGACAGACGGCTCCGGAGCCGGAAGAGATTCCCGGACGGAGCGAACCCCGGAGGAGACATGGTTTCGCTGAAAGGGTCCCGACTGAAGGTTATGGTTGCTGCCGATGAACCTGCAGCCGCCGCCGGTTTGGCAAAACTGCTTCAGTCCTGGAATTACGAAACCGTGACCGCGATTGGCATTCATCAGGCCATAGCCGTATCGCAGTTGCCGCAGGCGCCTCAGATTGCCCTTCTGGACTGGTCAACGCCGGGCTGCACCGGGATGGAGGTGTGCCGGAGGATTCGCGCGGAAGCTCTTGGCGAACAAATCTATCTGATCGTCGTGGCCGCTCCCGGCGACAAAAACGAAATTCTCCAGGGGCTCTGCGCCGGCGCCGATGATTACGTCGTCAGACCGGTTGACGCCGCCGAACTTCAAACCCGCATGGAAATCGCTAAGCGGATCCTCAATTTGCAGGACCGGCTCCTGTTTTCGGCGCTGGCATCCACTCCGGCCGATGCGCGGCACGCAGCGTTGAGTACACCGTGGAACGGCAGCGCGGTCACCAATTGGCTCGCGGGTGAACTGGTCCGCGCTGAAAGGCAAGGCAGCCCGATTGGAGTTCTGCTGGCTGGCGTCGATCACTTTGAGCAAATCGACGAAACCTACGGACGCTCTTTTGGGGACATGGTCCTGCGGCATGTGGCCAACGTGCTGCGCCTCTCTTTGCGCGTCAGTGACACCGTCGAATTCTACGGCGAGGAGCAGTTGTTTCTCATTGTCGCCCCCGGCTGCCGGTTGGCCGACCTTCCCCGCTTTGCCCGGAGATTAAGCAGATCTGTCCGCGCCCGCCCCGTCGAACTCGACGGACTCACCACCGAGATCTCCCTCAGCATCGGCGGCGTCAGCATGGAACCCGGCGTCTCCGGACAGGCCGAGGTCTTGATCTCGGCGGCCGAAGTCGAGCTGTGCCGGGCGCGGGCCGGCGGCCCCGGTCAGGTATGCGCTAACGCCTTTCCTCCCGCGCCTTGTCCGCCGCTGCGGAAAGCAGATCCCGCAGTGTGCCCCTTTCCGGTCACATCCTCCGCATCCGCGCCGGCTAATAGCTCAGGGTTATGATCACCGTGTCGGTATAGGTGCCCGGCGGAACGTTCTGTCCCGCGGGAATGACGCCATAGATGGTGACTGCCTGCGCCTGTCCATTTCCCACTTGCGCTCCGCCATGGACGTTGTCCCAAACCGCAGTATGCGCGGCTGTGGTGTAAAGCTGGTAATTCAGCCTGGCCGCCCCATTCGTCATATAACGAATCGGGGCGGCGTCCGTCGAGGCCGCGTCGGGGTTCAATCCCTGGTTCAACAGGACTGCCGCGCTCGTTCCACTGCTGCATTGCATGCGAAAGGAGCTCGTTTGCGCCAGTTCGGTGCTGGCATTTGCAACCATCGGGTCGTAGGTGCCGAAGGACAGGGTGCCTCCACCCGAGGATATGGCGCAGGAACTGTTGACGGTGGCGCTGACCGTCAGACTTTCGGTGGTGGCGGCACACCGTCCGGCGGTGAACAACACTGCCATCAGTGCCAGCAGCGTTCCGCAAGACAATCGTTTCATGCTGATCTCCTCTTGCCCTTTCCTCGCCCTGCCAACAGCGTCCCCCCGATTCGCGCCCCGGAGACTCCGCTCCGGCTTCTTGCCAATATCCCGCCTCGGCATTGCCGCGCTATTCATGATGGATTAACCGGCGTCAACTCCCACAGAGTTGTAGCACTATCGTGTTCATCGGAGAGACCCCGGCTAAACTTTACCAGATGTGAAAAATATCATCTTCGCTTCATGAGAGTGTGCTTAGAAATCGTGGGGCAGCCTTGGTGCTGCGCGGCGAGAGCGTCAAACATGCCGGTCAAGGAAACCGGTTGCGCCGCCTTAGGCTGTCGTCCGCCGTGGCGGCCACGGACCAGGAACGCTTCACTCCGGATTCCGCTTCAGTAGTTTGGCCCCCAGGGCGCCCCCAATCGCGCTGCAAATGAGCACGACCACCAGAAACACCAGCATTACCACCGCGAGGATCGTGGTCAAACCGCCGGGAGAGGAGAGAATTTCCTGCACTCGCGGATCGGAACCAGCGGCAATTTTTTGTTGCAGCGCCGCCCGCAGGCTGGCCGCCAGTTGACCGCCGCCGGCCGCCAGTTCCAGGGCGAAGATCGTGGCCGATACCGCCCATCCTACCAGTCCGCCGAGCATGCCGAGGCGAGCTCCCATGGCGGGGGTCGGCATGGCCCGTGAGCGCCGGGCATACGACCCAACGGCCAGAACGCCGGCCGCCATCATGAGCACGAACAGCCAGGCATAGGGTATGCCCAAGGCGAAGGCCAGCATGAGTCCGGCCACGCCCGCGCTCCGCAAGGCATCCGGCCAGTGCAGGGTATACGGCTGAGCAACCCTGAATGGCGCCGCCAGTCCTGGAACCTCGGGGCCGTGCACCCGTGCTCCCTCCGGCTCCTGGTTATCTTGCCGGGGACGCAAGCCGCCCACGCGAATTTGCGGCGCCCCGCAATTCAGGCAGAAAGCAACGCCATCTTCCACTGCTACCCCGCACTTTTCGCACGGATGCTCCACGCAGCCAAGGCTAAATCATGGCTGCGGCGCGTGCAAGAACCGCGGGCCAGACGAGCGGGCCTCAATTCGTGCCGCCCGGTCCAGGCCGGCGCCCCGCGGCGCTATCCCGGGGATATCCACCGGCAGCCGGCCGCCAATGGGAATCTCGCCGAACAACGCCTTTACCGCGCTCGTCTCGGAAACCGGCACACTGGAAAACGTACAGAGATACGTCTGAATGTCGGGGAACCCGGAGGCCAAATACGGATTTCCCATCGCCAGCACCATGATCCGCCCGCCCGCCTGCTTCAGCAGCTCCCGCAACAGTTCGGACTGCGCCGCGCCCAGTGATACCGTGTTTTTCAGTTCGCCGCCGATTACGGCCGTTTTCCCGGCCACGGGCGCCGAATACGCGGCTACAAGGATCCGCTCGGCCCGAACGATTGTGGCCAAAACCGCCGGCGCGGAAAAGGACGCCGTGGTCTCATCCACGTAGATGACATTGGCGTCCGGCACGCGCACCCGCAATTGCCGTTCGAAAGCCCGGCCCATGTCGCTGTGCAGATCGTCCGTTAGAATCACGGCCACCACGCGGTTGTTGGTTTCCACGATCCGGGCATACGGACTGGCCTTGCCATTGCTTCCCGCCGGCGTGGGGCGCAAGGGCAGAATGCCGCCGGCATCGCGCACCAGCGTAACCGCGGCGTCGGCCACTTGCTGCGCCTCCGCCAGGTTTCCGGGACTGCCGATCAGCTTGGGCAGGGCATTCAGGTCCACCAGGCGCGCTCGATGAAGTCCGACGGAGGCCTTGGCCTTCAGGATTTTCAGCACCGCGGCATTAATGGTCTCGGGGCTAAGTTCGCCGCTGTGCACCGCCTCAATCAACCCCTTATATGCGGCGTCCAGGTCAGCCGGCATGAGCACGATGTCATTGCCGGCCTTCACCGCCTCCACCGCCGCCCGGGCGGAAGGATTTTCTCCCGAGCCGGTGTACAGCCGCAGCAGGCCATTCATATCCAGGGCGTCGGTGATGACCAGGCCCGTAAATCCCATCTGCTTGCGCAAAATGTCTTGAATGATATGGGGTGAATTCGTGGCCACGTGATTGGGATCGGGGTCCAGCGCCGGCACGGAAACGTGGCCCACCAATACCGCATCCACCCCCGCTTGGATCGCCGCGCGAAAGGGCGGCAGTTCAACGCTCTGCAAGCGCTGCTCGTCGCCGCTGATGCTTGCCAGCCCGAGGTGGGAATCGGTTGCGGTGTCGCCGTGTCCGGGAAAATGCTTGGCCGTCGTCAACATACCGGCGGCGCGCGCGCCCTGAATGTACGCCGCCGCCAACTGGCCAACCTGCCGCGGGTCCCCGCCGAAGGCGCGGGTATTGATAATGGGGTTATCCGGATTGGAGTTCACATCGGCTACCGGAAACCAGTTCCACTCCACGCCGATCGCGCGCGCTTCCGTGGCGCTGATGCGGCCGAACTCCCGGCTGTACTCGAGTTTTCCGGCGGCGCCGAAAGCCATGGCCTGGGGAAATTCGGTGGCGCCATTCAGGCGCATGGCCACGCCCCGCTCGAAGTCGGCGGCAAAAATCAGCGGCAGCTTCGACGCCCGCTGCAATTCATTGATCAGCGCCGCCGCTTCATAAGGCTCGCTCTTTTTCAGCAGCCCGGACTGTACCGGTACGGTGAGCCCGAAACCGCCCAGATGATACTTAAGGAGATTCTCGCGCAGGGCCTGGTACTCCGGATTTTGCAGGTTCAGGAATTCCGCGCGCACCGGGACCATCAGCATCTGCCCGATTTTTTCCTCCAGCGAAAGTTTTTCCAGGGTCTTCTCCGCCCATTTCTCGCCTTCACGGTCGAGGCACACGGGCGCCCGGTGTTGATACTTTTCCTTCGCCTGCGCCGGCGCGCAAAAACATGCGGCCAGCGCCAGTACGATCCAAAGTTTGCGCATGAAGGAAGCGTAGCAGAACCGTCAATCCCGCGCCGCGTCTTCTCGCCGGCGGAACCCCGAATCTTCCCCGCGGTGGACGCAGCGGAGGCAAAGGGGGAGAGACGGCCGGAACTGCCGGAGGGTCCCTGATTGGCCAGTCGCCGGATTTCCCGGCTGCTCATTGCCCCCCTGTGCTACATTCCTCGCACATGGCTAAGAGCAAGATATTGATTGCCAATATTGAGGCAGGAAGGCCAAGCGCCGGCCAAGCCTTATTGCGCCTGGATTACGAATTGGCGCGCGCCCGCCGCGCCGGCGCGGTCGCGGTGAAGCTAATCCATGGCTACGGCTCCAGCGGAGCCGGCGGCGTGCTGCGCGACGTGGTACAGAACGCCCTGCGGCAGATGGTCGAAAGAAATCAGCTTCGCGCCTTCGTCCCCGGCGAACAGTGGCGCACCTCCAACGAAACCGCCTGGAGTATGCGAAAACTGATTCCGGAGCTGAAACAGGACCATGACTGGGGACGCGGCAACCAAGGCATATCGATCGTCGTGTTGTAAAAAGCTGCCGGCAATCAGCTATTAGTGGTCAGCCAAACGGGAGCGGCTGCCAAGTTTGTCCGGCTGGCCGCTGATAGCTGAAAGCTGAAAGCCTGGCGCTTTTTTTGCGCCGCCGCCCCCCCAACAGGTAATCTGGTACGGGCCGGGATTTGGGATTTTTTCTTTATGCGGAGGTATTCATGAGCGATCGCGCCGCAACCGGAATCGCGCCCCTGGGCTATGAGCTTCCTCCTTTGCCGTTTGCCTACGACGCGCTGGAGCCGTTCCTGGACCAGGAAACCATGCACGTGCACCACGACAAGCACCATCAAACCTACCTCGCCAACCTGCTGGCCGCGCTGGATAAGCATCCGGAGCTGAAAAAGAAATCGCCGGACGAGTTGCTGCTCAACCTCGACGCCCTGCCCGAGGATATCCGCACCGCCGTCCGCAATCACGGCGGCGGCCATGTCCACCATTCGATTTTTTGGACCATGCTCAAGCCCGGGGGCGGCGGCGAGCCCGGCGGCAAGATCGCCGAAGTCATGGGAGAGTTCGGCGGCTTCGCCGCCTTCAAGAACAAATTCAACGACGCCGGACTGAAACACTTCGGCAGCGGCTGGGTATGGCTGGTGCATTCCCCGGCCGGAAAATACGAAATCATGACTACGCCCAACCAGGATAGTCCGCTAAGCCGCGGTTGCTACCCGATCCTGGTCAACGACGTTTGGGAACACGCGTATTACTTGAAATATCAGAATCGCCGCGCCGATTATTTGCAGGCGTGGTGGAATGTGGTGAATTGGGAAGGGATCAACCGCCGGATCGCGGTCCCCGCGCGTTAGTGCGGCTTCATAGCATACGCAGGAGGCGGATCACCTTCTGCCGCGGCCCCAATCGGGTGTGCCGCCGGCCGAACGGCAATCCGTCTCACTGCGCCCGTTCACGCGATGAAGGCGCCGGCTCCCGCCGGTGCTTCGTCAGTTCACGGCAACCTTGACGCTAGACACGCCCACCGCCCGGAATCGCCACAGACGGTTGCGCTGACAGAATCTACTCTTGCACTACACCATAACGCCGGCCCGCTGTCACCATAACCAAGGTACTCAAGCCGGCCGCTTTTTCCCTACAGAAGCCAGGGAATTGTTTCGATGCGGTCCGCCGGCGCCGGGTTGGAAGGGTCATTGGGCCTTTAGCTTGCCGCCTTCCAGCGTGAAGTGGTCACCCCGCCAAGTCACCGAACGGCCGGCGTAGCTGGCGGCCCAAGCCAGCAGCCCCAGCAGATCGCGTAACGGCAGAACCCAAAGGCTCGGCAGAACCAGCGGATCGCGCAAAATCCCCTTACCCACCACCAGCGCCACCACACCGCGGAGAGCCAGCACTATCGCCGCCAGCGCCCACAGCCAGGCAGCGCCGTGGGCCAGAACCAGCGCCAGCAGCGCCCAAGGCACTCCGAATGTGGTCCCCACGCCCAGATAGCCCCACTGGCGCGCGCTCCTCAAGGTCCGCGCCCAGCGCAATTGATGTTCCCAATACTCGGAAAACGAGTAGTGGGGCAGATGCGTGGTCACCACCACGTGCGCCAGCGTCACCTGATGTCCGCCGGCGGCAATGCGTCTGCCCAGTTCATAGTCGTCGGCCAGATAGGGCAGCAGCGGCTCGAAGCCGCCGATTTCATGCAAAATGCCGCGCGGGAAGGCCAGCGTGGAACCCAGTCCGAAGCGAATGCCCTCCAATTCCCGCGCCGCCAGCACGCCGGCGGCAAAATCCGTGCTGATGCCGAGGGCCTCAAGCCGCGCGAACCCGCCCGCACCCACGCCCCGGTAGAGCGCGGTCACCAGCCCGGTGCGCGCATCGGCAAAAGGCGCCATAATCCGGCGCAAGTAGTCCGCCGGCACTTGGATATCGCTGTCGTTCACCAGCAAAAACTCGTGACGCGCCGCCGGCAGCATCTGCGCCAGGTTGCTGACTTTCAGGTTGGCGCCCAGCGCCCGCGGACACCTGATCCTACGGACCGCCCGCTGCGGAAACTCGCGCTGCAAGCGCTCAACTAAGGCAATGGCCGGATCGTTGTCATCCGCGACGCCAAAGATCAATTCGTATTCGGGATACTCCTGGAGGCAGTGAGACCGCAGCGCTTCATACATCTCCGGATCGGCGCCGCGTAAAGGCTTAAGGATCGATACCGGGGGCATGAAGTCCCCAGGACTCGCCTGCCGCGGCTCGCGCAGAAATGCCGCGGCGCTCTTCAGGCACAAACCGTAGTAGGCAAGGCTGCAAACGGCGAGCGCTGCCGCCAAATACCCACCGGCCATGAGGAGGTGATGGAACATTTCCCTGATTTGTAATTTGTAATTGGTAATTGGTAATTTGAAAACCCGGAAGTTATCCTTTTTCCTGGTCCTGAGCATTTTTGAAGGGCGGCCGGCCTGCTTGCGGGATGCCGGAAACAGGGGCCGGAGCCCGACGCTTGCGCAGCCCGCTGGCGGCAATTGCCTGGTCGCGCCGGCGAAGTTTTTCCAGAATCTTGATCTTTTCGGAAAAAGAAAGTGAAGCGAGCCGTTTGCGCCTTTCGCGATCCATAGACTACTCCATCAAATATTTGCGCTCGAAGCGCTCCCACCTGCCGGTCAGTCCATGCCGCTTCAGGAGCTGCTTTAGCTTATCAACGTCCACCGCATCCTGTTCCAGAAACTGCACAATGCGCGCGTGATCCTTCGCGCGTCCCGTATGCAAGGCAATTGCGGCCAAATGTTCGGCGGTCAAAACCCAGGTCCGAACGCCCTCAACCTCGGTTTCGACAGCCTCGTCCAATGCCTCTTGTTCCAGCTCGCCATGGGGCGGCAGGAATTGCACCGGCCAGCCCCCAACCACAACGCGCTCTCCCTCGGCTCGGCAACCGCGCGCCGTCAAATACTCATAGATCGGCGTCAGGCTGAGAAGAGAGGTCCCGGGGGCGGCAGGCAGCATGACAAAAACGTCAACATCGGCGGTCGCCAGAGGCTCCAGATAAAAGGTCGCCCCCACCGCTCCCCCGATAGCGTACTTGCCAATGATGCCCTCAGCCTGCATTCGGTTAATCATCTCCAGCGTGGCTTTCAAAATATTCCTCTCCGCCCTTGAGTGCGTCCGTTTGCGGCTACTCAGGTTGCCCTTTGGCTGCCAACTATATAATAGAACTCTTGGCAGCCGGACCGGACGGCCGCTGCCGGCCATGAACGCTGGGCCCGGCCCAGGCCGCATGCACCGGCAGAGGAAAGTCCGAACTCCGCAGAGCAGTGTGCCGGATAACGTCCGGGCGCCCGGTTCCGCTTGGCGGGACCGGTGTGACGGAAAGTGCCACAGAAAACATACCGCCGCGTGGCAACACGCGGTAAGGGTGAAAAGGTGCGGTAAGAGCGCACCGCACCGCCAGTAATGGCGGCGGCAGGGAAAACCCCACACGGAGCAAGACCAAATAGGGAACAAGCCGGGCGTAATCCCGGCACGTGCCGGCTCGGCGCGTCAACCCTTGCGGGCGCCCCTCGCGGGCGGAAGTTCCGGGTAGGTCGCTGGAGCCGGGCAGTAATGCCCGGCCTAGAGGAATGGCCGTCCTGCCGGTTCGCGCCGGCAGACAGAATTCGGCTTACAGGTCCGGCTGCCAATTTGCCCTAAGCTGCGCGCGTCAGGCCCAACCCCGTAAAGGCGCCTTGCGTTGGCGCGTGTCCAGTCGTTTTCAATCCCGCCGCCCTTTGCAGCTCATCTCACGGCTTCGGCACGCTTTCCATCTGCCGCGAAGGCGGACCTGATACCAGAAAGTTTTCCCAGCTCACGCCCGCGATGCCGTGCCGGCGGGCAATTTCTTCGTTGCCCGGCGCCGAAATTACTAGCGGAGTAAATTTCGGATATCGCCGGCAGAACTCGAACAATCCTTGAAGCGACTGAGCATCGAACTTTCCGGTCTTGACTTCAATCGCCCAGTTGCCCCAGCTTCCCTCAAAAACGGCGTCAATCTCCAACGGTTCTTCACGCCAGTATGTCACTCTCTGGCCCTGGCTCAGGCCAAATGCCAAGCAAGCATTCTCGACCCAAAAGCCGAATCGCTCCGGCTCACGGCCGGGATCGGGAGGCCCGTCCGGATGCATGGCCGATAACAGTGCGTTGTTCAGCGTTACCAGTTTTGGTGGCGCGGCCCGCCGCCGGTGCGCCTGGCGCGAAAATCTCTCCAGCGGTGCAACCAAGTACGCCTCCTGCAACAGCGCCAGATAATGCGCCACCGTATCCAGAGCGCCTTTGTCTTGCAGTTGTCCCTGCAATTTCTGCAGCGAGACGACTTGCGCCGGGTGCCCCAGAGCGACAGCGAAAACTTGCCGAAGCAAGGCGGGACGCCGGACCGCTCCCAACGCCAGCAGGTCGCGTCCAATCGCCGGCTCGATAATGGCATCGCGGAGATAAGCACGCCAACGGGCTGGATCGCTGGTCAGCTCCACCGCCCCGGGATACGAACCGAAGCGGACCAGATTTCGAGCAGCATCCGGCGCCGTAAGCCGAAAGACGCTAGCCAGCGAGGCCGCGGGCCAATGACTGAGGACCATTCTTTCGAAGCGCCCGGCCAGGCTTTCGCGCGATCCCGCAGTCACCCGCAGTGCCGACGAGCCGGTAGCCACCACGTGGATGGGTGTGCGGCGGCGGCGCAGGCGGTCCCAATACCCTTTCAGGCGTCCTGCCCAATCGGGCAGTTGATGAATTTCGTCCAACAGCAGGAAAACCGGCCCGCGTTCGGCGCGCGCCTCCGCGCCGCTCCAGTGCCGCTCCCAGAAACCCGGAAGCGCTGCCTCCGGATCATCGCCGGCAACATAGATCGCTGCATCTCCATATTGCCCGGCAATCTCTAGAAGCAGTGTGGTCTTGCCCACCTGGCGCGGCCCCGTCAGAAGCTGAATTCGGCCCGGAGCCGGTTCCCGAAGCCGGCTAAGCAGCGATTGCCGGCAGTGCGCGAAATCATTGACCAATTCCATCGTAGTCGAATAATTATTCGACTATGATTGTTACTTTGTCAACAGATCATCCTGCGAAGGGCGGGAAGACACAAATAGCTGTTTGTTTCCAATGGGTTACTTGGAGGCGCTCGCAGCTTGGTCCTTGCCGCTTTTCTACAGCTTCAACTCCGCCCGCACGTATTTATCGTTCACCGTGGCAATTTGGAAGCCCTGTTTGCGGCACAGAGACTGCATCTCCTGGTTCTCGTGCAGCATGTTGGCAATCAGCTTGTCCACTTTCTCCTGACGCGCCACGTCAATCGCGCGGCGCAGCATTTCCGTGCCAATCCCTTTATGCTGGAACTCGTCTTTGATGATCAAGGTGAGTTCAGCGGCATCGGTGCCGTGCATGCGGCTTAGCCGGGCAACCGCCAGAATCTCCCGCTGACCGGTTCCCGGCTCGGTGCGCTCGGCCACCAGCGCCAGTTCGCGGTCGTAGTCGATGAAGCAAATACGCGTCAGACGCTCGTGCGTGGTGCGCAGGCTGAGCTGCATTGGCTGGAAGTAGCGCAGGTACACGCTGCGCTCGGAGAGGTGCTCGTGAAACTTGACCATGAGCGGCTCGTCCTCCGGCCGGATAGGACGAATGTTGAGCTGCATGCCTCCTTGGGTCGTGATCTGGCTCACGTAAGACGCCGGATAGGGGCGAACGGCCGGCGTGGGAAGTTCTTCGGCCTTCGTCTCCTTGCCGAAGATGACCACCCGCGCATCGAGCGCCAGCAACCGGTCGGAAGAGGCCAGCAATGGATTGATATCGATTTCCCTGATCCAGGGCTGCTCCACCACCAACTGGCTGAAAGCCACCAGCAACGCCTGCAAGGCCTCCATATCCACCGCCTGGCGTCCGCGGACTCCCTGCAGGGCTTTATAGATTTTTGTGCCCTCCATCATGCGGCGGGCCAGCGTGCTGTTCAGCGGCGGCAACGCCAGCGCCCGGTCCTTATAGACTTCCACCAGTTGCCCGCCCGACCCAAACAACAGCACCGGGCCGAACTGGGGATCGATGCTCGAGCCGACGATCACCTCGTAGCCATCCAGCTTGGCCATGGGCTGCACCGTCACGCCCAGGAAATGCTCTTTGCCCGCCTTCTCGCCCACCGCGGCGGCAATGGCCCCATACGCGCCGCGCACCGCCTGGGCATCGCGCAAATTCAGTTGCACGCCGCCCACGTCGGTTTTGTGGCTAATGGTTTCCGAGTGCAGCTTCAGCACCACGGGATAGCCGATCTCGCCCGCCAGCTTTACCGCGCTCTCTTCGTCGCGCGCAATTTCCGTGCGCACCGTCGGAATGCGGTAGGCTTCCAGCAGTTTCTTCGATTCGTATTCCGTCAGGATGGTGCGGCCCGACTGCCGCACCGTCTCAATAATATCGGCCGCGGCGGCGCGGTCGGCCTCATGCGCCTGTCCGGAGGGCAGCGACGGGGTTTCGTACAGCCCTTTCAGGTTGTAACTGTACTTCCACATGTAGTTGAAGGCGCGCGCCGCGGCGTCGGGGAACAGGAACGTGGGAATGCCGGCGCGCTTCAGGATTTCTTCGCCCGCCGTCACGAAGGCGCCGCCCATCCAGCTTGCCAGTATGGGTTTGCCCAGCGATTCCGCCAGCGGCTTCAGGTTCTCGGCAATGCGCGTGGGATCGGTCATGCCTTGCGGCGTCATAATCACCAGCATCCCATCGATGTTGGCGTCCTTGGCGGCGATTTCCAGCGACTTGGCGTAGCGTTCGGGTTCGGCGTCGCCGAGGATGTCCACCGGGTTGTTGTGGCTCCAGGCGGCCGGCAGGATTTCGTCGAAAGCCTTCATGGTATCGCTGGAAAGCTCGGCCAACTCGCCGCCCTCGCTCATCAAGGCGTCGGTGGCCAGCACGCCCGGCCCGCCGGCATTGGTTACGATGCACAGCCGCGGGCCTTTGGGGCGCGGCTGCTTGCCCAGCACTTCCGACATGTAGAAGATGTCCGCGATGCTGTTCACCCGCAGCACGCCGCAGCGGCGGAAGGCGGCTTCCAGCACTTCGTCGCTGCCGGTCAGCGAGCCGGTATGCGAGGCGGCGGCTTTGGCGGCGGCGGCGGTGCGGCCCGCCTTGATCACGATAATCGGCTTCACCAGCGAAACTTCCCGCGCCGCCGACAGGAACGAGCGCGCATTGCCCACCGATTCCATGTAAATCACGATCGAGCGCGTGCGCGCATCCCGGCCGTAGTAGGTAATCAGGTCGCCCCAATCCACGTCGAGCATCGAGCCGATCGAGACGAAGCCGCTGAAGCCCACCATTTCCTTCAGGCTCCAGTCGAGAACGGCGGTGCACAGCGCGCCGCTCTGGCTGATGAACGCGATATTGCCCGGGCGGGCGATGCTCTGCGCAAACGTGGCATTGAAGCCGGTGATGGGATTCATCGCCCCCAGGCAGTTGGGCCCGATCACGCGCATTTTGCCGGCGATGATCCGGCTGATCTGCCGCTCCAGCTCCTGGCCTGCTTCGCCCTGCTCCTTGAAGCCGGCCGAGATCACGATGGCGGCCGGCACGCCCGCATTGACGCACTCCTGGATCAACTCCGGCACGGTAGCGGCCGGGGTGGTGATCACCGCCAAATCCACGCGCTCGGGAATCGCCGACACGTTGCGGTAACCGCGCACCCCCAGCACACTGTCCCGCTTGGCGTTCACCGGATATACCGTGCCCCCGAACGGCGTGCTCAACAGGTTCCACAGCACGTTGCGGCCCACGCTGCCGGCCCGGTCCGAAGCGCCGATTACCGCTACGCTCTTCGGCAGAAAAATCTCATCCAGCGGCCGGCGCTCGGAACGCAGCACGTCGTGAGCGGGATCGACCAGAACTTTATCTTTGAAAACCGGCTTCGAACTTGCACTCGTCATTTGCCCCTCAATAGGAAAGGACCCCTCGAAAAATTCGCGGGGGGAATTGCGCTATTAGTGTAGCGGAATCCGGCAGGTGGTTGGCAAGAGATTTACCTCCCCGCCGCGCGGAAAACGCCGGACTTCCCGCTCCGCGGTGGAAGAGCTGGCCCGCATCTGGAGTTTCTACATTCTTCGAGCCGTGTATGCTTTTTCGCGGCGCATTGTAGAAACTCCAGGCACCGGGCCCGCATTGCTGGCGTTCGACGAACGTCAAATTTCATCCCGCGGAGCGGGACAAATTTGAAATTTCCTGCCTTCTAACTCCTAACTCCTCAATTCTCGATTCTCTCCTGACTCCTGCCCCCGGCGTCGCTCACTCCGCTCGGGCAGCGCGGGGTTTGGTCAGGCGCCGCGCCGCTTCGCCTATATAGATCTGGCGGGGCCGGGCAATCTTCTGTTCGGAATCCGTAATCATCTCCTCCCACTGCGCCAGCCAGCCCGCCGTGCGGGGGATGGCAAACAGCACGGTGAACATCTCCGGCTTGAAGCCCAGCGCCTGATAAATGATCCCGGAATAGAAATCGACATTGGGATATAGCTTGCGCTTGATAAAGTACTCGTCGTTCAGCGCGATTTGCTCGAGCTCGATCGCCATGTCGATCAGGGGATTGCGCCCGGTCACCCGGAACACTTCCTCGGCGATGTGCTTGATGATGCGCGCGCGCGGGTCATAATTCTTGTACACCCGGTGGCCGAAGCCCATCAGCTTTTGCTTGCCTTCTTTCACGCCCCGGATGAATTCCGGAATCTTGTCCTTGCTGCCGATCTTGCCCAGCATGGCCAGAACCTCCTCGTTGGCCCCGCCGTGCAGCGGACCGGCGAGCGCGGCGGCGGCCCCGGCCGTCGCCAGGAACGGATCGGCTTCCGAGCTGCCGAGGGAGCGCATGGCATTGGCCGAGCAGTTCTGCTCGTGATCGGCGTGCAGGATGAACAGCACATCCAGCGCGCGCGCCAGCACCGGGTTGGCCAGGTACTTCAGTTCGCTGCGCTTCCACAGCATGTTCATGAAGTTTTCCGTATAGCTCAAGTCGGAATCCGGATACACGTAGGGCAAGCCGGCGCGGTGCCGGTAGGCATAGGCCGCGACGATAGGCATCTTGCCGATCAGCCGGTACATGGAGAGCTTGCGCGCATGCGCATCCCGCACGTTGCGCGAATCCGGATAAAAGGTCGAAAGCGCCGCCACCGTGCTCACCAGAATACCCATGGGATGCGCGTCGTAGTGAAAGCCGTCCATGAACTTCTTGATGTTCTCGTTGATGTGCACCCGGAAATTGATCTCATGGATCCAATCGCGTTCTTCCGCCGGCGTCGGCAACTCGCCGTGCAGCAGCAGGTAAGCCACCTGCAGATACGTGCAATTTTCCGCCAGTTCCGCAATATCGTAGCCGCGGTAGCGCAGTATCCCTTTGTCGCCGTCAATGAACGTGACCCGGCTCTGGCAGGAAGCCGTGTTGGTGAACGCCGGATCGTAGGTCATCATTCCGAAGTCGTCGGGACCGGTCTTGATCTGGCGGAGATCCATCGCTCGCACCGTGCCGTTGGTAATGGGAAGGGTATACGTCTTCCCCGTCCGATTGTCGGTTACGGTCAGAGTGTTTTCGGGCATCAGCTCTAGCTCCTTGCCTCACCCCCAGCGGGGCTTTCACTTAGTTGGATGTGATTGTACGGGAAGTGGAATCAGGATTTCATTTCTGCCCGCCCGATTTTTAGGCTTCGCCCAACCTCCCCAACCTCCCGGATCAGCCCCTAATCGTTTGCCGGAAAACTGCCGATAAATACCTCGTGCCCGAAAGTGTGCCATTGCAGCCCCGGCAAGAAGGGGCGGAGAAAGCGCTTGCTGCCGCCGGCGGCGCCGGCCTCGGCCGCTCCCCGGAAACGCCGCCCCCAGGCTATAGCGAAATCCGGCCCGCGGAGAGTGGCCACGCCGCCCGCGGCAAGCCGGCGGAGGCGGCGCTGCGGCGCGTCGGCGACGCGGAGACCGTGGCCTTTCTCCACGCTATCCCTTCCATTTTGATCGGCATGGATTTCGAAGCCCGCATTACCCGCTGGAACCTTTCGGCCAGCAAGGTATTCGGCATTCCGGAGAGCGGCGCTCTGGGGCGCACTTTGTGCGAATGCGGCATATCGTGGCACGACTTTGACATGGCGGCCGAAATCAGGCGCTGGCGGGAAGCCACGGAAACCATACGTTACGACAATGTGGCCTACCTCAAGGAAGGCCAGACGCGTTTTGTGGCCTTCAACGTAACGCCGGTACGCTTCGCGCCGGCCGGAACCGGCGGCTTCGTCATCGCCGGCGCCGATATCACCGAGCGCAACCGTCTCGAGCGCCAGCGTCAGGCTTTGGAAGAGCAGCTCCGCCAATCGCAGAAACTGGAAGCGGTAGGCCAACTGGCGGCCGGCATTGCCCACGAAATCAATACGCCCACGCAATATGTAGGCGACAATGCCCGCTTTCTGAAGGATTCCTGGACCCAGATCGCCGCTCTGCTGGCGCTCACCCGCACCGTCCTCGACGAGGCCAAGAACGGCGGCATCCGTCCCCCCACCCTCGAAGCCTTTGAACGGGCCATCCGCCACGCCGATCTCGATTACCTGCTGGCGGAAATTCCCAGCGCCATCGATCAGGAGCTGGAAGGCCTCGACCGCGTCACCAAGATCGTCCGGGCCATGAAGGAATTCTCCCATCCGGGGCAGGAGAAACGGCCCGTCAATATCAACAAGGCCATCGCCACCACCATCACCGTCACCCAGAACGAATGGAAATACGTGGCCGACGTCGTGACCCACTTTGACGAGACCCTTCCCCCGGTGCCTTGCCTGGTGGGCGAGTTCAATCAAGTCATGCTCAACCTGATTATCAACGCCGCGCAGAGCATCGCCTTGGGCATCGAACAGCCCTCCAACCGCAAGGGCGCCATTACCATTGCCACCTCCCAGCAGCAGGAGAACGCCCTCATCTCTATCCAGGACACCGGCATCGGCATTCCCGAGGCCATTCAATCGCGCATCTTCGAGCCTTTCTTCACCACCAAGCCGGTAGGCACCGGCACCGGACAGGGCTTGGCCCTGGCTCATTCCGTAATCGTCAAACGTCATCAAGGACGCATCTGGTTCGAAAGCAAGCCCGGGGAGGGCGCCACCTTTTTCGTGCAGCTTCCCCTGGCGGAGGAGCTTGCCTGATGAGCAAACGCGTATTATTCGTCGACGATGAAGCCCTGGTTCTGCAAGGGTTGCAACGCAGCCTGCGGCCCCTGCGCAACGAATGGGAGATGGTCTTTCTCGACAGCGCCGAGGCCGCCCTGGCTGCCATGGAGCAACAGCCTTTCGACGTGCTGGTCACCGACATGCGCATGCCCCGCGTGGATGGAGCTCAGCTTCTGCAAGACGTCCGCGAGCGCTTCCCCCAAACCGTCCGCTTCGTGCTTTCCGGCCATTCCGACCGGGAAACCGTTATGCGCGCCGTGGTGCCCGCTCATCAATATATCTCCAAGCCCTGCGATGTCGAAGAGCTGAAGCAAAAGCTGGCGCGGGCTTTTGCCATCCAGGAGGTGCTCCAGGATGCGGCCTTGCGCCGGTTGGTTTCGCAGCTTCCCAGCGTGCCCAGCCTCCCTTCCTTGTACGTCCAGATCACCAACGCCCTGCAGGCGGAAGAGGGATCGCTCTCCGAGGTGGCGCGGATCATTTCGCAGGATATGGGCATGTGCGCCCGCATCCTGCAGCTTGTCAATTCCGCGTTCTTCGGCCTTCCCTCCCGCATCACCAGCCCCGCCCAAGCCGTTTCGCTTCTGGGCTTCGACAACGTGCAAGCCCTGGTGCTCTCCATCGGCATCTTCTCGCAACTGGGCCCCGGCCTGCTGGACGACATGAGTTCGCTTTGGGAGCACAGCTTCCAGACCGCGATGTTTGCGAAGATCATCTCGCAGGCTCAGGAAGTGGACGCCAAGACCGCGGATAGCGCCCTCACCGCCGGCCTGCTGCACGATATCGGCAAGCTGGTCCTGGCTTCCTCGATGCCCGAGAAGTACCAGCGGGTGCTGAAGGGTCTTAAGGACGGCGCCGGCGATGCCTCCTCCCTCGAGCAGGAAACCTTTGGCTGCACGCACGGTCAGGTCGGCGCCTATCTCGTAGGCCTTTGGGGACTGCCCGACATGATCGTGGAAACGGTGGGCTGGCACCATGTCCCGGCAAAACTCAAGCCTGCCGCCTTCTGTCCCTTGATCGCGGTCCATGTTGCCGACCGCTTCCAGCACGGCGCCCCCGTGCCCGGTGACGACCCCGATTCCCAGGCGCTGCTGCGCGACTTGAATCTGCTGGCGCGGGTTCCGGAATGGGCCGCGGCGTGCAAAAAATTGGAGCAGGTATGAGTTCAGACCGCCAAGCCATTTTGTTCGTAGATGACGAGCCCGCCGCCCTCGAGGGATTTCAGCGCCTGCTGCACGGCGAATTCGAAGTCGATGTGGCCATGGGCGGCCCGGCCGCGTTGCGCAAGATCGAGGCTGCCGGCGCGTATGCCGTCATCGTGGCCGACATGCGCATGCCCGACATGAACGGCATCGAGCTGCTGGAAATCGTCAAAGATTTGACGCCCGATACGGTGCGCGTCATGCTCACCGGCAATGGCGATGTGGATACGGCCATCAGCGCCGTCAATGAAGGCTGCATCTTCCGCTTTTTGACCAAGCCCGCCCCCAAGGAGATTTTGACCAAAGCCTTGAGCGCAGCGCTGGCGCAGTACCGCCTGATCACCTCGGAAAAAGAGCTTCTGGAACAGACCTTGAGCGGCACCATCAAGGTGCTGATGGAAGTGCTGAGCCTGGTGAATCCCGCGGCCTTCAGCCGGGCCACGCGCTTGCGCCAGTGCGTCCAACACATCGTGCAAAAGCTGGGGCTGCCGGTTTCCTGGAAATTCGAGGTGGCGGCCATGATGTCGCAGTTGGGCTGCGTTACCCTCGATCCCGAGGTCGTCGATACCGTCTATGCCGGGCAAACGCTCGATCCCGAAGATCAAGCCCGGTTTGACGCGCACCCCGCGGTGGCCCGCGATTTGCTGAGCAGCATCCCCCGCATGGAGCCGATTGCCTGGATCATTGCCCAGCAGTGCACTCCCGTTCCCGTCATTCCCGGCGTCAGCGACCGGGAAACCCTGGAGACGATTCGCTTGGGCGTCGATATCCTGCGGGTGGCCCAGCGATTCGATCACCTGGTCGCCGGCGGCGTCTCCACCACCGAAGCCGTAGAGCGCATGGCGGAGAGCAAGCGCTTCAACCCCGAAATCGTCCGCGCGCTCGGCGGCATCGACCTCAAGTGCGACCGGGTGGAAGTGCGCACCTGCCGTCTGCGGGAACTCTCTCCCGGCATGATCCTCAACCAGGAGATCAGGACCGCCAACGGCATGCTTCTGGTCGCCAAGGGACAGGAGATCACGTATCCCCTGCTGGTCCGGCTGAGGAATTTCCGCAACCAGCATGCCATGCCCAGCGACATTCGCGTGCTCGTCCCGCACGCCGGCGCCGCCCTCTCGCCGGCCAGAAAGCGGACCGCCCCCGTCCCCTAGCTGCCAGCTACCAGCTACTAGCTACTAACCACTGTGACGTACGTCACTGTCAAACCCGTCCCGGGCTTTTAGCATCCATCCCACGGGTGCAAATCGCGCGGCGTTTTTTTTCAGGGAATGCCGGGTGAAATGTCCTTATCAGGAAGCGGAGAGGGTACCGGATTTCGCGCCTCCCCGAAGAATTTTATCGCTTCTGTACGAACGCAGTCGCGCCGTAACCCGTCGCCAATTCGAATGCCGGCATCCAGCGCAAGCCGGAGGACGGCGGGGGTCCATTACAGCAGAACCAGGCCTCGAGGCCGGCCCTGTAGCGGGGCTTTCAGTATGGGGGCTTGTAATGGTTTCGAAATGCGCCAATCCTGCGTGCAACGCCAAATTCCGCTACCTCCATGAAGGCAAGTTGTTTATGATCGGCCAGCTCTTGCCCCGCGCGCAAATGGAGACCAACGGAGGCCCCAATTTGGGCAATTTGTACTGGCTGTGCGAGGTCTGCGCGCGCGAGTTGACGGTCAAAGTGGGCGAAAACCACAGCGTTCGCCTGCTGCCCCGTTCGGAAACCCACGCCGTCGAGCACCACTCCGCCTGAGGCCCGCCAGGCTGAGCAGCGGGCGCTTTAGGCGTAGTGCCGGGACAGGTCGACCGGGCCGCATGGCCGTCAGCATTCAGCGGCCGGCGGCCGGCAAAGCGTTTCGCGTTTTTCGTTTCACGTTGGAAGGCAGCGCCGAGCAGCAAGCCGCATGGCCGTCAGCATTCAGCGGTCGGCGGTCAGCCAAAAGCAGAGCAGCAAGGTGCTCAACAACATCAACTCCGTCCCCAGTCGCCCGTCCCCGGTCCCCGGCCGGCAAAGCGTTTCGCGTTTTTCGTTTCACGTTTCACGAAAAAGCGGCAAGCAGCAAGGTGCTCAAGGGCAGCAAGGTGCTCAACATCATCAACTCCGTCCCCAGTCGCCCGTCCCCGGTCCCCGGCGAGCAAAACGTTTCGCGTTTTTCGTTTTTCGTTTCACGTTGGAAGGCTGCGCCGAGCAGCAAGCCGCATGGCCGTCAGCATTCAGCGGTCGGCGGTCAGCCAAAAGCAGGGCAGCAAGGTGCTCAAGGGCAGCAAGGTGCTCAAGAAATCAAGGTGCTCAACCTTCGCACGTGTGGCAAGGACAAGCCCCAGGCACCAAGCGACTAGCAACAAGCCGAAGGGAAGCCCGAAATTGCGCTCTCGTTTTATCTAGCGAAGCGTGTCGTGTGGGAAGATAGTCAAGATTGTCAACATCTGGTCGTCGGTCGTCCACGGCAGGCCGGGACAGGTCGGTCTTCGGTCTTCGGCCAGCGGAGGCGGCGGGCTTCACCATGAAGGCATCCCGGCATCCCGGCATCCCGGCAAGCCGGGACAGGCGCCGGGACAGGTGCCGGGACAGGCGCCGGTTCGCGGAGAAGAACCCAAGGGAAAAGGCTTGGAGCTTGGCGCTTTCGGTTGGGTTGTCAAAGAACTTAGGATGCGCGCTCCCCTGGAGGAGGCGCAGGGCGGGCATTGGTCCGGCCGCCCCCGGCCCTTAGCCACTAGCGCGTTTTTCGTTTCGCGTTTCGCGTTTCGCGTTTCGCGCAGCACCGGGCAACAAGCCCCTAGCGACTAGCTACTGCCCTTGGCCCCAAACTACCAGCTACCAGCTACTGCTCCTAGCTACTGCTCACGTAACGTTGTACATAACGATACGTAACGATTATATAATAAGGAGAGGCTGGAGGCTTGTCAAGAAGTTTTTCAGGAAGAATTGCTGTTCTGGCCCGGCGGCGCGGCGTCCTCATTCTGGCTGATCGCTGATAGCTGATCGCTGACGGCTGTTCGGCGCCCCCGGCCCCCTAGCTACCAGCTACCAGCCCGGATTATTCATGAATACGCGGCGAATGCGCAAGATTTGGTGGAAGCACCGGTCCCTCTCTGCGGGACCGGTGGCTGGTGAGGTGGAAGAGCCGGGCTTTAGGCGACAGAGCGTTAGCTGGCCCGGGGCCTTTAGGCCCGGTGTATGCTGTTCCGAGCGGCTCTGGGAGGTGGCCAATGCCAATGGCCCACCAAGAAGTTCGGAATATCGTACAGCTTGGCCTCCCGGGCGCTGGAGGTGGATCCCGCGCCACCGGGCCTAAAGGCCCAAGTTTTACGGGCATTTGGTTCGCCGGTCCCGCCGCGCGGGACCGGCGCTTCCACCTTGGCGAACGTTTACGCGATGGTGCCGAGATCTTCATGAATAATCCGGGCAAGCCCCCGGCCCCCTAGCTACCAGCTACCAGCTACTAGCTACTGCTCTAACGCTTTTTCCCCCTTAACCGATAGAAGAAGATGGGAGGTCCTGCGGGCCGCGGAATTAGAAAACATGCCCCTGAGCGTTCTAAATGACGTCGCGTCGATGGTCGCCGAAAACGAGCTGAGCGCCACGCAGGCCAATCTGCAAAAGGCGTTATATCAGCTATCCTCCGGCTCGCGCATCAACAGCGGCGCCGACGATGCCGCCGGCCTGGCCATCGCCAACGGATTGCAGACCAATATCACCGCTCTGACGCAATCCGAGCGCAACGCCAACGATGGCATCGGCCTGCTGCAAGTCGCCGACGGCGCGCTCTCCCAGGTGACCTTGCTGCTGAACCGCGCCATCACCTTGGCCACCGAATCCGCCACCGGGACGGTCAGCGACGCGCAGCGCAGCGCCCTGAACACCGAATTCACCAGCATCAGGCAGGAAATCGACTCCATCGGCCAGAATACGTCCTTCAACGGCAGCTCGATCTTCACCGGAACCACAACGACGATTTTCCTGAGTGACGCGCAAACCAGCAGCTCGATCGGGGTGCTGGTAAACACTTTGGGCCAAGGTTCTTTCGGAACGAGTCCCGTAAGCCTGCGTCGCGACAACCTGCTGACGGCGGGCGACGCGGACAGCGGCGCGCAAAAGGCGCTGACGGATATCACCGGCGCCATCGCCGCCGTAGCTGCGGAGCGCGGCAACGTGGGCGCTTCCATCAATCGTCTGCAAGCGGCAGATAACGTCATGGTCACCCAGGTACAGAACCTGACCTCCGCCGAAGACAGCATTACCTCCGCCGACATCGCGCAAACCATGGCCAACATCGCCAAATACGACATCCTGGAGCAGACCGGCATGGCCGCCCTCGCCCAAGCCAACTCGATGGATCAGGCCGTGCTGGCGTTGCTGCGGTAGGTACCGCCGGCGGCCTTGCCGCGCCGTGGGGCGCGAGAGCGCCTTAGGAGTAGCGCGGACGGCCTCGTCGGCGGGCCCTGCGTGCAATCGTAAGGTGCTGGGGCGCTCCCCTACGCCCTGCGCTTCTCGCCCTTTACCCCGCAAATTCCTGGCGTCCGATGAACGCCAAATTCCATCCCGCTGAGCGGGACAAATTTAAAATCTCCTTTCTCCTTCCTCCTGAATTCTCAATTCTGTTCAGCGGCCCCGGCCCGCGTTTTGGTTTCCTGCCCTCTCTTCTAACTCCTAACTCCTCGGTTCTGGATTCTGTTCGGAATTGTCCCCCCCGCCCGAGGGCGCGCCGTCCTCAGAAAGGCAGCCGTCCCAAGAAACCTGCCCAGGATCGACAGCAGACGCTCAGCTTTGACGAGCCGTGATGCGGGAAAGGAAGAAACGGCCCGGCGATCCCCGGATTTCCGATGTGGCGGCTCTGGCAAGTCAGAGCCAATCTCTACTCGGTCTCGCATTCCGCCATCAAGTCGTCAACGCTCGTAGCCGGAATAAATTTCGCCGGGTTCTCTCCAACCGCCAGGGCCTTGAAATGTGCCTTACCGCACTCGACCTTTGCGATCTCCTTGTCACGCAGGTCGCCGGGGGTGAAACTGCTCTTGGTCTCGACAACGAAATACAGCCGCTCCACGCCGTCTTTTTCAACCAGAACTGCCCAGTCCGGATTGTAAGTCCCCAGTGGGGTCGGCACCTTAAACCAGCCGGGAAGCTTGGCATAGACCTTAACGGCTTCGTTCTTTTCAAGCTGTTCGGCGAAGGTCCGCTCGATGCCCGAAGAATCATAGACGACCTGTTCATAGGGCGACTTTGTCGAGCGCACCATGTTCTTCAAATACCCCGTGAGTTCCTCCATCTCGAATAGCTCCTGCGCGTAGAAAACATCGTCGCCGATTCGTTGATAACGGATGCCGTCCACAATGGCAAGCTTCTTGGTGCTGTTTATGGCCTCAGCCGCAAGCTCGATGAATTGCTGGGGATTGCGTTTGAAATCGTCAAGCCGCTGGCTGCCCTTCAGAATGCGCACCAGGCTCCGCCGGGTCAGTTGCGTCTTGTCCTGAAGGTCCGTGAGCAGGTCGGGCAGTTCGATGTCGGCCTCTTCGATTACGACTGGTGCAGCCACCGTGATTTCTTCCGATGACACGCCGCCACGTCCGATAGCGAGCTCGGCTTTTCGGATCTGGACGCGAGTTTTTGTTACGGGCGGCGCATTTCTGATTGCTTTAGCGCACTCCCCGATGAGCTTCTGGTTATCGAACTGCACGCGGTAGGTCGTCTTATGCTTGATTCGGTCCCACAGCGCCTTGAACTCCTCGCTCTGCAAGATCGCCTGGCGTGTGCTGACGATCCGGCGGTCGTCTGCGTTCTTGATGTCGAGCTTCCCGGCGAGCTTGCGAAGAATCTGTTTCACCTGTGGAGCCTGGGCCTGGAACTGCTCCAGCAGTTGCAGCGTGTCGTCCTTCAGCTCGGCGCGTAACCGATCCTGGACCTTGCCAGTCGCATCGACGAAGCCGCCATCTTTGAGATAGTTCCAAATCGCTTCCGACTGCCCTACCCCCATGGCGACGGTTTGGCCCGATGCGTCCGTCACGGGAATTGCGGCAAACTGGTGCTTCTCGACGATGCCGAACCGGATGCCCGTGTCCTTCTCGATGTCAGTCTGCAAGTTGGCGGCAAATTGCTCGTAACCCTCGTTGGCAATGACCGTCAGCGTATTCACGCCCGCCCCGCGCAGGCGCTCACCCTCCTGGTTCACGCATAGACGCAATCCTCGCCCGATAGTCTGGCGGCGTTCGCGCTCGGTGCCAATCTCGCGGATGGCGCAAATCTGGAATACGTTGGGGTTGTCCCACCCCTCACGCAAGGCCGAATGCGAGAAGATGAACTTCAGCTTCGTTTCAAAGCTCAGCAGCTTCTCTTTGTCCCTCATGATGAGGTTGTAGGCGCGCTCGGCGCTTTCCCGATTGCCCTCGTTGTTTTCGGCGGTATCCGTCCAGGCCCCTTTCCGGTCGATAGAAAAGTACCCGTCGTGTACTTCTGTCGCATCGGATTCCAGGTCAACTTCGTTGAAAAGCGTCCGGTACTTGGGCGTCGCCGCTGCCCTCCGGTACTCCTCTTCGAACATAAGGGCGTACTTGCCTTTGACCGGAGTGCCGTCTGCGGCATAACTGCGGTAGTACTCAACGGCATCGATGAAGAACAGGCTCAGGACCTTGATGCCCTGAGAACGAAGCCGGAGTTCCTTATCGAGGTGTTCCTCGATGGTGCGGCGAATCATGAGCCGCCGGAGGGCGTCAGCATCGATATCGCCAGTCGCCTGACCAAGCCGCAGGGGCTGTTCCAGATGGCTCAAGTCCAGGAATTCCTCGCCTGCCTTGCATCCGATATTCTGAACGAGGCAATTGGCATAGATCTCGCGACCGGTGGCCTGCTCCAATTTGTCCCCAGGCCGCACGGTCACTACCTCGCGGCTCACCCCCGTTAGCCGCTGCACGTCCAGTTCGACTTTGGCGCTGAACGCCCCCCGTTTGTTGCTCGTTGAAAGCAGCCTGACGTATGGCTTGTTGTGGCCGCCCTCGACCTCCAGCGACGCGACCTCAATCTGCTTTACAAGTTTCCGCTCATAGGCATCCACGGCATCCAGCTGATACACCATGTGATGCTTGTCCACGTGAGTGGCGGAATAGCGCAACGTACACAGAGGGCTCATGGCCCCAAGAGCTTCCTTGCCCCGCCCTTCGAGGCCGCCGTCCACACTCTGCGGTTCATCCACGATCAGGATTGGGCGCGTTGCCTTGATCAGGTCGATGGGCTTTTCTCCGCCAATCTTTTCCGTGTCCTTGTAAAGGTTGTTGACGTCCTTCTTGTTGATGGCACCGACGGTGACCACCATAATCTGGATATTCGGGCTCGTGGCGAAGTTCCGCACCTGTCCCAATTTGCTTGAGTCGTACAGGAAGTACTCGAAAGGCGTGCCGGCATAGATAGCCCGGAAGTGTTCCTCTGTGATCTGGAGCGTCTTGTACACGCCTTCCTTGATGGCGACCGACGGAACAACCACCACGAACTTGTTGAATCCGTAACGGCGGTTCAACTCGAAGATGGTGCGAATATAAACGTAAGTCTTGCCGGTGCCGGTCTCCATCTCCACCGTAAAATCGGCCGGCAACCTGAGGGCGTCAGAAGGCCGGAGGCCGTTGCGAAGCTGGACGTTCGTGAGACTGGCCAGAAGTTCATCGTCCAAAAGGCGCAAGCGGTTCCCGATTCCGAGGTCGCTCTCGTAAAACTCGAAGCGTTGCTGGGCGGCCAACGGGTCGATGGTAACGGTGAACTCGGTGCGGCAGATTTCCTGACCGCGGAACAGGTCGCAGACGGCCTCAATGGCGGCGTGCTGATAGTCCAGATTGGGCTCAAAATGTAGTTTCATTGCTCTTCCGCCCTAAATGCTGCGCACATTTTCCAGCCCATTCTGCTGGAGGATCGCAGTCAGGTTAGTCTTCGCCACGTCATCGGCAAAAGCGCTATCGCGGAAGACGACGGTCGTCTCGCCCGCCGGGGCCGATTCCTTGTGCCAGCCAACAATCCCCAGCCCGAGCGCCTCAATTTCCGCAGGCTCAATCTTCTCAGCAAGGCATACGAGCAACGTCCCCGCACCAATGTCATGCACCGTCTTTCCGGCGATGGTCCGCTGTTCGATGGGAACGGTCAGATCCAGGCCGAGCTTCAGCAGCAGTTCGAAAAGAATGTCCTGCTCCGTGCGGTCGGCCTTCAGATGCTCGATGGAGTCGTCCAGGGTTCTCGGCAGATCGTCGCGATTTGGCTCCCATGCCCGGATATTGGTGGAAGCCAGTTTAAAGACCCGGAAACCAACGTCGCCGTGAAACATCGGATTTTCTTTCCGGATTTTCTTTCCGGCACGGCGGAGGCGCTCCTTCGTGATCTCAGCAATAGTGGGATGTTCATTGCTGTCGGTAGGTTCGGGAAGCTGAACGACGATGAACCGACACCTGCCAGCCCCCTCTGCGACCCTCTGCATCACGGCGTGTCCAAGCGTGCCACTTCCTGCAAAGAAATCCAGGACGACCTCGTTCTCACGGGCTCCAGAAACCTCAATAATTCGCTTAAGGAGTCGAATAGGCTTAGGCGAATCGAAAACTTGGCTGCCGTCGAAAAGCGCCTTCAACTCACTCGTAGCCTCTTGCGTATGGCCCGCATCCGCATATTCCCAAACCGACCGCGGCACCACGTCGCCCATGTCGGAAAGGAATAGCTTAATGCGGGGCGAATTTGCGGTACCGTCCCTGCCCCAATACAGACGATTCTCCGCTAGAAATCTCGCGGTCATATCCGGTGCATACTTCCAAACAGCGGTTTCTTTCGGCCAGACGGCTTGGCCTGTGTTCGGGTTTGTGATGGCATAGTACAGGTTTGGTCGTTCGTCTTTTGTCTTATTGCACGTATACGTCGCAGCGTTCCAGGGACCACGAGGGTCATTGTCCGGGTTTTTGTAATACTCTAGCTGTTCCTCACTACGCCTCAAACGGTCAGGACGCCAGATTTCCCTATTCTTGGCATATACGAGCAGAAGATCGTGATCCGAGCTGAACCACTTTGCATCGTTCGCCGGTGAAACCCGCTTTTGCCAAGCAATATCGACAACAGAGTTCTCCTCGCCGAAGACCTCGTTCAAGAGGCATTTCAAATCTGAATGCTCCGTTTCATCGATGCTGGTTACAATGACGCCATCGTCTTTCAGTAGATTTCTTGCCAGCCTTAGGCGCGGGTACATCATGTTCAGCCAGTCCGTGTGGAAACGGCCGGATGCTTCGGTGTTACTAATAATCTTTCGACCATCAGAATCGACTTGGCCCGTCAACATCAGGTAATTAGCGATGTTGTCTTTGAAGTCGTCGGGATAAACAAAATCCCCACCCGTGTTATAGGGTGGATCGATATAGATGAGCTTGACCTTGCCGGCATAGCTCTTTTGCAGCAGCTTTAACACCTCCAGGTTGTCGCCCTCAATCATCAGGTTCTGCGTGGTGTTCCAGTCCACGCTCTCTTCCGGACAGGGGCGCAGCGTGCCGGTGGAGGGTGTGAGCGCAAGCTGACGGGCGCGGCGCTTGCCGTGCCAATTGAGGCCGTATTTCTCCTCGCGTTCTTCCAAGGCCCCCCCCAGCAGTTGCTTCAGGATCTCGAAATCCACCTTGCCCTCGGTGAATGCTTCGGGGAAGAGCATCTTCAATTGCTCAAGATTCTCGGCAACGATGTCCGGAGATTTTGCTTCCGGGCTTTCGATCGTCAGCTTTTCCATATCCTTGAGGTCCTTCTCATAGCTGGGATGAGACTTTATCTAACTGCGTCTCCAGCCGTTTGATTTGCAGATTGAGTTCTACACGGCGGTTCAACTGCTTTTCCCGCTTCACCTGCGCCCTAAGGGTCGCCAGTTCGCGCTCAATGCGCCTTCGCTCATCGAGCCCGGCTCGCACGGCAGCCGCCCGCTCGACGGAATCGGGCGGAGCAAAGGCGCCGGTGATTCGAGCGGCCTCCAGCGCCGCAAGACGCTTCAGCAAGCCTCCATAAAAGGCATAGAGGTCCCGCGCCGGCAATTGCGAAACCGCCAAACTGCCGAGAAATGCCTGCTCCCAGGGCGAAGGGTCGCCGGGGGGGATTGTCACCTTCCGGCAGTCCTCCACGACCACAGCCCCCGATTCCCCTTGCGACCAGCGCTTATGGGCCAGCGAAAGGCTGAGTCCATCATCATCCTCGCTCACCAGGACCACCGGATAGGGGATTGCACGGTGGATCAGCTCCAACAAGCGCCCCGCCCTTGCCTCAGGGCGAAACACAGCGGTGAGCACTGCGACTTCCAGATACTCGCGCGCGTCGTCGCGATAGGCCGGGACGCCAATATTCGTGGGCTTGAGCGCCGCGACCCAGGTTATCTCCTCGATTCCATCTTGAATCTGGCGCTTGTCCGCTGCTGTGGGCGCACCCTGCTCTGCCAATAGCTTCTTTGGGACCCGCAGTTCCACCCGGGCATCATCGGGAATTGCAAGCGCGTCGATCAGCAAAGAGAAGCTCATTCGCCCGCCTTCTCAGGCAGCACCACCAGGAAAGCGACTATCTCGAAGTCGTTGATGCCCTGAAATTCCCCCTTCATGGCGTGCGTGCCCCCAGGCGTAAAGAGGCTGGCTACGGCACGCTCCTCCTTCTTGCCCAGAATCGAGGACACCGCTCTGGCGAGCGACTCCTGAATAGATCCCATGTCCCTGCCGTTCTTGGTCGTCCTGTCGAAGTAGGCACAGGCACCGGCATCAGGCAGGTCGCGGCCGATGCAGAGGCGCTTCAATCGATCAAGGGCCTGCTTTGCCTGGGTAAACGGAAGCAGCACCGCTCCATCCTCTCCGACATGCACCAGATAATGAGGCGCCAGCGGATAATTTGGCTCGGTTGCCTTGAGTGCCGCCTCCCCCGCCGCCCGTAGGCAGAAAACTACGCCCGGCGGTATCGCCGACTCGCCGCTGTCGTTATTCGGGGCGGTTGTCACCGCATAAGCCCCGAACGGAACGCCCTCAACCTGCTTGGAATGGTCCTTCAAAAAACCAGCAAGATCGACGCGGAAATCGTTGAGCGTAAGATCGGCGATGGAGACCCCGCTTCCCAGGTCTTCCAGGTCGATTACAGCCTCCTGCAGCTTCAGGAGCTGCCTACGGCGGTATTCCAAATCGTTCATCTGGTCGCCGGACTGGAACTCGATAACGTTCTCTTCGCCTGTGGCCGAGATGTCGAGCAGCACCATGCGCCCGCTTACTCGTTGTTCGAGGTTGATGTATTCCTCCAATTCCAGATTCGGCCAGAAATTGACGAGCTGTATCCTCTCATTGGACGAACCCAAGCGGTCAATTCGGCCAAAACGCTGGATGATGCGGACGGGATTCCAGTGAATATCGTAATTGACTACAGTGTCACAGTCCTGGAGGTTCTGCCCCTCGCTGATGCAATCGGTGGCGATAAGCAGGTCAATCTCCCCATCCTCAACAAACTCCGCCGGTCGTTCCTTCGAACGGGGGGAAAATGCCGTAATGATACTTACGAAATCCTTGCGGAGACTGGGAAGCGTTGTCTGGTTCTGTCCGGTTCCGGTCACCAGGCCGGTATGCAGGCCAAGCTCCTTCTGCGCCCATCCGGCGAGCTGCTGATAAAGGTACTGGGCGGTGTCGGCGAATGCCGTAAAAACGAGAACTTTGCGATTGTCCGGATTGATCGGCGTGAGGCACTTTCGCTCAATCACCTCGCGCAACACCCTTAACTTGGCGTCACGTGCCGCAGTTACCTGCTTTGCCGCCGACAGCAGTGTGGCCAGGCGATTGCGGTCCTCGATCAGGTCCTGCCGCCAGCGGACCCGGTCCACATCCTGTAGCAGCACCTTGACCTTGCGGCCGACCAGAAGGCTTTCAAAAGCCGGATCTTCCACATCGACACCGGCTATGTCGATTTCCTCGACCGCATTGGCCTGGCTTTCAATCTTGGCCAAAGTGGCTTCCACATCCTCAAGCTGCCGCTGGACGGTAAGAACAAAAGAGGGGACCGCGCTCTCCATGCGCTTGAGAACGTTTACCCTGAGCAGGTGAACCAAGCTCTCTTCGCGGTCCACCTGGCGAAAGAAGCTCTCCCCGCCGCGAATCCGAGTGCTGTACTTGGCATCGTAGGCGGGCTGCTTGTGCAGCAACACGTAGCGCAGCGGCGCATACGCTGCCAACGTCAAACGCCTGATTTCGTTATTAATTTCCCGGATGGAGCGGAACTCGCCGGCTGTATCCACCTCGGGCTTGAAATTCAGGGGCTTCAATCGCTCCGGGAAGCGACCGGTTTCATTGGTGCCGTAATACTTCTCAATGTGCTTGCGCGAGCGGGCAAGGGTCAACAGATCGAGCAGTTTGAAGTAGTCGAAGCCGAGCATTTCGAGCAAGAGCGCGGGCTTGCGCTTCGCCTCCTCCAGGCCCAGCCAGCGATTGAACTGAAGCTGTGCCTGCCGAACCGTGGCCTCAATGCTCGGGATACCATGCTCGATCAGGGCAACATCATTGCCCTCGGTCACAAAGGCGATCTGGTTTTTCAGGTCCGCCAAACGATTGTTGACCGGCGTGGCCGACAGCATGAGCACTCGCGTCTTGACGCCATCCTTGATGATTCGGTGCATGAGCCGGTCATAGCGCGTGTCGTGCGTGCTGTGCGCGGGCTTGTTCCGGAAATTATGGGATTCGTCGATGACCACGAGATCGTAATTGCCCCAGTTCACATGGGCGAGGTCGATGTCGCCGGAGATGCCTCCGTCGCGCGAGAGGTCCGTGTGGTTGAGAACGTCATAGTGGAAACGGTCTGAGGCCAGGAAGTTGCGCCGGTCATTTGCCTTGTAGAGCGTCCAGTTGTCGCGCAGGCGCTTGGGCACGAGCACGAGCACCCGATCATTCCGCAGTTCATAATATTTAATGATGGCCAGGGCTTCGAAGGTCTTCCCCAGGCCGACGCTGTCCGCAATGATGCAGCCGCCCAGCCGTTCCAGCTTGTCAATCGCGCCAACCACCCCGTCACGCTGGAATTTGTAGAGCTTCTTCCAGACGGTGGTGTTGCGGATGCCTGTCGCGGATTTGACAATCTTCTCCTCGTCCAGCTCATCGCCCAGGTCTTTGAAGATGTGGAATAGGGTCAGGTAATAGATAAGGGAAGGCGCTTGGTGCTGGGACAGGGCCTGAAGGCGAGCCAGGAAAGAGGCCTTCTGCTGTTCAGATGTTGGCAGGGCACTCCACAGGCTGGCGAACCATGAGCCCAAAAGGGCAGATTCCTCTGGCTTTTCGGAGCACTGAATCAGGCTGAACTGATTGCCCGGGGTGATTCCGAGTCCTTCCGTGGTGAAAGCACAATTGCCCGTGATGACGCGATGGAGCTCCGACTCCGGCTTGCCGGCAACCAAGAGGGATTGCGGGAGCAGTCCTGGCGCGCTCCGAACCTCAGCCACCTTCTTTATCCAGCCGACGCACTCCGCGGCCAGCCAGCGCAGTTGGAGGCGATTCCGGAAGGCGCGATCCGCCTCCGATCCTGCCAGCCCCAACTCGTCGCCGTTGGCCAGGGGAAGCACGATCCGGCAGGTGTCGAGCTTCTCCAGTAGATCGCGCATTTCCGCAAAAGCGAACAGGGAGAATGCCGGAGATGCTAAATCGAGCGAGGATGGTGAGGCCAAAGCCCGCCTAAGTTCGTCGATGACGCGGTCATTGCCGGTATTCTTGATGAGCTTCATTTCGTCAGGAAACTAGAACGCCAAAAACTTACCACTTTCGGCAAGCTGAATCCAGTAATGCCCCTTTTCCGCCCATAATTGTGCCGCGTTTCGAGAAGCGCTGGAGTGGATGGGAGATGGGAACATGCCTGCGGATTCCAGGGAAGTCGATCACCATTACAGAATCCAGGAAGCAGTGGCTAGTAGCTGGTAGTTAGCCCGGATTCTTCATGAAGATTTCGGCGCCATCGCATAAGCGTTCGTCGCGTGTTCATGAATAATTTGGGCTAGCCACTGAATTCTGGATTCTGTTCACCGCCCCGCCCTCGGTGAGCGCGTTCGGGGAGGTGACGGTCTCCGCCACGTTTCTGCTTTGAGGTCGCAAAATGCGACCTCAAAGCAGCGTGCTCCTCCCCGGTGAGTTGCCGGACAAAATCCTCCGGAAAGCGCTGGATGTTGAGAATCTTGTTTTCCAAAGGCAGGGCCCGCTGACGGGGCCGTCAGCGCTACCATGCCGGTCGACCTGTCCCGGCGCGCCGTGGGTGGCTAAATCTACCCCCCCCTCCGAAAAAAATTCTAATTTCCCCCTTGACAACGTAATTATCTCGTTATATAACGTTATATAACAGTAGCTGGTAGCTAGCGGCTAGTAGCTAGGGGCCGGTGCCCAGGAGGAGTCGTAATGCCGGAAGCCGTTGCTGATCGCGCCAGCCATGGTGAGAGGGAGCGCCTCTTCCATGCCGCCATTTTCCACGCCGCCGGCATTAGAGCACACAATTCGCCGCTCCCGCCCGCTGCGCGGTGCTTTGTACTCGGTGCTCGCACTTTGGCCGACAACCGAAGGCCGAAGGCCAACGACCTTAGGATTGTTGAAGATAGCTCGCTCCGCCCGCTTCTCCCGCCGGGCAAGGGGGCCAAATTCCGGGGCAACGGGGCCATGAAAACGAGCAAGGGGGCCACGAAAAATTGCAAGGGGGCCACGGCAACAGTGCAAGAGGGCCACGAAAAAGAGCAAGAGCGCCAATGGCAGTAGGTGGTAGCCAGGGGCCGGCGCCTGCCGGACCAATGTCGGTCCTGCGCCTCCTCCAGGGGAGCGCGCATCCTAAGGTTCTTTGACAACTGAACAAGAAGCCCCAAGCTCCCGGCCGCAAGCCGAAGGGGGGCCGGCAAAAACTGCCACACGTGCGAATCTTGACGATGTTGAAATCTTGTTTCCCACAGGCAGGGCCCGCCGGCGAGGCCGCCCGCGCTACCCTGCTGGCCGACCTGTCCCGGCGCGCCGTGGGAAACCGACAGCCGGCAGCCGACGACCAGAGATTGTTGAGCACCTTGCTGCCCTTGAGCACCTTGGTGCTTGCCGCTTTTTCGTGAAACGTAAAACGAAAAACGCGAAACGCTTTGCCGCCGGGGACCGGGGACGGGCGACTGGAGACGGAGTCGTTGTTGAGCACCTTGCTGCCCTTGAGCACCTTGGTGCTTGCCGCTTTTTCGTGAAACGTAAAACGAAAAACGCGAAACGCTTTGCCGGCCGGGGACCGGGGACGGGCGACTGGAGACGGAGTCGTTGTTGAGCACCTTGCTGCCCCCCCTGGCCAATACCTCCCGCCATGCGGGACCAATTGCGGCTTTCGCGAGGTTGCGATCAGGCGAGATCGGTATATAATGCTCTCGTTTTCCAGGTCAAAAAGGAGAATCCGGATACCGTGCTTGAAGGAGGAGTTCATGCTAATGCGCACGAAACAATTGGTCGCGGGACTACTGTTCCTGTGCTTAATGGCCTCGCTGGTCATGGCGCAAGATCATACCAAAGTAATGAGCAATAAGGACGTTACCGACATGGTTGCAATTGGCCTCAGTGAAGACCTCGTCCAGGAAAAAATTCGCACGGCGGAGGTCACTGAATTTGATACGAGCGTAGAGGGGCTCAAAGCGCTCAAGGCAGCGAATGTCCCCGACTCGATCATTAAGCTGATGATTAACCCGAAAGCGGCTCCAGTAGTGCCTGCCTCTGTCGCTGCGGCTGCAAAGGTCGACAGCGGCCTGCCGGATGACATCGGCGTCTACTTCAAAGTTAAGAGCAATGAAAAGCTAACCGAAATCCTGCCCGAGATCGTGAACTGGCGCACGGGCGGATACGGGAAAATGATGCTCACCGATGGGTTGGACAAGGGTCACGTGAACGGCACGGTCAGCAAGCCGAAGAGTGCTTTGCAACTATACACACCAGTGGAATTTGTAATCAAGTGTCCGGATGGGACGTCAGCGGCCGAATATCAGTTGATGCGACTTGACAGGAAGGGTGATCGTCGTGAGTTTCGAGCGAGGACGGGCGGCATTGTTCACGCCAGCAGCGGCGGTGAGAGAAACAAGGTTGAATTTCAGTTCGAGAAGATTGCGCCGCGTACATACCGAGTGAAGATTGATGAGCTTAAAAGGGGCGAGTATGGTTTCCTGCCGCCCGGAAACAGCAGTGTCAGCATAGCCAGTAGCGGCAAGATGTACACCTTCGGCATTATCGAGTGATGCCGAAGCAAGTGTGCTGCAGAGGCTCACAGGGAGCGTCAGGTGCTCGTAACACCCAGTGCTCATCACCCTTGTAAATCATCTGTTCTTTTTGGGCCAGAAAGGTCGTGAATAACCCAGGCAGGATTGAGGAGGCGGGCTTAGGAGTGGAATTTCTCCGTTCGAACAGTTTTTTTCGGGTAATAGTCGCTGCCTTATTTCTCTTGTCCCTCAGCGCGGCTGGACAAGCGGGTGAATCGGGCAAAACCGCACCGGCGCCGCCCGCAAATAAGATTCGGCTTCTGGTGCTGACGGATGCCGGCAAGCTTCTTACCGTCCATTACAGGACCAAGGGCAGGACGGTCCGCAACGCCCTCATGGCTGTCCCTATAGGCGGAGCCGGGACCATGGCGGTGGATGCGGCTGAAACCAAACACGAAGACTCAAAGGAATCGCGGCTCTTGCAGCAGACCGTGGGTGAGTTCAATCGCAGGCCGGTGATCGAGGCTGCCATCGCAGCCGCTTTCAAGGAGAGGACACCATACTTCGACGCCGCCGTTCCGCCTGATCCATCCGTATACCTGACGGGAACCAACATCAATTTCAGCAAGGCTCAGGCCGACGGCTTCCCCTACGTTTTGTCGGTTAAGGAGATGTTTGCCGGAGAGGCCACGGTTTACACCAGCCTCGGCACGCTCTCCGCCGGTTCCGCGCTGGAGTTCAAAGTCTTCGATACCGCCAACGGCAAGGATTTGGGCAAAGCCGGCAATGTCAGCGCCTTCGCGCCGCGCAAGCAGGAGTTCGATCCTGCCACCTCCAACCGCAACGCCTTCGTGACGGATTATGGCATCGCCGCCGCGGCGGAATGCTCTCAAGTCTACGGCGTACTCAACCGGCAGGGCCGTCTCCACGCCATGGCCGAGGCCCACGGATTGGGCAATGAAGTGCCGGACCTGGGCACGATCCTCGCCCGGTACGACAAACGCTTCGATTACAATTTCAAGCTCGCCAAGGGCTGGCACTTTTTTTTGAAATCCAACAAGGGACCCGCGAAATATTCGGTGACCTTGCAGAAGTTTTTCCACGACGGAAACAAGTTTCGCATCGTAGTCACGGTCGATTTGATGCTCCCGGAACTGGGGCAGAAACCCGGAGACCTCGACGAGTACATCCGGCTCTTTTTTGAAGATAAACAGGAGAACGGCTACCCAACCGAAGCGGCAACGCCTTTCCAGGGATTCACTCTCGACCCGGCGTACACCGCGTTCGTGATGGACCGGCCGCAAGGGGAGGGAAAAGAAATCCTGGCATTTCGCCTCCTGGATGCCCCATTCGTGGTGGTCTACGACGTCGTATTCGACCAGGAGTATGACGGCTTATTGGCGAAATACAGCTCGGACCTGCAGGAGATGATCAACGAGTCGAGGATAAAGGTACGCCCATGAGCTCTCGCTCCCGGCGAGCAGCCGGGACAGAACCGAGAAGTCAGGAGTTAGGAGGTAGAAGATGGCAGCTAGTAGCTGGTAGCTGGTAGCTAGCCCGGATTATTCATGAACACGCGGCGAATGCGCGAAATTGGGTGGAAGCACCAGTCCCGCACCACGGTGGAAGAGCGGGGCTTCAGCCCTTTCGATTACCCACAATGTCGGCGCCGTAGGGATAAGGGAATTCAGTGTTGGGAAGCATGTCGATACCGTTAACTGCAACGGGGTGTGCGAGTTTCACTGCTGCGACAGCATAAGCGCCGGCCTGTCCCGGCTTGCCGGGAAGGCGCGACGAGAATTTAGTCCCGGATGGAGGCCGCTTGGCGGCCGCAATCCGGGGTTGCCCACAACAAACGAGTCAAGCCCCGGCAGGGGCGACAGATGGCGCACCGGGACGTGAGTCCCGCGCCTTCCAGCGTTCTCCGCACACAGCCCATACTTGTGGGTAATTGAAAGGGCTTCAGCCCCGCGTCAGAGACATAGCTGGCCCGGGGCCTTTAGGTCCGGTGTATGCCGTTCCGGGCGGCGCTGGCAGGGCGGCCCCACCAATCATCGTATTCTCGGTGCTGTTGATTACACGCAACACGCCCCAGACGTAAGCCTGGGGTGGGCGTTGGGGAGCGAAGCCCCAGCCCGCGTAGCGGGCGTAAGAACCGCTCCGGAGGCATCCAGGCTGGGCCACAATATTTCAGACCGCCGACCCCTTCTCGGGTGGCGCCCTCCAATTCAATGGGCCGAAATCTTCAGTGAATAATCCGGGCTAGGGGTCAGCAGCTAGAGGCCGACGGCCCCAGCCCCCAAGCTCCTGTCTCCTGAATTCTCGGTTCCGCTCGGTTCCCTTCCCTACACCAGCTCGATGCGCAGGTCACGGCCGACAGCGCGTGCCGCGCGCGTCAGGGTTTGCAACGTCACCGAGGCATCGCCAGGATCGAGAAGACGATCAAGCGCCGCACGGCTTGTCTTCATGCGCCGCGCCATCTCGACCTTTGTGATTTTGTCCTTCTTCATCGCTTGCTGAACTTGCCAGGCCAGCGTCTCTTTCAGCACGATCGCGCGCGTCTCTTCCAGGACGCCTTCCTGTTTCAGGAAGTCGTCCAGCGACGAGCCGATATGCTTGTTGCGCTTTTTCACTTCGTAACCTCCTTCATTCTCCGCTTCGCCAGGGCTAAGTCATCGGTGGGCGTTTTCTGCGTTTTCTTGATGAACCCGTGCACCACGACGAGCGTCTGGTCGTGAAAACACAGGATGAGCCGGGCTATCCGCTGGCTCGGAAGCGACGAGCGCACTTCCCAAAGACCATCTTTAAGGCTTCGCACCAGTGGCCTCCCAATCGGCCAGCCGAACTGCACCCGCATCAGGGCGAGCCCGATAGCGCGCCGGTCCTCCTTGTCCAGGCCGCGCAGCCAATCGAGCACCGGGGACCCGCCCGCTTCCGTCCGGTAAAACCGGACCGGCATCTCAGGGGCTTGTTCTTTGCTCATCGCCTCTCGCCATCTAGTATGTACCAAAGATGGTACAGTGTCCACTTAGTTGCCCAACCGTTAACCGAGGCCTCCGCTCCGTTTTCGCCTTAAGCGAGTTCGCTGGCCCCTTAACAGAATCCAGAATTCAGGAGTTAGGAGTTAGAAGATGGCAGCTAGTAGCTGGTAGTTGGGGGCCGCGAGCAGTAGCTGGGGGCTAGGGGCTAGCAGCTAGGGGGCGGGGGACGCCGAACAGCCGTCAGCGGTCAGCGTTCAGCGATCAGCCGGAATGAAGAGCAGCGGTCTGCGGGCAGAGATTAAACACTGTGCATGTGCATGGCTCCTGCACGCAGGGCCCGCGGGCGAGGCCGCCCGCGCTACGCCTAAGGCGCTACGTTGTCTATTTTTGTGCGGACGTGGACGTCCCCACGACAGCCGGCCTAGAGACCGGCGCTACATTACGGAGCCAAATTTCAAATTTCAAATTTGGCGTTCTTCGAACGCCAGGAATGCGGGTCTGGCAGCGCCATACCTGGGCTGGGCACACCTCCGCGCGCTCCGGCGGCGGAGAGCGATGTTATGCGCCCCTCAAGCGGCCTTACAGCCCCGCCTGCGGTAGGGATAGCCTATACCCGTCACGAAGTCGATCCGGCTAACCGCGTCGGCTTGGTCTTGCTGCAAAAGCTGAAGGATGGTATCCCAGATTTGGGCAATTTCTTCCTCGCTCTTGCCTTCGACGGCAGCCCAGTATTTTGGGGGATCGATCCAAACAGGTCCTTTCAGTGCATCTGGCACAGCGGTACCTCTTCGCCGGACATCTTGAATAATGGCATGAACCCCTGGGTTCCTCCGGATTTTATACCGAAGGCCACTTCGATTGGAAACGCGTTGCCGCCTATAGGCTTTTTCATCACTTCGGCGCCTCAAAGCGGTAGCCGGCGCCCCGTAGCGTCCGCAGCATGCGCGGATTTTTTGGATCCCGCTCGATTTTTTCCCGCAGGCGCCGCACGTACACATCGACGGAACGCGGAGCCACGAAGGCGGTGTCGCGCCAAACGGCGTCGAGCAACTGGTCGCGGGTGAATACTCGTCCCGGGTGGCAGGCGAAGTACTCCAGCAGACGGAATTCCGTGGTGGTGGTGGCCACCAGGTCGCCGCGCACCTTGAGGGACATGGCGGCGGTGTCGATCTCCAGGTCGCCGGCCGTCATTACGGAGCAAGCCGGCGGCTGCTCGACGCGCCGCAGCGTTGCCCGGACGCGCGCCACCAGCTCGCGCAAACTGAAAGGCTTGGTGATATAGTCGTCGGCGCCTATCTCCAAACCCAGTACGCGGTCCGCCTCCGCCGTCTTCGCGGTCATGAAAATCACCGGGACAGCCGCGAACCGCGGGGCCTGCCGGATGCGGCGGCAGAGTTCTATGCCGTCGCCGCCGGGCACCATGATGTCGAGCAGAAACAAGCTGGGATTTTCCTTTTCAGCTTCGCTGAGCACGTTGGCTGCGCTGCCAAAGACGCGAGATTCATACCCGGCATTCTCCAGTTGATGCTGGACCAGGCGGGCAATATCCGCATCGTCCTCCACTACGTAGACTCTGCGTTTCACGTGCTCATTCTAGCCTCCGATAGCGCCCACTCCTAACACTTCCCGCACGCCGGCCCGCACTTTTAACCGGGCTGTAACAATTGGCCCATAACAGAATCCGGAATGCAGGGGCTAGTAGCTGGTAGCTGGTAGTTAGGGGAACGGGGAAGCAGAAGAGAATTAAGAATCCAGGAGTTAGGAGTTAGAAGATGGCAGCTAGTAGCTGGTAGTTAGGGGCCGGTAGAAGAGAAAGGACGACGACGACCGGCTCGCTGCTCGGTGCTTGGTGCTCGCGGCTTGCTGCTTTTTCGTGAAACGAAAAACGAAAAACGGGAAACGTTCTTCTGGTGGGCCCGCCAGGATTTGAACCTGGGACCAATGGATTATGAGTCCACTGCTCTAACCGCTGAGCTACGGGCCCGTTCGTATTAACATATTACAAACAATTGAATACCGCTTGCCAGAGCCTTGTGCTTCCCGCGTTTTGTGAGGGCGGCTTGGGGGGCTTTGGATTTTTCGTGCCGGCCGTTCTAAAACCGTTCCCCTGGCAAAAGTGATGAAACGCCATGGCATGGGACATTGAGTTCTCTGCCGGCGCGAGATTTACCGGCAGCCATAAGCCGCCGGCGGCCGCATGGGGCAGAATCCGGTTAAGATCGGCTAAAGCCATCGTAGGGGGGCGCAGGTTTTCACCGGGCTAAAGCCCGGTGCTTCCACCGTGATGCGCGATCGGCTCTTCCACCACCGTGGCTAAAGCCATCGTTGGAGGGCACCCGTGACGCGGGGCTGGAGCCCCGCTCTTCCACCGATCCGAAGTAATGCGGTCCCCGGGAAACGCCGAACTGGGAGGGCTCCACCGCCGCGATTGGCGAAGAAAATTTTTAGGAAAATTGCCGTCTTACCCTATGAAATTTTAGCCAACCAAATCCTACCCGCGCACATCACAATGCGCGAACGCCAGGACTGCTCCGGTTAACGTAGCCGCGCGGGTGGTGGCTGTGGCGGCCGGGCAGATTCTGGAAGCCAGGTAAATTCCAGGGGATCATCATTTGGCCAAATCGGCGCTCTGGTGGACGTCGGTGGAGTTCAACGTCCGGTTGCTTCACGAAGGAGAGCCGGGAATGATTGCCAGGTGGTGGGGTTCGGGTGGTTGTGATTTTAGTCCGCACGTTTAGGTTCCGGCCAAGTGGAAAGTGGGGGCTAGACCATGGGTGTGGCAGGCAGGGCCGGGTTTCCGGCCGCGCTGCAGGGGTCGGCTACGCCCAGCCTGCTGCTGTAAGCCGGCGGGGCGTGCCCGGCACCGTGGTCTCTGCTCCGGCGATCACTGATTAATGCGTGGCAGGCTTCGCCTCAGCCGCGAAGACCATGCCCATAACGTTGCCGGGGATAACGGCAGGGGGATGAGGAATATGTCAGACAATATTGCACCTGTAAACGGACGGTATCCGGCGCTCACGGTACCAGGGTTGATCCTGATCGGGCCGGCGCCCAACCAGATTGTCAACAACGCCGAAGCTCTGCAAATTCTCGCCTATCCGAATTCTGCTTCCGCCATCAAGCGCATCGGCTCGCTGTTGACGGGAAAGATTGCGGGGCTTCTCAAGGAAGGCCCCGGCGCCTCCAACGATTTTGCCATGACCGATCTCGTCTCG
>Ga0326728_10001798_pt1 | contig 73994 bp, 55 predicted proteins | sample MB3enrmetagenome_FD_207602 | JGI IMG/M metagenome (GOLD analysis project Ga0326728, IMG submission 207602) | Lab enriched peat soil microbial communities from McLean, Ithaca, NY, United States - MB31MN | ecosystem: Environmental > Terrestrial > Soil > Wetlands > Peat | place: USA: New York...
GAATTGCTTGAGCGGGGTGCGCCCCCCGCTGGCGGCCTGCGAAGTTCCCTGTGGCTGCTTCCGTGAAGCCGTTCGGCTCGCGTCCGCGATTGAATCCGCGCACGTCGGGCCTCCTTCCTTCCGGCCCCACTCGGTATGGGATGGTTGGTTAGACCTTTCCATTCAGTTCTTTCGTTCTGAACCTTGTTCTGTTTGTTTCATTCCAAGTTCAGGGGACTTTCACCCCCAGAGCATCCGTCCTTCTCTTGGCGCACTGCATTCCACTTTTTTGGGTTTTCTTTCTTAATCGTAATCTTAATCTTAATCTTGCTCCTAATCCGTGCGGAGGAGCGAGAAGAGATTAAGATTAAGTTAGGATTAGGAGTAAGATTAAGAGGGGAACCCAAAAATGTGAAATGCCCTGCCAGAGGACCGCTTTACGGTTTTCCCTTGACGGAAGCCTGGCGCGCCGGACATTTTTGTTGCCGGCCCGGAACTTGGGATGACGCTCCCCGAATATAGTTTGTTGGCGCTCAGTTCGCTGTTCGTGACCCTGGATCCGATCGCGGTGGTGCCGGCGTTTATCGCCATGACGCCGCAGGACACGCCGGCGGTCAAGCTGCGCATGGCGCGGCTGGCGTGCTGCGTGGCGGCGGGTGTGCTCGTGCTTTTTGCCGCGGCCGGGCCGGTGATTTTCAAGGTAATGGGGATCACGCTGCCGGCCTTTCAAATCGCCGGGAGCATCCTGCTGCTGCGGATTGCGCTGGATATGTTGTATGCCAAAAGGTCGCCGGCCAAGGAAACGGAGGAGGAGGTGGCGGCCGGGGCGGCCAAGGATGACATTGCCATCACGCCGCTGGGGGTGCCGATGCTGGCCGGGCCGGGGTCCATTTCGACGGCGTTGATTTTGCTCAATCAGGCGCGGGATTTTTATCAGGTGATGGCGCTGTTTGCGGCGATTGCGGCGGTGTGCTTTGCCAGCTACTGGGTTATTTGGCTGGCGGTGCGCGGGGCGCATTATCTCAACCCGCTGGCGCTGAAATTGGTGGCCCGGTTGTTCGGGCTGTTGCTGGCGGCGGTGGCGGTGCAATTCATCATCAATGCCCTGGAGGAGTTGCTCAAGAAGTGACGGCGACGGAGGCGTTCCCAATTTGCGGTAGGGCGGCGCTGCCGCGCCGCCCAAATATCTGAGAGATAAATTGACGCGATTTTGAAGGTAAAAATTTACCCGCCCTGAACGATCTTCGGGTGGAGCAGGCCGACAAAGGGGAGGTTGCGATATTTCTCGGCGTAATCCAATCCGTAGCCGACGACAAATTCATCGGGAACGGTGAAGCCGACGTAATCGGCGGCGACGTTTTCGACGCGGCGGGCCGGTTTGTCGAGGAGGACGCAGATTTTGATTTGGCGGGGTTGGAGGAGGCGCAGTTTCGCCTGCACCCGCGCCAGGGTCCGGCCAGTGTCAAGTATATCGTCAACCAGCAGCACGTCCCGCCCGCGCACGTCCAGCCGCAGTTCCTTGGTAAAAATCAGGCTGCCGGAACCCGCGCCGTCCCGGTAGCTGGAGACGCCGAGGAAATCCAGCCGCAGCGGCAGGGAAAGGCCGCGGAGCAAATCGGCCAGGAACATGACGGTGCCGTTGAGCAGGGCGACGATGACCAGGTCGCGCCCGGCGAAATCTCTTTCAATCTGCCGCGCCAGGGCATGGACGCGGCGGGCCAGGCGCGCGCGCGAAATCAAAACAGAACGGATCTCGCCGCGCCACGGCGGGGGCGGGCGGTGCGAATGGGCCGGCTTTTTCAAGTATGTTTTATCAATCGGAGTTGAGTTTAGGTTCAAAATTGCAGGTTCAAAGATTAAAGTTGGCCGTTTTGCAGGCTTGAGATTTGTCGGGCAAAACCTGTAAAGTGTTGGAAATGTTGACGTTATGGCTTGGCATGTTGTAAGTTGTTATGGGTCAACATGATGCGCATTGTCAATGTCCTCAAAAGCGAAAAAGTGTCGGAAATTGTTACACTCTAGTCTGAAGGCGTCTCCGGCGCGGTTTTGGTGAAAATAGCTTGCAATCAACGGGTTACGTTCGGAATTCCGAGGCGTTAAAGAAGTTGGCATTGTTCTTGCGTTTGGACACGCAGTCACAATTAACGAATATAATGTATTGAGATTCTGGCGGTGTCTCTCGGTTTGGGGCGACACTGCCGCGAATCGGAATGAGCTTGAGCGGCCTGCCAGTTTTTGCGCAGCGCTCGCAAAAAAACCAACAGAAGAGGCAGGTCCTCATTTCGGGCCAACCCCGCAACCCCGCAGCCATCGACTGCGGGGTTGCGTCTTTTCCGGCACGGTAGGGCGAGACTCCGTCGAGCCGAAACTCGATTTCTTGTGGTTAGTCATGGTTTGACAGTCACTGCCGAGGGGAGCAATTCGCAATTCGCAATCCGCAATCCGCAATCAAGTCACGGCTCGACGGAGTCTCGCCCTACCCGCCAAGAGGGGCCGGCATTCTTTTCTGTCGAAAAGCGGGCGGCGGGGGTGTAGTTTTGGCGGCGGTTGAAATTTCTCTGGCCAGGCGCATTTTGGTTTGCTGCCACGATTCCGGTGGTCGTGGTGTTTTATTTGCTCAAGCGCAAGCGGGTGGTGCGGCTGGTTTCGAGCACGCTGCTCTGGCAGAAATTCCTGGCCGATGCCCAGGCCAATTCCCCGTTCCAAAAACTGCGGCACAACTGGCTGCTCGTTCTGCAACTGCTTCTGCTGGCCCTGGCCATTTTGGCCCTGAGCCGCCCTTATTTCGCCGGACACACCCCGGCGAGCGATTTGCGGGTGGTGATTCTGGACGCGTCGGCTTCCATGCAGAGCACGGATGAGGCGCCGTCGCGGTTTGAGAAGGCACGGGCGGAGGCGCTGGCGCTGGTGCAGAGTCTGAAGGACCAGGACCAGATGCTGGTGCTGCTGGCGGGCGGGAACACGGAGGTCAAACAATCGGCCACCAGCAGCAAGGCCAGCCTGCGCCGGGCCATCCAGGACTGCCAGGTGAGCGATTCGTCCACCCGGCTGACCGAGGCGTTGAAACTGGCGGAAACGCTCCTGCGGGACAAACGCGATCCGGAAATCCATTTGTTCAGCGACGGGGCGGCGGGGGATTTGAGCGAGTTTGCCAACAAGAATTTGAACGTGATCTATCACAAGGTGGGAAAAAGGTGCCAGAACCTGGGCATCACCACCCTGGACATCCGGGAGAATCCGGAGAACCGCGCCGAGCGGGCGATTTACACGAGCGTGGCCAATTTTTCCACGAACGAGGAGCAGACGGACCTGGAACTTCTGTTTGACAACGAGCGGGTCGAGGCGCGCTCGCTGGTGTTGAAGCCGGGGGAAACCTCGCCCCAGGTGTTCACGGCCGCGCAGTCGCGGAACGGGGTTTTCACGGTGCGGATTGACGCGCAGGACGATCTGGCGGCGGACAACCAGGCCTCCATTGTCAGCCTTTTGCCGGCGCCGGTGAAAGTGAAGCTGGTGTCGCGGGGGAATCGTTTTCTGGAGAAGGCGCTGCGCGCCGCCGCCAAGGTGGATTTGACGGTGGCGGGCGAAAACACCGATGCGGCGGAGGAGTTCGACCTGGTGGTGCTGGATGACGTGACCCCGGCGGTCTGGCCCAAACCCAATCTTCTGGCCATTCATCTGGCCAATTCAAACTGGTTCGACGCCGGCTGGAGCACCGTGCAGAACCCGACGGCGGTGGACTGGAAGAACACCCATCCGCTGCTGCGCTACATCAATCTGGACAACGTGCAAATCGGCGAGACGCTGGGAGTCAAGACGCCGGATTGGGCGACGGCGCTGGTGGAGGCGCAGCAGACGCCGCTGATCCTGGCGGGGGAATTGTCGCGGCAGAAGGTCGTGTGGATCGGCTTCGACACGCTGCAAAGCACCTGGCCGCTGCGCATTTCCTTTCCCATGTTCATCGCCAACGCGGTGGACTGGCTCAATCCGCAGGCGGCCAAGTCGGGCCAGCTCATGGTGCATGGGGGCGAGCCGTTTCGCCTGGCGCTGACCCAGCCGGCGGCGACGGCGGAAGTGACGCTGCCGGACGGAACGAAAAGGACGCTGACGCCGGGCGGCGCGCGCGAAATCGTTTTTGGCGAGACGGGCAAACAGGGCATTTACCGTCTGCGCGTCGGGACCAACGAAGTGACCTTTTGCGTCAACGTGCTGGACGCGGCGGAAAGCAACACCAAGCCGCGGGAGGCGCTGGAATTTGGAAAGTTCAACACAGTCAGCGCCACGGAGGTAAGGCGTTCCAACGTGGATCTGTGGCGGTGGATCGCCGCCGCCGGACTGGCGGTGCTGATGTTTGAATGGTGGTTCTACCATCGGAGGACGGCGTGAGGGAGATGAAACGGTTTAACCTGGATGGCACGGACAATTTCAAAACTCGAAAAAATAGTTTGCAAAGCTTGGGTCTCTTGTAGACGATAAGTCTCGTTTTATCTATGCCACTGTCGCCGATCAGAGAGATTACTGATGTCAAAGTCGGGCCGTTGGAGCCGTGTCTGCCGGTGGCCGCTCGCTCGGCCGGACTGCAGAACGGGCACGACTTGAACTTCAACGGCGCGGAGACACAACACGCGACCCATTCCATCCATCCGTATGTCGCCGCGATCAACCCTCCGCTCGCCGCCTCGCTCATCAGTCATTATGTGCCGAGAGGCGAATTGGTTCTCGATCCATTTTGTGGAGGCGGGGGCGTCTTGGTGGAGGCGATTCTCCAAGGCCGCCAAGCGATCGGATGCGACATCAATCCGCTTGCTGTGCTGATGAGTCGAGCAAAAACAACGCACTTGCCTTCAAGCCGAACGCTGCCCGTTTATATGGGCATTGTGGAGGAAGCGGAGAAGTTGGCGCGGCGCGTTTCGACTGTGGATGTGCCTGAAGTCGTTCGCTTCTGGTATCGGGACGATTCGTTGGCTCCCCTGAAGGCTCTGCGGACCACGGTCTGCAAAATCGAGGACGAAGCCCTTCGAAGGCTGTTTCAAACCGTTCTATCCGCAACAGCAAGGGATGTGATGCTGACTTATCGCGGCGAAATTCGACTGCGCAAATTGCAGGGCGCGGACCTGGAGAGATTTCGGCCAAACCCATTTGTGGCTTTTAAGAAGCGAGCATTGTCAGCGATCCAGAGCGTGGCTGAGCTTCCGTTGGGTGCCCATGCGGCGGTGATCGCGATGGATTGCCGCAAACTGAGCCGGCGGCAGTGCTGCCATACCGTTGTCACTTCGCCTCCATACGGGGATGACAAAAATGGCGTGGGCTACTTCCAATTCAGCCGGAATATGCTCTTCTGGGTCGGGGTTTCTCTGGAAGAGCAGAAGCGTCAACGCGAGTCCTTTCTGGGGTGCGGCAGTAATGCCCGCGAAAGGCCTGGGTCCTCCGAAACATTGAGGCAAACCCTCGCGGTTATCCGCGGGCGAAAAGAGACTCATTACCAGGAAGCAGTCAACTTTTACCTGGATTACTTGGATGGCTTGAAACAAATCGCCAGCGTTGCTCAAGAACGCGTTATCATCGTCATTGGGGACCGGGTGCTTTCTCGAACACGAGTCAACAACGGTCACATTACGACTGACTTCATGCGCCAACTCGGCTGGCAACTGGAGCATTATTACACCCGGCAACTCATCAAGAAGCGAATCGCCAACCTGGGTGGCGATGGAGGCGGCATCTCTTTGGAACACGTCATGGTGTTCCGCCGTCCTTAACTCAAGCGCGCCTTGAACATTTCCCAAACAGCACAAACATTCTTGACGAGCAAATCCGGCTGAGGCTCGCTGAGACTTAAAGTATTGATGCGGCAACCGGACTTCGTTTTGGCTGGACTTGGCGGAGTCCTCAAGTTGAAGGAGAATCCAGCGCTGAACTGTCCGGCGACTTCGAAGTACTTTCGTTCATCCCGCGCGTGCAATCCGAGTTCTCCGTTAACGACCCCATCCCCGTGCGGAGGCGGAAACATCTTTGCATCCATGGTTGCCATGGCCGACCAGACACCTTGTCTCATCAGGGCTTTGCTCACTGGAACGTCATCGGTCAATCGTTCGGCAATGCTCGCCTTGCAGTGGATAACGCCGAATTTGAATAATTGGCCTTTGTGTGAAGCTTCCAGAACCAAATCGGTCTTTGCGCTGCCCAAACCACGCTTGACCAAACCAAACGCAATCGCATCAACCCGCGTGCTTGGCCGCAATGTGATTTGATGAACCATCAAACGAGGTTGATAAACCGAAGCGACGACGTGTTCAAGGGCCTGACCGCTTACCCGTTTCCAACTTTGATCAGACCTTGCGAAACGGTTGCGGAACTGGTGGTAAATCAGATGAACCCACAAGTCGGCTGGGTTGGCCGCTGGGCAGAGATCGACGGCTCGGCGCATCGCCACAGAAACAGCCACATATGCCAAATCTTCCCGCCCCAACGCCTCCCCAAGCGCGTCGGACAATCGCTGGTATTGCTCCGGCTGGATTCCTTCGAGCGGCACTTCTACGTGGGTTCTTCCGTCTGGACTATGGAGATGGACAATCGTCATCCCTTGCTCCCAATGCCGTCCAGGAGTTCGCCAGGGGTTGTTTGGAGAGCGCGCGCCAGGCGGAGAATGTTCAGCACGGACACATTCCGTTCCCCACGCTCCAGGCCGCTGATGTAAGTGCGGTGCAGGCCGGCTTGCTCCGCGAGTTTATCTTGGGACCAATCCAAGGCCTCACGCCTCGTGCGGACGCGCAAGCCAAATGCTTTAAGCTGATTCTTGCTTTCCGGCAACACCACAAGAGAATAGAAAAGCGAACACGATGAGTCTATAGACGATGAGTATCATTTTCCGGAATTGATCGGGTTGGCCCGAATGTTCGTTTTTGCTCATCTTCGTTCATTTTCCGGTTGACGCCCTCGACTGAGGCGGCTTAGAAGTCATACATCATCATCCCTGCCCGCTTCGGCGGCAGGGCGCGGGGCAGTCTCTTTAGGGGCCGCCCCTGCTTTAATTATGAGAGCTTGGTGGTTTCGACAGGTGGGCTCATTTTGGAGGAGAGGACGGGATCTTTTCCCAGCGCAAGAATGACAAAGCTCTGAACCCATGCTTAAATGGCGGCGATGAGACGAGGCGAAGCCCGTTTATGAACTGGACCCTGGTGCTGAACAGCTTGCTGGCGAGCGGCGCGGCGACGGCGGGCGCGGTGGGCGGCGGTTTTTTCGCCGCGCTCTGGCTGGCCGGGCTGGAGGCGCGGTGGCGGCCGGCGTTTTTCGCGGCGGCGGTGGCGGCGCTGGCGCTGCCGCCGTTCCTGGTGGTCAATTGCTGGATTGAGCTGCTCGGAGAACGGGGCCTCTGGCGGCCCTGGCTGCCGTGGAACATTTATTCATTGGGGGGAACGGTCTGGGTCCTGATATTGTTGACATGGCCGGTGACGTTTTTCCTGGTGTCGGTGGCGTGGCGGCGGGCGCAAGCCGGCCAGTTGGAGGCGGACCCGCAACTGCGCGGCGCGGCGCTGCTGCGCTGGCTTTTGCTGCCGCTGGCGCGAACGAGCCTGATGCAGGGAGCGATTCTGACGTTCGTGCTGGCCCTGAATAATTTCGCCGTCCCGGCGATTTTGCAGGTGAAGGTTTTCCCGGCGGAAATCTGGGTGCGGTTCAACACGACGTTTGATTACGGAGCGGCGCTGGCCCTGAGCTGGCCGTTGATCGCGGCGCCGCTCCTGCTGGTGATCTGTTTCCGGGGGCGCGATGTGGCGTGGCCGTGGCGCTCGGATGCGCCGGCGGCCCAGGCGATGCGGCGGCAGATGGGGGCGGGCTGGCACGGGGCGGGCGGAGCGGTCGCGCTGGTTTTGACGGTGTTTTCGCTGGGAGTTCCGCTCTGGCAACTGGCGGGCAGCGCCCAGACCTGGCGGCAACTCGCCCCGGCGCTGGCGGCCGGCCGGGCGGACGCGGTCCATTCGCTCGCTTTTGCGGCGCTGACGGCGACGGCGGTGGCCGTGTTCGGATTGTTGACATGGCGGGCGCGGCTGGATTGGGCGCTGTGGATTCCGTTTTTCACACCGGGGGTTTTGCTGGGGATCGCCTTGATCTGGATTTTCAACCGGCCCGGGCTGAATTTTATTTGGCAAAGCGGGTTGCTGGTGGTTCTGGCCTACTCGATTCGCTATGCGGCGCTGGGCTGGACGACGGTGGCGCGGGCGGCGCGGGCGGCGGACCGCAGCCTGGCGGACGCGGCCCGGCTGGAGGGGGCGTCCTTCCGGCAAATGTTGCGCCATGTTTATTGGCCGCAAATTTCCCCGCAGTTGGCGGCGGCCTGGTACTTGACGTATCTGCTCTGTCTCTGGGACGTGGAAACACTGGTGCTGATCGTGCCGCCCGGCGGCCAGACCATGGCGCTGCGGATTTTTAATTTGCTCCATTACGGCCACAATCCGCAGGTCAACGCCCTCTGTTTGGCGCTGATGGGGCTGGCCCTGCTGCCGCTGGCCGGGTGGGCGGCCTGGGCGGGGGTCCGGGACTGGCGGCGGCGCGGGCGCTTCCGGGGGCTGGCGCTGGCGGCGGTCTTGTTGACAGCGGCCGGCTGTTCGCCGCGGCAGGAGAAGGTCTTTCCCATCCAAAGCAAATTGTTCAGCGCGGTGCGCATCATTGGCGCGCGGGGCGCCGGGGTGGGCGAGTTGAACAAGCCGCGCGGGGTGGCGGTGGATGCGGACGACAATTTGTATGTGGTGGACATGACGGCGCGGGTGCAGAAGTTTTCGCCGGAGGGCGTCTTTCTGTTGAGCTGGCAGATGAGGGAGACCGACAAGGGCAAACCCAAGGGCATGTGCCGCGACCGCAGCGGCAACATCGTGGTGATTGAGCCGCATTATTCGCGCGTCAATGTCTTTTCGCCCGATGGAAAACTGGTGACGCAATGGGGCGCGGCGGGGACCAACGCCGGGCAACTGGGGATGCCGCGCGGGGCGGCGGTCAACTCGCGCGGGGAGATTTGCGTCTGCGAATACGGGAATTCGGAGCGGGTGCAGAAGTTCACGGCGGACGGGACGAAACTGCTCGGCGGCTGGGGGCGGCTGGGGGATGGAGCCGGGGAATTCAGCCGGGCGGAGGGGTTGGCGATTGACGCGCAGGACCGCATTTACGTGGCGGATTCGTGCAACCAGCGCATCCAGATTTTTTCGGCGGAAGGCAAGTTTTTGCGCGCTCATGGCAGGGCCGGCTCCGGCTTGGGGCAATTTAGTTATCCTTACGACATCCAGGTGGACGGGGCGGGGCGGCAGTACGTGTGCGAATTCGGCAATAACCGCATCCAGATATTTGACGCCCATGACCAGCCGGTGGAAATCCTGGGCGGCCCGGGCGGCGGGCCGGGCCAATTCAGCGAGCCGTGGAGCATGGCGCTGGATTCCAAGGGGAATCTTTACGTGGCCGACGCGCTGAATCATAGAGTGCAGAAATTCTTGCGAAAGGAGCCGGGCGCGTGAGAGCAAGGCTTCAGTCTTTGGGGGGCGCGCACTCCGTGCGCGCCGCGGCGGGCAGGGGACTGCCCGCCCTACCTTCCCTGCCCACCCATCATTGACCGGATAGGCGTGAGATGAATTTCCAATTCACCAATCCCATCTGGCTTTTGACCCTGGCGGCGGCGGTGCCGTGGGTGGTCTGGCTGTCCTGGAAATCCGATGTGCCAATCGGGGCGTGGCGGCATTGGACGGCGCTGGGGTTGCGGCTGCTGGTGGTGCTGGCGCTGGCGCTGGCGCTGGCGGGATTGCAATGGAAAAGGCCCATCGAAGGCATGACGGTGTTCTACCTGCTGGACCGCTCGGAGAGCGTGCCGTCAAGCCCGCCGTCGGACCAGCAGGAACTGGCCCGCAAATATGTGGTTGACTCGTCCGGGGAAAAGAAAGCCAACGACCTGGCCGGCGTGCTGGTTTTCGGGAGCGAAGCCGCCATTGAATCCCGCCCCAACGCCCAGATTGACCTGGCCAAAATCCAGGCGGTGGTCGGCACGGAACGGACCGACATCGCCAGCGCCATCCGGCTGGGCACGGCCGCCTTTCCCGAAACCGGCCAGAAGCGCCTGGTACTCTTGTCCGACGGCAACGAAAACGTGGGCGACGCTCTTTCCGCGCTGGCGGCGGCGCGGCCGCTGGGGGTGACGCTGGACGTGGTGCCGCTGGGGGTCAACCGGGGCAGCGATGTGTCAGTGAGAAAACTGAGCGTGCCGTCCGGATTGAAAAGGGGAACCACCTTCGACGTGAAAATTGTGGTGCAATCCGACGAGGCGCAGACGGGCACGATGCGCCTGTATCTGAACGAAACGTATCTGGGCGAACAGAAGGTGGAACTGGCGGCGGGCAAGAATCTGTTCACCTTCCCCCAGACGCTGACCAACGCGGCGTTTTACAAGTATGACGCGCAGATCGAGGCGCCGCACGACTCCGTGCCGCAGAATAATCACGCCACCGCCTTCACCACCGTGCGGGGCGATCCGCGCGTGCTCATCGTCTCCGGCAATCCCAAGGACGATGCCACCCTGCTGGCGGCGCTGCAAACGGGAACCCTGGATGCGCATCTGACGGACCGCTTTCCCGGCACGCTGGCGGAGATTCAAAGCTACGACGCGATTTTCCTGTGCAACATGGCGGCGGGGGACCTGGGCCTGGACTCGATGCGGTTGCTGGAAAGCGCGGTGCGGGATTTTGGGGTGGGATTGGTCTGCCTGGGCGGAGACCAGGCTTTCGCGGCGGGCGGCTATCGCGGCACGCCGCTGGAAGAGACGCTGCCGGTGGAAATGGAGTTAAGCAGCAAGAAAGTTCTGCCCAACGGGGCGCTGGCCATTGTCTGCCACGCCACCGAGTTTCCGGGCGGCAACGGCTGGGCGCGCGACATCGCCTTCGCCGCGCTGGACGCGCTGGGGCCGGCGGATGAAATGGGGATTGTGTTGTGGGATGGAAGCGGCCGCTGGCTTTTTCCGGTGGCCAAAGTAGGCGACAAACAGGAAATGGGCCGCCTCATCTCGGGGATGAACCCGGGCGACATGGGGGATTTCCAGCAGCCGATGAAAATGGCCTACGACGCTCTCAAGGCTTCGCACGCCAATTTAAAACACATGGTTGTGTTCAGCGACGGCGATCCGGGCGCGCCGCAGAAATCCCTGGTGGCGGACATCGTTAATGACAAGATCACCATCAGCACGGTGATGATCGGCGGGCATGTCAGGCCGGATACGATGACCTGGATCGCAACGGAGGGGCACGGGGAGTTTTGGGATGTGCAATCGGCGGCGGATTTGCCGCAGATCTTCATCAAGGAAGCGTCCGTCATTTTGAAGTCGGCCATCTTTGAGGAGCCGTTCAAGCCGCAGTTGCAGATGTCCAGCGAACTGGTCAAGGGGATTGGCCCGGCGGAATATCCGCAACTGCTGGGCTATGTTTGCACCACGCCCAAGTCGCGGGCGGAAATTCCGCTGGTCACGCAAAAGGGAGACCCGCTCCTGGCCCACTGGCAATTTGGACTGGGGCGCGCCGTGGCATGGACTTCCGATGCCAAGGGGAAATGGGCGGCCGACTGGCTGGGCTGGGAGAAGTACCGCCAGTTCTGGCTGCAAGTGGCGCAGTGGAGCTTGCGCCGCGTGGAGGCGGCGGATTTCACCACCGAGGTCGCGGTGGACAAAGGGGAGGGCCACATCAGCGTGGAGGCGATAGACGGGCGGGGCAATTACCGGAATTTTCTCAACCTGGAAACGGTGGTGGTCAGCCCCAAGGGCGAAACCCAAATCGTTCCCCTGGAACAAACCGGCCCCGGCCATTACGAAGCCAAGTTTCCCACCAAAGAGGTCGGGGCGTATTTGATGAACTTGCTGGACCAGGGCAGCGGGCGCTCCCAGGCCCTGGGCTTGAGCGTCAATTATTCGCCGGAGTTCGACGACGCGGAACCGAACTTGAGCCTGCTGCGCCGGCTGGCGGAATTGGGCGGGGGCAAAGTGCTGGACCCAACCACGGACAGTCCGTTTTTGCATGACCGGCAAAAGACTTTTCAGCCGCAGGATTTGCGGGATTGGCTGTTGGGGTTTGCCATATTGCTTTTTCCATTTGACGTCGGAGTCCGGCGCATCCAGTTGGATTGGGACGAATGGCTCAAGGCGACGGCGACTTTGCGGCGCTGGATTTTCTTCTGGAAAGGCGTCGCGCGCCCCAAGGAGGCGGACGATTCCCTGGCGGCGCTGCTCAACCGGCGCGGCCAAGTGCGCGCCCAGCAACCGTCCCCGGTGGCCCCGCCCAGCCCGGACCTGTTCCGTCCGGAGAAACCCGTGACAGCCGTTGCGGAATCGCAGTCTGCGGAGAAAGGCAAGCCGGCGGCGGGCGAAGCCCCGTCGGAAGCCGGGAAAAAGCCCGCGCCCGAGGCGGCGAGCACGGCAAGCCGTTTGCTGGACGCCAAGCGCCGCGCCCAGCGCCGCGGCGGCGACAAACCTTAGGAGTGCCAGAGATCAGCCGATTAGTTCCGCCTCTTGCGGATTATCCGGATTGGCATGCAGTTTGCATTCGCCGCTGGAAGCGATCCGGCGCTCCATGAATCGCCGCGCCTTTTCTTCGGACCAAAACGGCGCTTCGTGGTGGCCCGTGTCGTCCCAGTGAACCTTCGGCGCGACGCGATAGCTCCGGCCCGCGTAATCGAACTCGCACTTCACCCGCCAAGCCCAGCCCTTTGTGGCGCATCCCTCGCCGGCATACATGTTCTCTTGCAATTCGTGGACTACACATCGGGCGGAGACGACCGGCCAGCGCGCTCTGCGCGCCCTGGCGATGGCCGCGTCCAGAAGAATGCCGGCCATCGCGGCCAGCCATCCGCCTCCGGCGAGCGCCAATCCCAACGGCACGTTTTTATTCCGGTCATAGACCATTAGCCCGAAACCGGCGAGAAAGACAAACAGGCCGGGAACAGTGAGGATTTTCGAGAAAACGCCAGCCTCCACCCATTTAATGCTGTCGCCGGAAAAAATCCGGGCCAGCAGCATGAAGACGGCGAAGAGCGCCATCAACACGATGCCAAACAGCATGAACCAACGAACGGCGTCATTCATAGAAATTGCGTATAGTCTGCCTGATGGGGATAATGAAACAGAAACGCCGGCGGCCTGAAGCCCGGCGCGCCGGCGTGATGGAGTTTTTGAGGATTACGGATGATACAGCCGAAAGTAAACATCCCCGTTCGTGCTGACAGGGATGCTCACGTTAGTGATGGTGGTTGAGCCTGGATAGGCGAACCAGTCAGCGGGAACGGCAACGTTGATCGAGTTGGTCTGCAAAGTCCAACCGAGGTGGTCTGAGGGCCAGGAGAATTGCAGATGGCCGGCGCTCGCGCTGAAGGTGATGTTGGGCGGGGTCACCGACACCACGGATGCCACTGTCAATACACCCGTGCTGGGGTTGAAGGTGAAGGTCACGCCGTCTGGACCGGAGATGCTGGCAAAACTCCCGCTGGCCGAGGCGATGGCCGGGAATATCTGGAAGTGGTCGCCCGGGGCCAGCGTGCCGCTGACGTTGGTGACGGTGAGGGTGCCGCCATAAGTGACGCCGCTCAGGCCGGCCACCTGACTTCTCGCCCCAGTCGTCTTGTTGATTTGGACAAAGGTATTTCCCGCCAGTGTCAAGTTGCTGTTAATGGTCAAAATGCCGTCAGGCGCGCCAGGGGAGAGGGTTCCGGCAGCGGTGACATTGACGCTGGCATTGATAATTCCGGTGCCGCCGAGGCTGCCGCCGGAAACGGTCACGGTCTGGGCATTGGTGCCTTGGGCGATTGCTCCGGTGACCGTCACAGCGCCGCCCGTGATGGCGGTGGCTCCGCTGTAAGTATTCAGGGCGGCCAGGGTCAAGGGGCCGGTTCCGTCCTTTTCGATGCCGGTCAAGGCGCCCGCAGCATTGGTGCTGTCTGAGATCACGCCCAGCACGATCATGGCTCCGCTGCCGCGCAGGGTGAGCGTTTGGGGATCGGCGGTGGTGAATGATACGGAAGTAGCCGGACTGCCGAGGCTCAACAGGCCGGCGTCGGATTCAACGATATAACGGCCACCGGTGCCACCGTTGATCAGGTTGCCCGCGAGCGTGTTGGTGCCACCGACATTGAGAATGTCGGCGACGTTAGGACTGCGTCCGCTGACAGTGATGTTCTGGGTTACGATGATGTTGCCGTTGCTGCCGCTAAAAGCCAGGGTGGAGACGCCGCCGAGGGTGTTGCGGAGGGCGATGGGACTGACGACATTGGTAATAGCAAAGGGGTGGGCCACGAGCAAAACGCCGTCATTATTGACGTTATTGGCGCTATCCACGTCGAGGGTGCCAGCGAAGCTATTCGAGCCGGCCAGAACGAGGGTTCCCGCATCGCTCTTGGAAAGCGTGCCCGACCCGGTGATTTGGTTGGAGATGGTCAGGGTCGCCCCGGAGGCGACGTCGAAACCTCCGGCGGTTCCCTGCGCGGTGAATCCGCGGAGGCCGTCCGTGAAGGCAACGTTGTTGGTGACCTCGAGAATGCCGCCGCCCAAGGTGACGTAATTCGGCGTGAAGGTTGAGACAGGGCCAAGCGCGTTGGTGCTGGTAATAATGAGGGTTCCGCCGTTGATGGCGGTAAGTCCGGTGTAGGTGTTGGTGGGCGCAATGGTCCAGGCGCCGGCGCCCTGAACGGTGAGCGATCCGACCCCCAGATTCAGCGGCCCGACGATCGTGCCCGCGCCATTGGCGGCGGCGCCGAGGATCAAGTTGGTGCTGGTCGTGTTATTAGTGGAGCCGGTAACGCCGGCGGTGTTGGTGAGATAGAGGGTTGAACCGCCGTCCACCTGAATCTGGGAGTCGGCGTTGAGAGCGACGACGCCGTAAAGGGTGGTGATGCCGTTGCCGCCCTTGCGGAGCGCGCCACTGGCGGAGGGTCCAGTGCCGGAAAGGAAAAGTTTGTTGGTCACATTGACGTTGGCGGTGATGTAGAGCTGCGCACCGTTGGAGACGCTGGCCGTATTGGTGCTCAAGGCCAACGCATTGGCCGCTTGCAGGACACCGGCGGAAACCAGAGTTGGGCCGGTGTAGGTATTGCTCGAGGACAGTATCATGCCGGCAGCGGCTGAGGCCTGGCTGAGGACGCCGCCACTGACGCGGCCGGAGAGAGTGATGGTTCCGCCCGAGCCGATGTTGCTAATGGCGCCCGTGCCGTAGATATTTGCCGGCACGGTGTAGTTCTGGGCCAGAGCAAAAACCAGCGCGCCGAAGTTCGTGACCGGGCTGGCGCCCAAGGTTCCAGTGGCGCCGCCATTGACGGGGCCGCCAATCTGGAGGACGCCGTTGCTGATCACGGTTGGGCCGGCGTAGGTGTTGGCGTTCTCAAGCATCAAGGTCCCGGCGCCGGCCTTGGTCAATTTGCCGGTGGTGATCTCGCCGACGCCGGCGAAATCGTAGCTTTCGGAAGCGTTCACCGTCAGTGAACCGGGTGACACGCCTGCTGAAATGTTGATCGCCGGAGAATCCGAGCCGGTGTTGTCAAACGTGACATTGTCGCCGATGTTGAAATCCACCGGCGAGCCGGCCTCCCGCCAATTGGCGGTGGTGGCTGTGTCCCAAGTATTGTTAATGCCATCGCCAGCCCAAGTGATGGCTTGAGGGACGTGGGTGACGGACAGGCTGATAGTCTTGCCGGCGGTGTTGTTGACGACGGCGAAACCAAGCGGCGGGATGATATTGGCAACATTGCCGGAGAATGAACCATAGGTGAAAAGGATGTAGGTTCCCAAACCCGGCGCGCCGGCAACCAAGTTCACATTGACGGTAACTGGTCCCTGAATGTTCAAAGCGCCGCTAACGGCAATCAAATCATTGGTGCCGCCGCCGACCGCGGTGAGATTGGTCAAGCCAAACGTCAGAGAATCGTTTCCGACCAGGGTCATGTTGCCGTTTACAGTCAAGGTTCCGGCGGTTCCGGTGGCGAGGAATCCGGCGCCGGTGACACCGCTGGTCTGGTCTGTTATATTTCCGTTGATTCTGCCGGCGCCGGAAAGACTGCCGTTGTAGGCAAAGTTGCCAGCAATGGCCGAGACGTCAAAAACCGAGCCTGGGAGGACGACGATGTTGGTCGTGCCGACGAGCAAGGAGACGGAGCCAAGGGCCAGCGTTCCGTTGGAGATGATGGTGCTGCCGCTATAATAGTCAATGGCGTTTAGGGTGAGGGTGCCGGCGCCCAGTTTGGTCAAGCCCCCGATGCCGCCGTCGCCGAAACCCGATCCGAGTGTCACTTTATTGGTGCCGGTGTCAAACGTGCCGGTTCCTGGGAAAGTGATGGGAATTCCGGGGGCGGAAATGTCGAAGGAGTTGCCGGGGGCCCATTGCAGGCCACCCCCGTTGAAGTTGATGGCGGTGATGCCGGTGTTGGTCAGCGGGAGATTGGCCGTCGAGGCAAAGTTAAGCTCGCCTCCATTAAGATTGAGCGGCCCGACAATCGTGTTGTTGCCGGCGAGCACCAAAGTGCCGGGGCCGCTTTCGGTCAAGCCATTCGTGCTGATGATGGCCGCGTTGAGCGTGGCTGTGTTTTGGTTGACCGCGACGCTGCCCGGGAAATTGGTTGTCTCATAATTATCGAGTGTCAGGCTGCCGCCGCCGCTGCTGGCGAGGAACCAATTATTCAGGCTGCCGGAGGTGGCGCCAAAGAGGAGAGAGCCGACGGTGCGGGACGAATCCAAGGTGACGGTGCGGTTGGCGGTCAGAGCGACCTGGCTGAAATCGGCGATGAAGCCGTCGCCATTGGCGGGGACGCCGTTAGCCCAATTGGTGGTGGTGCTCCAAAGTCCGCTGGCGTCCGTGGCCCAAGTGCCGTCGCCAAAGTGGCCCATCGTCACGGTTACATTGGAGAATATCATGGTGTTTGCGGTGGAATTGCCGTTGAAAACGGAGCCGCCTTTTAGAAATCCAATGGTATCGAAGACAAAACCTCCGCGGGCGGCGACGCTGGTATTAGTGTAACGTCCGGCGAAGACGTAGGCATTGCCCGGCAGCCCGCGCGCGGCCCAACTGATCAGCTCGGTGGTGGAGTTTAGGTACGTGACTGAAAGAGTGAAATTCATTGGTCCCGCCTGCGAGCCGCCAATATAGGTAGTGCCGGCCAAACCGGGTATTGTGGCAGAGCCGCCGGTGGAAAAGACCGAAGAGTTGGGGATATTCTCCAAATAGAGGCCGGTGCCGCCGACATTGGGAAGGCCGATCAGGACGCCAGACCAGTTTGTGTCGCTGGGGCTCGCCCCCTTGTTGACGATGCCAAGCCGGAATTGCAAGTTGGCATTGTTGGGGCTTCCAGTAAGAGTGTACTGGGTGTTCAAAGTCACGGTGTCGCCGGGGTTGGCCAGGGTAATGGTCGAGCCGATCGGGGAGTAGCCGTACATGTTGTTGGCGTTATTACCCCCGTTGTTGGTGTAGATAGGCGAGGAGGTGGCCGGGCCGGCGATGCCCCAGACGGCGTTGGGACTGTAAGGATCAACGACCCAGTTGTTTGGCGTGTAGGTGGCCGTGACCTGCGCCTGGGCGAAAACTAAACTGGCTGCGAGGACGCAAAAGGCGCCCAACGTTTTGAGGAGAGTGTTTGATGACATAATAGCGTGGCCTTTCGTTTGATTTGAGTTTCAAACTGACATTTCCCACCTGGATTCAGGTCCACGACCAAGGTGGGCCTTTTTTGTGATTTTATTCCTGCACCACAGATTTGCAAGCCATTTTTCCAGCCTTCTCTCGAGTCTTTCCAGTCCGCCTTCGGTTTTTCTCTGGCAGAGGGCGTTTTTCGATGCCTTTTTGTCCTCCCAAGCCCCTTTTTCTCCCGGATCGCAAGATACCTCTTCCGTGGTTGCCGGTGTTTTGACGCCGCTCAGCCCGGTTGCAGGTCGCGGGGCTGGCGGCTGAGGAGGATTTTCACGATGATCCAGAGGACGAGCAGGGCCAGGCCCCAGCCGAGGGCCTGCCGGAACAGGCCGCCGGATTGCGCGTTGGCGGCGGTGAACTGAATGCTCAAGGCCTTGTTCACTTCGGTTTGGAGAACCTGGGTGAAGGCGTGATGCAGGCCGCGCGTGGGCAGGTTGACGTGCAACGGCTGCACATGCGCCACGGCCAGTTGCTGCGCTTGTTCCAGTTTGTCGTATTGCAGGAGGGCGTTCCTTTGAAGGTCCGATTGCGCGGGCTGCTGCGCCTGCACGAAGTTCCCGTAGTTATTAAACACGCGGCCCTGCACGTTGAGGTTGTTGCCATTGCCAATGGCCACTCGTTGTTTCACATCTTCGAGCGCCTGGCGCGTGGTGGTGTCCTCGCTGTTGCCGATGGCCCAATTCACCTTGTTTTGGTCAATCGCCTTGATATTGCTGATGGCCAGGTTTTGGCGGGCGATGCTGATGAAGGAGGAAGTCTCGGCCTGTTTGGCTTGTCTCTGTTGCGCTTCCTGGGCGCGGTATTCGCTCAGGGAATAAGTTTGCAGCATGGGAGCGGCCTGGGTTTCGTGGGCCATGCTCCCGGCGAATTTTTCATAATCGTAGTCCGGGGGCAGATAGAGGTCCCAGCGCGCGTTGTTGAACGGCACGTTCAGGAGCGGCGAAATCAAATTAACTTCCCCACTGCCGGAGGGGAACTTCGCCGTGCCAATGTAAGTCAATTCCACCGCGACCGGCGCATCCTCCGCAGCGGCCGAGGCTTCCAACGGCAGGAGCAACCTGCCCTGGCTGTTCTTGGCGGGACGGACCGCCTCGCCGCCGACAAAGGCGGACCAGATCGTCGAGTTCGTCGGCAGTTCGACTTCCAAATCCTGCAAGCCGTTGTTGCGCACCGCCAGCCGCATTTGGGTCATGATCTGCCCGTCATCGGCCACGACCGAGGTGAGGGTCACTTGTTCGGCCAGGGCCTGAAGAACGGCGGCATCGGCAAAGCGTTCGGCGCGGACGCTCAAATTGTAGCCGGGCCGGATGTAGCGCCAAGTCAGCGCCTGGCCTTGCGCGCCGCTGATCCAGTCCGGCAATTCGCTCGCGTCAATCTTCATCAATTCGCCGCTGCTGGATTGTTCGGCCACTTGCAAAGCCTTCTTGCCGGAGACGACGACGAAGCCGGATTCGCGCTCGACGCCGAGGGCCTGGACGGGCGGGAGGTCCAGCGTGTTGGTTTTCAAATCCACCGGCTTTTCCCAGGTGATTTGAAACTGAAACAGGCCGAAAACCGCGTTTTGCAATTCGACGCTCCATTCGCCGTTGGCCGGGTTCTGGTCGCGGCGGCGCAGGTTGGGGCAGTTGAACTCGACGTTGGTATAGGCGGCGGGGATCTTGAAGCGGAACTCCTTGACCGGGGCGTTTTGAATGTCGTAACGGACGATGGCCAGGCCGTTGAGGAGGTTGTCGGAAATGGAAGTGATCTGGGCGATTTCCACGCGGACCCAGGGATCAACTTTCTCGCAGGCCACATCCAGTTTCCATTCGGGCAGCGGGCCGGGCTGGGCGCTGAGGAATTTGTAGGCCAGCACGCCGGCGGCGGCATTCGCGCCGGAGCCGAGGCTGGCCCCGGGAATTTCCGTCAGCGCGTCGAAATTTGTGGTTTTCGCGGCCACGCCCGGTTCGGCCGCGACGGTAATGTTGCCGGAAAGTTTCTGCACGGCCAGGGGCTGGACGCCCGGGATGGCGACGGCGGGGGGCAGCGTCTGGTGCGGGCGGACCAGTTCCAGGCGCAGGGAATAAGCGCCGAGCAGGCGGTTCTTGAAGGACACATCGAGCACCTGGCCCGCGCCGGCGGCGGCGGCGCGCGGCTGCCATTGCAGGATGTTGTCACCCTGCACCGCATCCAGCGTGTAACCGGCGGGCAGGGCGACCTGGAGGGCAAACACCCCGGCGCGCTTCACCGTGTAATCAATCAAGGCGGAAAGAGCCACCTTCTCGGGGCTGATTCTGACATTGTCGCGCACCACGGCCTCGACTTGCGGCTGGACGGTTTCGGCCTTGAGGACGAGATCGAAGGCGGGGTTGAGAAAACGCCAGACGCTGAACAGGGCCTGGCTATCGGCGCCGCGCGGAAACTCCGAGTTGTCCACGCGCTGGACATCCACCGCGTGATCCACCGAGAGGCTCAATTCTTCCCCGGCGCGCGCGGCCACCAGGCCGGTTTCGCGTTTGACATCCAGCGCGTGCGGGATGACCACAGGCACGGTGACGGGGAATGAGTCCACAGTTTTTTCCATTTCAATGGTGAGCTTGTAGCCGGGGGAAACGCCTTTGAGCAGGTCCACCGTCAGAAGCTCCCCGCCGCCCGGCGTCTGGGCGTCCGGCGCCTGCAACTGCCAGGTGCGGATGGAGTCGCCCTCCACGCGCAAGAGGCGCTGGCCGGCGGGCAGGCGGACGCGGGCCTGGCGCAGTTCGCCCTGGCTGATCTGGTATTCCAGTGTGCAGCGCGTGTCCATCACCCCGTTGGCCAGGGTGATGAGAGAAGCGCTATCCGCAAAAATTGTGGCGGCGACTTCGTTGGCCCGCTTGGTGCGGGGCGTCCAGACGATCTCCACGCGGCCGGCCGTGCCGATGGTCGCCGCGATGCGCGTTTGCCCGCCGGCCTGGGTGCGCTGAAGGGCCACGGCGGTGGGAAATTCCACGTCCGCGTCCGGCTCGTCAATACTGGCGTTGACCGTGGTGGACAGGGCTGGCGGGATGGCAAAGCTCAATTGTCGCTTGCTTACGTCGCCGCCCAGTTTGACGACAAATTTGACCGTGATGGCGGTTTCGCCGGGATTGGGCAGGAAAACACCCACCGTGTTGCCGGCCCGCAGCAGCCGGGCCTCGCCGGATTTGACGGAAAAATCCTGCAACGCCACCTCGTTGCCGAAGAGAGGCAGCGATTGATTGGTGGCGATGGAGCTGAAGAGAAGGGAGCCTTCGAACTGGGCGACCTTTTCGCCGATTACGCCGGTGTAGGAGGCGGTGGTAATTGCGGATTTCGGATTGCGGATTGCGGATTGAAGACGTGCTATGGACGAAGCACTGGCGTCCCGGGCCAGAGCGGAGCCGGCTGAGAGCGCGTAGTTGGTTTCCCAGTCAAACCAGATTTGGGGGTCCTGGGCCTGGGCGGAGTGGGTGAGGAACAGGAGCAGGGCGATGGAGGCGGCGACGGGCGGGATGATGGGTGGGGCAGGCGGTTCATGCTCATTTCTGCTCTCTGCTTTCTGCTTTTGCGCCAAAGCGGCGGCTCTCTTGGGCCAGATTTTGCGCGCGACCGCGATCAGGACGGCCAGGGCCAGGACCGGGGCGGCAACGATGAGCGCCAGATCCAAGACTCGTGCCGCGATCAGCAATTCCGCGACGGCGGCGATGGCCAGGGCCGCTCCCAGCGTGATGAAGAAGCTGTTCCGGGTGTGGCGCTGCCGCCAGATCAGCAGCAACCCCAGGAGAAACGCCGCCACCTGGAATCCCGACCGCATGGTGGCAAAGACGCGGGCGTTCATGACGGACATCTGGATGTCGAGCGGTTTGCCGCCGGTGTTCAAGACCTTGGTGAAAGTAAAAGGCTGGCCGTGCTTGGGAATGTCAATGTGAATGGAACGAAGCCCCGCCGCAGTGGGTGTCGTGGCCGCGCCCGACAAACCCGCAGGCTGGCCTTGCGTCGCATAACCCGCGCCGGAACCGGGGGCGTTGGCCTGGCCCAACTGCCTCAATGCCCCAATATCAGCGGCCTGAGCGTAGCGAATGACGCCATTTGTCGCGGCTGCCGGGGCGTTCTGTGGCGTGGACATCGCGGCGGGGTTGGCTGGAGTGGCGGCAAAGGCGGCACCGCCTCTTCCACCGCCTCCACCGCCACCGCCACCTGCGCCGCCGCGACCACCGCGACCACCGCCGCGACCGGCGGCCCCGGCGAGTTGTTGAGCAGGCATATCCGCCGCCGCCGGCGGCGTTGCGGGCGCACGGAATGCAAGAGCCATGCTTGGATTAGCCGAAGACGCCTCCCTCGCCAGCGCTTCGCTAAATTGGGCGCTGGTCATTTGTTGGGCTCTCCCGTCGCCTAACAACACAACGTTCCCGTTCGGTCCCGGCACTGAGTAGGCGATAATCGCGTTCGGATCGCCCATGGTTTTGCCAGCGCCGACATAGATGAAACGCTGTCCGGTTTCCGGGTCAACAAGCAGGCTGTCTGAATTTCCCAATTCATTGCGGGCGACGTCCAGGCTGGGAGGCAGGCGGTCACCATTGTCACCCGCCCACAACCTCAGACCGGTGCCGATCTCCTTCAGATTGTTCAGTGCGCTGATGCGCTGGGCCTTTTGCTTGGACTTGGCCGTCGCGGGAAGCAGCATGCTGGCCAGAAGGAAAACGATGAATAACACGATCAGCGCTTGGATAAGGGAAACTGCGCCTCGGGATTTTGACCACGCCGCCAGCAACACAATGACCAACAAAATCACGGAAGTCCAAAGCACTGTGGCGAGGTGTTCTTGCAAAAGGGTCGAGTAGAACCCGCAAAAGCTCCGCCACGCATCGCGCAGGCCGTAAGTCGTTCCCCGCGCCACCGTCATGCTCCCGCCGAAGGAGGAAAAATGGGAATCGTCCGGGCGATAAACCTGCCATTCGGCAAAGGTGTTGGGCAGGTCCGTTTTGGGCGCTTCCAACGCCACTCTCCGGGGCAGCCACAGCCACTGCACGTCGCCGATGTCCTGGGCATAGACGATGTCCACAGCAAACGCTTCGTCGCGGTTGGCCCGCTGCGGCAACGGCACCAGCAGCCAATTCTGGTTCGTCTCGGCTTTGGAGCTTTGGCCGTCCACATAGCAGCCCCAGAAATTGGCCCCGGCGGGCAATTGGAAGCGTTGGAATTGTTTGCCGTTGTTCTTCACCATGAACGAGGCCTGCGTGAGCATTTCGCCGCTGCCCGTCAGGGCCGAGGTCAATTCCGTGCGGTCGGCCACCGCTTCCAGCACCGGTTCCTCCGGCTGGCGGGCCACATTCAATTTCAACGCATAATCATGGCCGGTGTAATGGTAAGCCTTGAGAACGGAGCGCGTAATCAGGGCGCGGTCGCTCTCGGCCAGTTCGGTTTGGTCAATCACCCGCAACGGTTCGGCCACGGCCCCGGCTGCGACCTTGACGCTGGCGGCGGTGGTGATGGCGACGGAGCCGGTTTCGTGCTCGGCTTCCGGCGTGTGCAGGCCCGCCGCGTCCAGCGTGGCATTGGTCGGATCGAACGGATAATCGTAGGTGACGACCAGCGTGTAGCCGTTCCACGCTTTTTCCTGGAGATGAATGGTCCAGGCGTTGCTTTGCTGCTCGCGGCTGCGGATGTTCAGGCCGGTGAATTCCACGTTCTTCCAGTGGGCCGGCACGGTGAGATGAAATTCCTGCACGCCCTGGTTGACCAAATCATAGCGCACCGTCGCGCTGCCCCCCACCACGCCGTCGCCGATGGTAATGAGGTTGAAAATGTCCGCGCCGATGCGGGCGGGCAGGCGTTCCGTGGCCAGGGTCAAATTCCAATCCGGCTGGGAGGCGTTGAAGGCGAGCACCTCGTCGCCGCCAGAAAACAGTCTTGACAGTCCGTTGAAGAGCTGGGCCGCGTTGGAGGCCGGCGCCTCGTCGCTCCGGGCGGGAAGCTGCGTGACGGGCATCTCCCGCGCGCCGGTCATTTCGCCGGTCTTGACCCGCAATCCCGGCGCGGCGGCGACGCCGATCACCGCCGTTTCGTGCGCCGCCCCGGTAGCGCGCAACGGCGCGAGCGCGATTTGGGCGGGAAAAGTCTTGAGGGCCTGTTCCAATTGCACTTCCAGGCCGGTCGTTCCCAGCACCCGGCCGGAAAAAGCGACGCGCACTTTGCCTTCGGTCAGCTTCCAATCAGCCTCCGCGCCCCCGCTGCGCACGCCGGCCACGACAAAGTTCGTTGGCGGAGTGAATTCGACTGCATAAATCCCCGCCTTTTCCACCGTCAACGAAACGAAATGGTTCACCAGCAGGCGGCTCTCCTCCAGACGCGCGCTCACCCGGTCTGCCACCGTCAGGACCGGCTCGACCCGCTTGACATTGGCCGTGAGCGAAAACGGGCGGGTGGAAAATTGGAACGCCGCCAGCGCCTCGCCGCTGGCGTTGACCCGCCGCAACCCGGCCGTCGAGGCGATGTCCACCACCGTGTCGGCGGCGGTCACGGTGAAGGAACCGGATTCGCGCTCGATGTCCAGCGGTTGCGGCGCGGTGATTTCGACGGTGGAGGGCATGCTCGCGATGGCCTGCTCGGTGAACAGCGCCAGTTCGTATTTCTTTTCGACAGGCTTGATGAATTCGATGGAGAGGACGGACCGCGCGCCGTCGGAGGCCACGTTCCAGTCGCGGATTTGCTCGCCTTGCAGGCGGGTGAGCGACTGGCCGGCCGGCAGGGCGATGCGCAGGCGGGGAACGCTGGCTTGCAACAGCTCATAGTGCAGGGTGGTGGCCACTTTGATCACGGCCGGCGTGACCAGCGCCCCCGCGGTGGTTTCGACGGCGATGAGCGCGTTGCGGGCCACTTCCGCCGCCTTGCTCTGCCAGCGCAACGAAACCTCGCGGCCCGCGCTCAGAAAACCTTCCACGCGCGAGGCGGCCTTGTCGTTTTCCAGGGCCGTTCCGCTGAGAAGCTGCATCTCGACGCCGTCCCCCGCCGCCTGGGCGCGAATGGAGGCGATGGCCGCCGGCGGCCCCAGGAAGCTGATTTGATTCCACGGCTCGGCCCGGGTGATTTTGGCAGCCACTTCCATTTTGAGGTCGTAAGCGCCGGGGGCGCTGACCCAAAGGATGTAGAGATCGCCCGCGCGCGTGATGCGCACGCCGGCGGGCAACGATTTGGCCGCCACCGCCACATCTCCCTGGAACAACGGCGCGGAGATTTCGTTGGTGGTGAAAGACTCGATTTGCAATTCGGCGCTGAAACGCGCCTCGTTGTCGTTGACGTTGCCGTCATAGCGGATTTCGCGAATGACCAGGTTGGTGAAGGCGGCAGCGGCCTTGACCGGGCCGCGCTCGGCCAGCCGCGGCGGGCTGGTGCCTTTGGAACTGATTTGCAGACCGTTGAGCACGGCGATGCCGTTTGGCCCCGGCAACACGTCTATCACCACCGGCGCGCCCGCCCGCACTTCCACGTCGCGGAACACGACAAATTGCTGGTTTTCCTGCCAGGGCATTCCGGCCTTCCAGCCGGCGGCGCTCAAGGTGGTGAGCGGGCCGTAATTGGTGCCGGCGCTGTGCAGCTTGAACACGCTGGTTTGCTCGCCCGACGCGTCCGCCTCGGCGTGGCCGTAGAGGTAAAAGTTGTACCGGCCCGGATCCAATCTGGAAAGGGTGACGACGATGTTGCTGCCATCGGGGGCGAAGATGTAGGAGTCGTACATGGCATCGCCGGTGGCGTTGCCCCAGACGCCGGGGGCGTTGGTCACGTCAATGGCCGCCTCCGTGCCCGTGCCATCGGCCAGCTTGAGGCCGGCCAGCCGCCCGCTGAAGACCAGCGGCATGCCGGGCGTGTATTTGGGATCGTAGAGGCGGAAGAGGTTCCAGGCATCGTTGGTGCTTTGGCCGGTGGCGGCGCAGCCCGTTTTCAGGCTGTGGCTGCCGGCGCCGAAATCTATGTTGATGAGCGTTTGCGCTTCGAGACCGGCGGCAAAACCGCAAGCGGAGATGATTGACAGGCTGAGTCGAAGCCATGAGCAGGCGGATTTCCAAGTATTCATAAAGGTATCCAGGTTGGATCTTTCGCATTGTTAAACAGCCAGGCCGGGCCGAAGTTTCGCAGCCCGGCAGGATTTCCGCAACAGGGAATGCGGAATGACAGGGTTGCCCGCAAGCATAAGCCACGCCAGCTTTGTAGCGGCGCTCTGTGAGCGCCGCAAAAATTGCGTGACATGGATGCCCGCAGGCATAGGCCACGCCAGACACCCGCGGCGGCATTTTCCCCCGCCGCGTGCAGGACAAATATCTTCGCGAGAAGGTGAAGATTCTTGTCACGCGCCCTGCCCGGCCCCGCGCGGCGAGTGTGGCCATCTCCGCGCCGCACCGGCGCGCCAATCCCGTCCACTTGTGTGCAAGTCATGTGCCGTTAGACGGCAAGGCGGCGAATATGCTCCCGGAAATCCCGCGGCAGCGCCTCCATTTGATGTAGTGTCGAGTCTGTGACTCGACATCGGCGCACAGCGCCGGCACTTCAACATTTGAATTAAGGCACTGCCAATCTCGCCTTTGCCTTGACGCCGGCGGATGATTAGGGTAGTTTATATCCACCTTTGCCGATAAGAATTGTTGAATTATCATGAGCACTGCACTTGCCAATCTGAGGCGCAAATACTCGCTGGCGGGCTTGCACCGCGCCGATTTGTCGCCCGACCCCGTCCAACAATTTGAATCGTGGTTCGACGACGCCGTCCGCGCCCAGGTGCTGGAACCCAGCGTCATGTCCCTGGCCACCGTCGGCCCCCAGGGCCAGCCCTCCGCCCGCATCGTCCTGCTCAAGGGCCTGGATGCCCGCGGCTTTGTCTTTTTTACCAATTATGAAAGCCGCAAGTGCCGCGAACTGGCGGAAAACCCCCGCGCCGCCCTCCTGGTTTATTGGCGCGAACTGGATCGCCAGGTTTCCATCTGCGGCGCCGCCGCCAAAGTCCCCCGCGAAGAATCGGAAGCCTATTTTCAGAAGCGTTCCGAAGCCAGCCAATGGTCCGCCTGGGCTTCGCCGCAAGGCGGCCTCGCAGCCCGGCGCTCCGACCTGGACCGGAAGCTGGCTGATGTCAAGAAGAAATACTCCGGCGGCCCGGTGCCCTGCCCGCCCTTCTGGGGCGGATACGTTATCGCCCCCGCCACCATTGAATTCTGGCAGGGCCGCCCCGACCGCATGCACGACCGTTTCTGTTACACCCGCACTCCCGCCGGCCCCTGGAAAATCGAGCGTCTCTCCCCTTGACCGCTGCCTGTGGCGCCAGCCGGCTCCGAACCGCGTCCCCGATTGAGATTATATGGCTTCTCTCCAATCCGCGTAACCGGCATGACCATTAACAAGGAAAACAAGGCAAAGGACATTACTATGGAGATTAAACGAAGCGGCTCACAGCCTTCCAACAAAGGACCGGCGGATTATTTTACCGGCACCGTGCGCATTGACTCGCCATTTAAGGGAACCGATCCCGCGCGTGCCGGCGGCGCGATCGTCACCTTTGAGCCGGGCGCCCGCACCGCCTGGCACACCCATCCACTGGGGCAGACTCTTATCGTCACCGCCGGTTGTGGCAGGGCGCAGCGCTGGGGCGGCCCTATTGAGGAAATCCGTCCGGGTGACGTGGTCTGGTTTGCGCCCGGCGAGAAGCACTGGCATGGCGCGACGGCCACCACCGCGATGACCCATATCGCCATCGCGGAGGCGCTCGACGGCAAGGTTGCCGACTGGCTGGAAAAGGTCAGCGAGGAACAATATAACGCCTGACTAAACGCCGAGCGGAATCAGTTGCCGGAGTTGTACTGCGTCCCCGATTCAGATACGAGGAGAACATGGGTTTTCCTCTGAAGACAAGAACAATTTGGCTTAATTCGCCACTATTTTCCACTACACTTTCACTTTTTTCACTGACAGTTTCACTGACGGTTAATTGTATTTCTCACAGATACGAAACAACCTGTCCGTGAGCGCCGTTTCGTCCGTGTCGATCATTTTGAGTTGTTCCAGGAACGGCTTAACGAATGCGTCGCAATTCTCGCCTCGTTGGTATGCTTTCTTGAACTCTGAATGAATTTGGCTGATTTGGTCGCGTCTTTGAAGCATCGTTTGGAAACTTGGTCGCAAATCTGGAAAACAGATATTGATGAGCATTAGCGCGATGTCGGCACTTTTGTCTCGGTCGCTGAGATTTTTAATCAGGAGGTCATTCCCCTCGTCGTAAGTGATCTCTCCACGCATGACTCGTGGCCAGATTAAATTGGTGGAAAAGAGTTTGGTGCAATCGGTATGAACCGCCATAAAAAGTTCTTCGAGCTTTTTTCGGCGGAACTCTTTTTCGGCGCGTCCGGTGGACAGCATGTGCGCGACGATGGCGGAGACGACGCCGCTCGTTGCGACCGACACGATTAACTGGACTCCGCTCACTGTCATTTGTGAATGACAGTATTCGGTCTGCTCGAATGTTTCACAAGGAAAAACCAGGCACCCTGATCCGCAAGAAGTCCGGCAGCTTTTAAGGTGTGAATGAACGATGCGCGATACGCGCGGTCGGAATTTTAGACTGCGCTCCTGTCGCTCTCAAGCCGCCGCGACTGGCGGCAATTTTTCAACCCTTCACTTTCCTGTCCGCCCCTCATGGAAAGGGCGCGGCAGCGTCATGGCCAGCGCGAGCGAGCCTGGAGTCCAGAGGCCGAAGACCTTTGGCGCGGGCCTGGGCTGGCGTGAAGCCCAGCACCGGGGTCTGCGGGAACGGCGATAATCCCCCAACGACAAAAATAACGATTGGGCCGTTTTCAGACCATCCGCTCGATATTCCTGGCGGCTCCATCCTCGCCTGTGGCGGGATCAAGAACTGCCGTTTCGACGAGAAAGCTCCCTGGCGGAGACGATGTGCAAAGGATCGATATTGTTAATGAATCCGCTCTTGTCTCGGATGGCGATGCTGTACTTGCCGAACAGAATAAATTCGGGATGCGGGATCTCAAACTCCTGCCCATCCGTCGTGCGAATTGCAAATGGACGGAAACCGCCACCGCTTATCCTCTTTTTCAATTCTTGCACGTTCATCCAATTAATTTGAATCAACCGCCAACCGGCGTCAAGACCATCCTAATAATTTTATTGAAAAGTTGAGCAGTGGCCGGACCTGAACCGGCGGCGGTCATAGACCGCCGCTACATGGATTCAAAATCTATTCACAGCCCGGCGGCCAGAGGCTCTGGCCGATGTCCGTGCGGTAGTAACTGGAGAGCACGCGGATTTTGCGGATGTTCTCGTAGGCCCGGCCGATCGCCCCTTCCAGCGTGGCCCCCAGCGCCACCACGTCCGCGATGCGCTGGCCGGTGGCCGTGAGACGCCCGCCCGGCCCGCCCGCCACTTCGTTCCACCAGACATCGCAGTCGAATTGCCCGGCGACATCCAGCGGCAGGCGCGGCCCGCTGACCTGCGTGAACGGATAACCGTAGCCGGCCAGCGTCAGCGAGCAGCCAAAATTCAATTCGTCGCGGAAGCGCGGCTCCAGCTTCTGGTTCCGCGCCGTGCCCAGCACCGTTTCCAGCGGATTGCGCAGCAGCCGCAGGATCATCGGGCCGGAAGTGACGCCGAGACGGATGTTGTATTCGATGACGAACCACTGGCCGGCGCGCTGGACGGCGGTGGCCTGGACCGGCCCATGGTACTTGACCTTGCGAAACCACGGCAGGAGCGGATGCAACAACTGCCGGGCCAGGCCGTATTTGTCGCCGGGGTCCTTCTCGACCAGCCCGCCCAAAGGCGCCCCGGCGATCACCCCCATATTGCCGACAAAGGCGCGTTTGTATTCCTGGTTGGTCACGAGCGAATAAATCTCCCCGCCGCTGACCAGCGCGATATGTCCCGCCTCCGCCCGGCCCATGTATTCCTGCAAAAAAACCCCCTCCGCATAGTTGACCTGCCGGAGCCACGCCCGCGTGTCTTCCGCCGTCTCGCACAGGATGGTGTGGACCGGGCTGGACGGCGAGCAGAGCGGATTCTTGATGACAAAAGGGCGCGGATGTTTGGCCACGATAGCTTCCGCCGCCAAACGGTTCGCCGCCACCCGCGCCTTGGGAAACGGCACTTTGAATTGCGCGCACAGTTTCCGCGCGTAATCCCGCTCCCGCTCGATTTTCATTGCCTCCCCGGTCGGGCTGAACAGGCCCACGCCGCTGCGTTCCAATTCCTCCGCCCACGGCGCCTGCGCCCAATCAATGGACTGCGGGATCACCAGATCAACCCGCCGCCGCGCCAGCAGCGGGCAGGGATTGGAAAAGGCCTCGCGCGAATAAACCGGCCCGGCCAACTCCGGCGCAAAATGCCCGTAATTGCGCGTCAGGTAAGTGGAAACATCCGCTCCGGCCTCTTTCAGCGTCTGGGCCAGGCTGTGCGCGAAGGAGCCGACGCCAAAGACCATGACGGTGGCGCGCCTGGCCGCCGGGGAAGTTTTTTTGGACATAAAGCCGGCCCTGGGCGGCGGCGCCGGGTCAAACCATGCCGAGGGCGTTGCGGACGGTTTGGACCAGCCTGGCGGGCGGATAAGGTTTTTGCAGAAAATTCGTCCCCTCCTCCAGGGTCAGGTCCTTGCCCAGCAAGTCCGTGCTGTAGCCCGACGTGTAAAGGACTTTGAGTCCCGGGTTGTCCGCCTTGAGCCGCGCGGCCAATTGCCGCCCGCTCATCCCGTCCGGCATCACCATGTCGGTCAGGAGCAGATCAAGCTGCGGCTTGTCCCGGTCCCACAATTCCAAGGCGGCCACACCCGAGGCCGCCTCCAGCACCTCAAAGCCGCTTCGCTCCAGAACCTTGCGCACCAACTGGCGCAGGCTCGGTTCGTCTTCCACCACGAGTATCTTTGCTTTTTCGGCCATTTGAGGTTGCTCGCTATCTTTTCGCCCGATTGCCCGCTGGTTGGCAAGACAAAACGGTGCGCCACACCCTTTAAGGGTGCAGGACAAAAATCTTCATGTCTTCGGTAGGGCGGCACTGCTGCGCCGCCCAAGAATTTAGGGCAGAGCGGCAGCTCTGCCCTACCAGGAAAATGGAGATTTTTGTCATGCGCCCCTCTTTAAAATTGCCGCAGAAATCGCAAATCGTTTTCGTAAAAGAGGCGGATGTCGTGGATGCCGTAACGAATCATGGCAATCCGCTCGATGCCAAATCCGAAAGCCCACCCGGTCCAGACCTCCGCATCATACCCCACGTTCTCAAAAACCTGCGGATGGACCATGCCGCAGCCGGCGATTTCCAGCCATTCCTTGCCCATCTTTTTGGTCAGCGCGTTGGAAAAATCTATTTCAAAGCTCGGCTCCGTGTAGGAAAAATAGTGCGGGCGAAAGCGGATGCGCGTCTCCTCCCCCAGCAATTGCCGGAAGACGTACTCCACCGTCCCCTTCAAATCCCCCACCGTCACCTCCCGGTCCACGTATAATCCTTCGATCTGGTGGAACGTCGGATTGTGCGTCGCGTCCGGCGTGTCGCGCCGATAGACCCGTCCCGGCGCGACAATCCGCACCGGCGGCGCCTGCTTTTTCATCAGGCGGATTTGCACCGACGAGGTGTGCGTGCGCAAAAGCTGCCCGGCCGCGCCCTTCAAATAAAAGGTGTCCTGCACGTCGCGCGCCGGATGGTCGTCCGGCGTGTTCAAGGCGTCGAAGCAATAATACTCGGTTTCCACCTCCGGCCCGTCCGCCACCGCAAAACCGATCTTCCGAAAACTGCGCACGATCTCCTCCGTCACCTGCGTCAGCGGATGCAGTTTGCCCAGCGGCCGGCGCCGTCCCGGCAGGGTAAAATCGGTCCGCTCCGCGGGGAGGGCGGCTTTGAGTTCCAGGTCGCGGCGGCGCTCCGACATGGCGGCTTCCAACTCCACTTTCGCCTGGTTGATCGTCTTGCCCGCGGCGGGGCGTTCCTCCCTGGGCAAGGCCCCGAGCTGTTTCATCAGCGCGGTGAATTTGCCATGCGGTCCCAGCCAGGTCCCTTTGGCCTGCTCCAGGCCCGCCAGGTCGGCAGCCGCCTTCAACTCGGCCAGCGCCGCCTGCTTCAGCGGTTCAAGGTCATCAAGAAGAGACATAAATCAAAAGGAACGCTCCGTCCCTGGGTGGCAGGGCGCGCACCGCCGACGCTACATGTAGCGTTGCGCCTGTGGCGCAATCCCCAATCCGAAATCCGCAATCTGCAATCCGCAATCCGCAATTCAAAATCCCCCCTCACGCCGTCTTGGCTGCGCCCGCCTTGGCCTTCAAGGCGTTCTGCGACAATTGCACCAGCTCCCCGAAGGCCGCGCTGTCCGTCGCGGCCAGATCCGCCAGCACCTTGCGATCCAGCGCGCACTGCGCCGCCTTGAGACCCTCCATGAAGCGGCTGTAAGTCGTGCCGGCGGCGCGCGCCGCGGCGTTGATGCGCACCTGCCAGAGCGCGCGGTAATTGCGCTTCTTGGTTTTGCGGTCGCGGTAGGCGTATTGCAGGCCGTGATCCAGCGCATCCGAGGCGTAGCGATACAGTTTGGAGCGTTTCAGGCGGAAGCCCTTGGCGGCTTTGATCGTCCGCATGCGGCGCTTGCGGGAGGCCGGAGAATTGGTGACACGCATGTTAAGTCGGGGGAAAATGGTTCGTCGGCTGGTTCAATGGCTGAAAGGCAGATTCTGCAAAATCCGGTAAGCGTCCGTCGGGTCCACCTGTTTGGACGTGCCCATGTGGCGCCGGCGTTTCGGGCTTTTCGTTTGCAGCAAATGCCGTTTGCCCGCGCGCATGCGCATCACCTTGCCGGTGCCGGTGATTTTGAATCGTTTGGCCACCGACTTCTTTGTTTTAATGCCTTTGGGTCGTCGCATAAATCAGTCTTTTCAAAACGAGCGGTGAATATAGGCTCCCCTCCGCCGCGGCGCAAGCGCTTTTTTAGGATGTTCTTTGGCCCTTTGCATGATGGCACATGATTGGGAGATCGCGGTTTGGCCGCAAAAAGGCGCCAAAGGCCCAGCGCGGCAAAGCCGCAACCAAAGGAATTTAACCGCGGATTTCACGGATTTCACGGATAAAAATTCTTCATTTTGCATTTTGCATTTTGCAGTAGCCCCATCCGTGTCATCCGTGCCATCCGTGGTAAAATCTCTGCGGGCCTGGGCGATCCTGACGTGTTGCAGTTGCACAGCATTTGAGTTTTCAGCTTTTGCCTCCTTCGTCCCGCCGCCGTCCGCATGCGCTTTTGCCTTTCCCATTTTCACTATCTAATAGTAAGCTTTTATGCTTGAGAGGTCAACGGAAAAACGTGGGTTTGTGCAAGGCCCTGGTCATTAGAGACTTAGGAATGCTGAATTTTGCAAGAACTGGGAGGGCGGGATTGCCGCGAACAGGCGCCAAAGAGCGCAGCGCGGCAAAGCCGCAACCAAAGGAATTTAACCACTGATTTCACGGATTTCACGGAGAAGAATTCTTCATTTTGCATTCTGCATTCTGCATTAGCCCCATCCGTGTCATCCGTGCCATCCGTGGTAAAAATCTTCGCGAAAAGGAGCGACTCTGACGGATTGCAGGGCAACACGGTGGATTCGAAAGCAAAGAACTGAACCAGGGAATACGCCTTTGCCGTTTCGCCGTAAATACTTGACCGGCAATCGGTTGCACCTGATATAGGGCAAAACTATAGTTTGATGATATTTACGTCTGAAAATGGCCTTCCGTGCTCGGTTGGTACGCCAGGCCCAATGGGCGTATTGCGGGCTTTACTTCCGTGAGGTTTCCGACTAGGCTTGTGCCACAATGACAGAATGTCTGACCGAAACGGATGTCGAGATATTGGCCAAGTCAACGCTGACCGCATTTGATGAGGAAGTGGCGACCCTGCCGCAGGACGTTTGTGTGCCTTTCAACGAAGCCGCGGCGCGACTGGAGGCGCAACTCCTCACCATTTACCAGTTTGTGGTCCGGTTGGTGCGCCGCGAGGAGGACTTGGAAAAAGTCGCGGGATGGTGGGGTACGATGGTTTCCCAATGCGATGAATTTGCCAACCGGCTCCGCCAGTTGTCGCTCGCCCACCCCAATTGTGGCGCTGAGTTCTTCCACGACCGCGTGCTCGACTTGAGGAATAGATGCCAGCGCCTCCACCAGATGCACTCGTAGAGGCCATCTCCCGGGAGCACATTGCGAGTCTGGCCCGGCTCTATGACAAGTTCGCCCACGCGCTCGATCCATTCTCAGCCGAGAGCGATCAGGCGGAGCGGGCATTCCACCAGGAAATTGCAAACCGGTATGACCTGTTGACACTGCCCAAGCCGGAGTTTCATGTTTTCCAGAAAGCCGTCATTCTCAGGTGTCGTCGTCACCTTCGCGCTTCCGACAAGCCTGCCGCGGTCTGAATCCTCGGAGGCTGGGTTTTGCTCCAGGCGCATCGTCTTAGCGGGCCAACGAAAGCAAAGTACTGAACCATTTCCGCCTTCGCCAAGGCTACGCTGGACAGGGAATACGGCTTTCCCGTTTCGCCATAAATACTTGACCGGCAATCTGTTGCACTTGATATAGGCCAAAACTATAGTTTTGACGCTTTTTACGCTAAAGGCTTGATTTTGCGTTTTGCAAGCAACATTCTCACTGGCAAATGGACAGAATAATGCAAATCAGCACGTTTAACGACCTGATGGCTATTGCCTCTCAAGGCGAAAAAGCATTGTCGTTGGGCGACGGCTCTCCCAAAGAGGACGTACCGTTTTACCTCTATAGAGGCGAAAGCAAACACCATCCATTCTTGTTGAGCCATATCCAAGGTTATGCCTCCCAAAAGGATCCGTTTAAGTGGAAGGAAACCATCGAGGAAAAAGAAAGAACTTTCTTAGATCGCTTTTTAGCGGAGATTGAACCATATCGAGAGCTTAATCACCAATATCACTGGTATTGCCCGCCTTGTCCCAAGACCGATACTTTCTGGTACCTGTCTGTAATGCAGCACTTTGGCTGTCCGACACGACTATGCGACTTTACCTCGGATTTTTGGACGGCCGTATTCTTCGCGACACGACGCACGCGTTGCGCAACAGAGGGAACAGATGTGTGCCTTTATAGGCTGAAGTGCATCCACAACGACAAATCCGGGAATAAGCTACCGAAAGATTGCAAAGGAGAAGCGTGGTCTAATAGTGCGGGCCATGATATGAACGAACTGTTGGGCTATATCATCCGATATAAGGGTTTCCCTGCGCCTACCGAAAAGATTCAAGAGCGGCTCGCGCACTTTAACGGAAAGGGAGACGCTCAAATGTTCGGATGGGACAGGCCGTATTGGAGGAACGCCAGAATACAGAAGCAGTTTGGCTTCTTCGTATACTGCGTTGATGTCAAGACCCCTTTGGGCGATAGCATTAACGACAGTATTGATAAGTATGGCACCACGTTTGAGAGATTTCAAATCTCAGCAAATATCGTTCCTGAAATCAGAAGTGAATTGGAAAGAAAAGGCCTCATAGAGTGGAAGGTCTTCCTTGATCTTGACCGGGCATTCGAACCGTGGAGGAAATAGGGGTGAACCACGTTTACAGTATAAAGTATTGTCAGAGTCGAGTGGAGTTGGGGCCAATGCAAGGCTACGGGAGAGAGACCTTAATTAGGGCACTGCGTGTAGCACGCAGGGGTCCCGCATAATCGCACATTTTCGATTTCTTCCCGCATCGGCAGAGGTTCGCGCGCAAACAGGCGCCAGTCGAGTTTAATGGTTTGGCCGAGCCGCGGCTGGCGCACCTTGGCACAGCTACCGCTGGATGGGAAGAACCCCTGCGCTTGAACCTGTCGGCATCCTCGGTTCAAACGATTTGCTCGCCAATCTGGCAGTACCCTTATGAGGAAACGAACGCGATTGAAAATTGATGCGGGGTGGCCCAATGACAATCCGAGTGGGCAAAAAAAGAGGGCAACCCTTTCGGATCACCCAATCGCAATTGCGAGAAGTTGCAATACATAACGGCCTTTTGGCGCTGAAAATCAAGCCCTTTTTCAATGATTTTTGAGATGCGCGGCGTGGTTTTGCGTGTAAATTTTACCCGCGATGACTGCGCCTGGGCCGAGGGGGCCTCACCTGGAGAGCGTTCGGCGGGACGCCGAACGCGGCGGTCGAGACGAGCGCGCTCCCCCAACACCTGCATTGCGGCGGTTCCGTGGCACAGCCATTAGACAATAGAAAAAGATGTGGTCGGCGAGGGCGCCGACGGCCACACGCGTGGGCGCGTGTGCGCCCCAACCAGAGGGGTGCCGGTTGGCGAGTCGCCGACCGGAACAGGCGAGTCGCCTGTGCCACCCAGCCAAAGGGGTGCCGACTGGAACACGCGTGGGCGCGTGTGCTCCCCGGAAGCGGGAGGGAAGTCACGGCTCGACGGAGTCTCGCCCTACCAGGGTGGAATTCGCATCATTCCACCACTTCATTTCTCCATCCGCAGTTTCCCAGCCAAGCCCAATCGCGCCCGGCCAGGGTGCATCTTGGCACCACCACCAAAGATGGCAGGAAGGAAGGACCCCCTCTCCCTGGCCCTCTCCCCGCTGCGCGGGGCGAGGGAATTGCCAAATTGCATGGTGGCGGTGTCATGCGCGCGCCCGGCCAAGCGGCCTCAATGAAGTTTTGACCTTTGGCGGGGAATCGTTTATTATTTGGCCCATGAAATGTTTGCGGCCTGTTTTTTCCTGCGCCGTTTTCATCTTGATTGCGGCCGGTCTGTGCGGTTGTTTCCCCGGGAACGACAACCATCAGGACGAGGAAAGGGACCCTCACTTCCAACGCGGCCGGGACCTGGTCAACAGCCAGGAATTCAAAGCCGCCGCGGACGAGTTCGAAAAAGCCCTGGAAACCAACCCGCGTTCCGCCGCCGCGCATTATGAGCTGGGCTGCCTGTGCGACGCCAAGCTCAATGATTACGCCGCCGCCATCTACCACTACGAACGCCTGCTCCTCCTCGCCCCCGATTCCGCGCGCGCGCCCCTGGTGCGCGAACGCATTCGCGGCTGCAAACTGGAACTGGCCGGCACGGAATTTCCCCTGCCCAACAGCCAGAATCTCCAGCGCGAAGTCTATGCCCTGACGGAGGAGAACCGCCTCCTCAAACAGCAATTGGACGAAGCCAGAAGCCATCCCGGCGCCAGCCCCTCCCCGCTCCCGGCTCCCGCAGCCGCGCCCGCGCCCGCCCAACCTCTCCGCGCTCTCGCCAACAATCCCGTTCCTGCTCCTAATCTTAATCCTAATCCTAATCTTCATTCCAATCCTCCTCCCATTTCCCCAACCGCTTCCACTCCGGCGAGCGGCGCCGCCCCGCCCCGCGTCCCGCTGGCGGGCGCGGACGCCTCTCATCCCCGCAGTGTCGTCATCCAGCCCAAGGACAGCATCTACGCCATCGCCACCCGTTACGGCCTCAAAGCCAGCGCGGTGCTTGCGGCCAATCCCAATATCAACCCCACCCAACTGCGCGTCGGCCAGAATTTGAATTTGCCCTGATGCGCCCGCGCCTTTTCTTTTTGGTTGTGACCGTGTTCTGGCTCGCCATGAACTTTTTGCTCTGGCGCTCCCAGATCGCCGGACACAGCATCTTTGGCAGCGCCCTCCCCGCCCAGGCCGTCTGGGATAAGATCCTCACCGCCCCGGATAATTCCACCCTCGCCATCTACGATCACGAAGTCAAAACCGGGGTCGGCCATTGGAACGCGGGCCTGGCCGAATCGGCTCTCATCAGCAGCAAAATCCTCGCCGCCGAATACCAGCCCGGCAGCCCGGAGCAAAAACTCACCGGCTACACCTTGAGTTTCGAGGGCAGCCTTCTCTACAAAACCAGCAACCATGTCAGTTTCCAAATCGCTTTCGCCTTGGACACCAACAAGGTCTGGCAGGACTTCCGTTTCCATGCCGTCATGCGGCCCAAATCCTGGGACCTGCACGCCCTCGCCGCCGCCGAAAAGGTCACCCTCAAGATCGGCGAAGGCAGCACCACCTGGGACAAGAGCTGGACCTTCGCCGAACTCCGCGACCCCCAGGCGCTGTTCGGAGAAGTGGGCGGCGCCTTCGCCCTCGGCGTGCTTGGCATGGACCAAAGCCTGCCCGGCGTGGCCAGACAGGGCGTCGAGTGGGAAGCCCATGAGGACCGCATCCGGCTCGGCGGCGTCAGTGTGCGCGCATACCGGCTCGACGCCTACATTCTGGGGCAACGGGTGGAGATTTTCGTCAGCCGGGTGGGGGAAATACTCCGCGTGGACCTGCCCCGCAACATCTCCCTCCGCAACCAGGCCTTTGTTCCTGCCAGCCCCGGATGATCGAACTGCGCCATCTCAGCAAGCATTTTGGCGGCCTGGCCGCCGTATCCGATCTCACCCTCCAAGTCGGGCGCGGCCAGTTCTTCGCCGTGCTCGGCCCCAACGCCGCCGGCAAGACCACCCTCCTGCGCATGATGGCCGGACTGCTCAAGCCGACTTCCGGAACCGCCCGCGTGGCCGGCTTCGACATCCAGACCGACCCGCTGGAAGCGCGCCGCCGCATGGCCTACGTGCCGGACTTCCCGTTTCTCTACGAGAAACTGACCCCGTGGGAATTCTTCCGATTCACCGGGCAGATTTTTCAGATGAGCGGGGCGCGGCTGGAGGAGGCGGCGCGCGAGTTGATTCCGCGCTTCAACCTGGACGAATTCGCCCGCAAAGCCATTGACGGCCTTTCCCATGGCACGCGCCAGCGGGTGGCCATCGCCGCCTCGCTCCTGCACGACCCGGAAGTTTTTATAATTGACGAGCCGATGGTGGGCCTCGACCCGCAGCACGCCCGCGTGGTCAAGGACGTGCTCAAGGAGCGCACCCGGCGCGGTTGCACCGTTTTCCTTTCCACCCACCAGTTGAGCGTCGCGGAAGAAATGGCCGACCAGGTGGGCATCATGCACCAGGGCCGGCTGGTGGCGGTTGGCACCCCCGGCGAACTGCGCCGCCAGGCCCGAGCCGGCGCCAACAGCACCCTCGAACAAGTCTTCCTCAACCTCACTTCCGGCCAGGCCCTCCCGCAAGAATCAGCCTGATCTGAATTCAGCTCTTAATCTTAATCCTAATCCTCATCCGGTTTTAGAAAGGAGGTTGAGATTAAGATTAGGATTAAGATTAAGATGGGGAAGCGGGACTCAATTGCAGATGACAAATTGTCAATGGCCGATTTTCAATGGCCTTGGAGGGCGGGCTATCCTATGCCACTTCGGTTATGTTTGAATAGCGCCTCATAATCAGAATTACTTTTTGCACGGACCCTCAGCCACGGCGCAGCCCTGGCGCTCTGCGAGGCGATCCGCCTGGCGGCTGGCCTCCTCCTGGATGCTGGCGGTGCGAAAGCCGCTGGCGACGGCGCGCAGCAGTTGCGCCGCGGACGGATGCTCCACCCAGGCGAGCATTTGCAGCAAGGCGCGGCATTGCGCGGCCCTCCGTCCATACCATTCCTCCAGATAGCGATGCACCAGCGGGGCCGCCTCCGCCCCCGCGCAAGCGCCGGCCAGGGCGAGAACCCCCTTGCTGGCAATGGCCGAGCCTCCGGGTGGTTTCTTAATCTTAATCCTAATTTTAATCTCATCTGATGCTTTGCGCACGAGATTAAGATTAAGATTAGGATTAAGATTAAGTGGGGAACCCAAAAAAGTGGGATGCACCCCCAGATTAGTGTCCTGGCTGATCCACGCCTCCAGCACAAACCGGCCCAGTGCCTCGCGCCCGGGGGTTTGCAAACGGGCGGCATACTGGCGCAGCAGCGGGCCGGGTTCGGGGCTTTGGCGCTGGCAGCACTGCGCCAGCCACCAGCGGACAATCCCCCGCTCGACCAGCGTGCCGTTGTCCGCCCAATGAACCGCCGGCAGGCGCTGGAATGGAAACCACGACAAATGTTGCGGGATTCCCTCCGCCAAACCGCGGGCTGATTCCTCCAGCAAGCCGGCGCGGTCCAGGAATTGTTCGGGCGGAACGCCGAGCTGCGCCAGGCCGGTCATCATCGCGCTCCGGGTGGCCTCGTTCTTTTCCTTTCTCGAAACAGGCTTGTCCCAACTCAGGGTGGCCGTGTCAACCTGCGTCCCCAGCAGTTCTTCCAGCGCGCGCGCCACCTTCTTGTCTTTCTCTGCCAAAACGCGCGCGGCCAGAAAGGCGCGGGCGTTCTCCCCTTCCGCGCGCCAGAGAATCCGGGCGGCCCAGGCGCGTTCTCCGAACCTGCCCCGGGTTGCTTTTTCCCGCAAAAACGGCAGCGCTTGAGGCTGCGCCCCGGCGAGCAGCGCCCCGGCCTGCGCGCGAACCCGCCGGCTGCGGCCTCGGGCCAGTTCAAACAGTTTCCCCAGAAATGCCGCCGGCGGCGCCTGGCATTTCTTCATCAGGTTCAAGGCATGGAGTTGTTGTTTGAAACCGGATTGACTGAGCGCGGCCAGCACCGCCGGCGCGTGGCGCGCGGCGCTCCCGCCCAGCCCGGGCAGGCTCTCCCAGACCGGCTCCAATTCCGGGCCGAACCATCTCCGCCCCGGGTGCGCCGGCTGAAAGGCCGCCCGCACCAGCAAATCGCGTGGATGCCCCTCCGCTTCCAGCATGGCTTCGATCAGGCCGGCCGTCAGGACGGGGCAGGGCCGGCAGCGGGGCGGCCAGGTGTGGAGCGTCAGTTGCGTGGCTTCGATCAGCAGAACCTGGAGCCAGTCCAGGCCCGGATCGCCGAAGGCCCGGCTCATGCGAAACCGGAGCGGGCGCGAAGCCGCTTCGTAAACCCGGCCCAGCCGCACGAAGAACGGCGGCGGGCAGGAGGGCGCCGATTGAAAGAACCGGCTTCGCGGACTCTCTCCTTCGCGCGGCGGACCTGGAGCCGCCGCGGCGACGCGCAATTTTTGGCCCGCCTGCCCCAGCGCGGCCAGTTCCGCGAGCACGTTCCCGCCCGCGCCATCCAGGAGGTATTGCATTACCCGCGACGCCAGGTTGTCCGCCAATTCGTCCAGCGGCGCGAAATCCTCCGCCAGCAGTTTGAGCGACAGGGCATCCAGCCCGGCTCTGTTTTCCCAATTTTTGCCCCGCTTGCCGGGGATTGCCGTTTTCACTTAGGAATAATTAGCAGTTAATCAAATAGCTGTCAATGGAAAATTCACTTTTTTGGTCATGCGTCAGTCTCGGGAAGGGCGGGTGAGGCAGGGCGGGCACTCCGCTGCCCGCCGTCGTGCATTGGCAGAGGACCCAATGTCGCACTACCGTCGCGCGGCGGGCAGGGGACTGCCCGCCCTACCAAAATCAGGACATTGCCCACCGGCGGGGCGGCTTGCTTTCTCGCCGGGGTGAATTATTCTGCGAGGACTAACTTGATATGCAATTGGACAATGACGAAATCCGGCGCTACTCGCGCCACTTGATTCTGCCGGAAGTGGGGCTGGCCGGCCAAAAGAAGATCTGTTCGACCAGCGTGGTCTGCATCGGCGCGGGCGGGCTGGGTTCGCCCATCGCCATGTACCTGGCGGCGGCGGGCATCGGCAAGCTCGGCCTGGTGGATTTCGACACGGTGGATTTTTCCAATCTCCAGCGCCAGATCATCCACGGCACCGCGGACGTGGGCCGGCCCAAATCCGAATCGGCCCGCGACACGATCAAGCGCATCAATCCCAACGTGGAGGTGACGCTGCATAACACGCGCCTGACCAGCGAAAACGCCCTGGAGATTCTCGCGCCCTACGACATCGTGGTGGACGGCACGGATAATTTTCCCACGCGCTACCTGACCAACGACGCCTGTGTGCTGCTGAAAAAGCCGAACATCTACGGTTCCATTTTCCGATTTGAAGGGCAGGCCAGCGTGTTCGCGCCGCATTTGAACGGCCCGTGTTACCGCTGCTTGTATCCCGAGCCGCCGCCGCCGGGCATGGTTCCCAGTTGCGCGGAAGGGGGCGTGCTGGGCGTGCTGCCGGGGATCATCGGGTGCATCCAGGCGACCGAGATTTTGAAACTGGCGCTGGGCAAGGGCAGTTCCCTCATTGGCCGGCTGCTGCTCTTAAACGCGTTGGAAATGAAGTTCCGCGAGCTGCGGCTCCGCCGCGATCCGCAATGCCCCTTGTGCGGGGAAAATCCGACCATCACGCAGTTGATTGATTACGAAGTGTTCTGCGGCATCCCCGACGCGGCGGCCCAGCCGGCCTCCAACCCGGACGAAGTGAGCGTGCAGCAAATGAAGCAGGCCCTGGACGACCCGGCGCTGGGCATCCAGGTGATTGATGTGCGCGAGCCGGATGAACATCAGATCGCCCGCGTCCAAGGCGTGCCGCTCATCCCGTTAAGCGTGTTGCCGCAACGCTTCACGGAACTGGACCCCAACCGGCACATTTACATTCATTGCAAGAGCGGCGGGCGGTCGCTCAAGGCGCTGCAATTCCTGCGCGAACAGGGCTTCAAGTATTTGAAGAGTGTGCGGGGCGGCATTGACGCCTGGGCGGACGAAGTGGACCATACCGTGCCGAAGTATTGAGGAGACGGTAGGGCGAGACTCCGTCGAGCCGAAACTCGATTTCTTGGGAAAAAGTCACGGCTCGACGGAGTCTCGCCCTACCGTCGAGGTCAATTCCGGTTGGGGCGACACCCCTATCGTACTCATTTTGAACGAACTGACACTTGCGTGCGTAGAACGGATCAATGAACTGGATCAAGGCGCATTTCCAACGGTATCGGGAGCGAACGCCGTGGGCCTTCTGCTGGCGGATTACCCTCGAATATCTTTTTGTCTCAATCCCGGTGGCCATTATGCTGCTTATTCTGGATATTATTGGTCTGGATATACCTGACCGGCATTTGCCCCTGGATGATCCTTTTTTTATGGCGGACAGCGTCACATTGACGCCCATAGTCGAGACACTTATCTTTCAGGCATTTCCAGTGTGGCTCGCACGAAAGTGGAAAGCCAGTTTCTCCTTCCAAGTGTTCGCTTCGCTCGTCCCTTTCTCCCTCGCCCACGCTACAAAAGGTCTTGGGTCCGGCATTTGCGCAGGCTTGATTGGCGGCTTTTATTTCGCCTTCACCTATGCGCACTGGCGCGCTCAAAGCAGATGGACCGCTTTTTGGACAACGGCCCTCTCGCACGCGCTGCACAATGGGGCTTTGTGCGCGATTCCCGCTATCGTGCTTCTCTGCGGCAACGGTCCTTCCTGGACCGTGGCAGGGCCGCCCGCCACCATTGTTGCGCTGGCATTGCCGGCTTCTTCCGAGCCAAACGGATCACCCCCGGCGGTGACATCCACCGGATCACCCCCGCTTCCTCCGACGCCACTTGTGCCTCTGCTGTCAACGGAATCAAAGCCTTCCCCGTCGAGGTGGACGTCAATTGCGGCTGGGGTGATAAGTCATCGAGAACGCCGGCCTGGCCATGCTTTCACCAGCCTTCATTCATATCATGTCAAGCGGCAGGAGTATCTCGTAACGACGTGAGGCGCTCATAGGTGGCAGGACCTTCGACGGTAAAATGGAAACATTCGGCGGCGAGCGCGGCCAAGGCCGCTTCCGGCACCATCACCTCGCCCGTGGCCCAGCTCTTGCCTGGGAAGCGTCTGGCGATGAAACCGAGCGCCCTTCGTTTGGATTCTTGATCGGCAAATCGTATGATGACCATGCTGGGAGCATAATGGCTTTTGCGAACTCAAGCAAGCATGGCTTTTGCTCCAAACAGATGAATGATCGGGAGGCGATTCGGAAGGATTAAGATTAAGATTAGGATTAAGATTAGAAAAAAGACAGCGCCCCGACACCCGCATCCTCGCTCATGGCCTCGCGCTGACGGGCAAAAGCGCCTTGAGCTTGGGGTCCAGGGCCAGGGCGGTCTGGAATTCCTTGAGCGCCTCGTTGGTGCGGGATTGCAGAAGCAGGACTTCGCCCAGATGGTAGTGCGCCTCCCCGGTGTTTTGCTGGAGCGCGGCGCTCTGAAAATTGGAAACCGCCCCGGCAAAGTTCTTTTGTTTTTCCGCATCGAGACCGAGTTTGACGTAGGCGCGGTACTTGCCTTGAGCCACTGTCTGGCGGTCGAGCATGGCGTCGCGCGCGCGGACGGCCGATTGCTCGGCCGAAAGCTCGGAACGCTGGCCGGCGATGTAGGCCGCCACCGTGACGAGAAAGGCGCAGAACAAAAAAATCTGCAACGGCAGGCTGGGCGGCGGTTCGTAATCCGATGCTTCCCCCCGGCCGAATTGGCCGTGAGGGACCACCCCGGTATTGTTGGTCGCATTGGCCATAGGCGATATATTTGGCGCGGCAGGGCAAGGCCTGCAAGCGCGAAATGAAAGTCAATGGGGCTTCATGTTTTTTTTGGGGGCTAATTTGTAGTGTCGAGCCTGTGGCTCGAAATCGGCGCGCAGCGCCGACGCTACATCAAGTTAGGAAACTGCCTCATTTTTTGGCCGCGCCCGGGTAGTGGGCGGCGCGGAAATTGCCCGCTTCGCAACTGCGCACAAACTCCTCGGTCACGGACTTCAATTCCTCCCAGCGCGCCCGGATGGTTTTGGCTTCCGGCGGGGTGACCTGGTTGTCGTGGGCCGAGTCGGCCATGACGCCGAGCAAATCGGCAAAGTCCTGCACGACGGTGTTCATGGCGGGCACGAGAAAGGCCGGGTGGGGCCGGCCGGTTTTGGGGTTCTTGATGTAAAAGCCGCCGGACTGCTGGCAAAGCCATTGCACGATGCGCTCATCCCCGCTGCACCGCGCCAGCAGGGCCACCCGGTCCAATGGGTTGGCCGCGCCGCTTTTTTGTTCGGGCGGCTCGGCCCATTTGTAAACCATGGAAAGGGAAAGGCCTAATTCGCCGGCCAGGTGCTTGGGACTGGTCTTTTGAAAGACCTCCCGCAAAATTTCATGGGATTCCATGATCGGGAAAATGGCGCAACCGCGCGCGATTGGCAAGCCAACTTTGCGGGGCAAAACCATGCCGGATTGCACCATAGGTCTTGTCACCCGGGAGGGGGTTTAAGAAGAGCCGGGAGGCCATATTTCAACAAGTCGCCGATCTTCTCGATGGTGACATCGGCCCGGGGGTAGCCGGCGGTGAACCGGGTGTCCAGGGCGTAGTGTCCCTGGCGCACAAAGACGGTGGTGAGACGCGAGCGCCAGATTTTTTTCATGGCGGCCAGGATGCGGACTTTGTCGTCCACCATGATGTAATGGCGGGCGGGATAACGGCGCGCCACATCGGCCAGTTCCTGTTCTTTATGGACGTAAATCAGGACGCGGCCCTCAACCGCCGCGAACAGGCCCGAGCCATCTATCTTGCGCGGCTGGAAAACGACATCGCCGTCCGAGAGCAGCACGGTCGGCCCCCACCGCCGGCAATGGGCCAGCGCCTCGAGCGCCTTGGGAAAGAGCCGGCGGGCGAACGGATAATTGATGAGGAACCGCGAAACGGCCAGCAGGCGCAGCCCATGCGGATGGGCGGCGCGATACCGCTGCAAGGCCCCAAGATAATCCGCGTAGCCGAGTTCGACGCGCAATTGCTCGAAGAATTTCCAATAATCCCGCGCGCCCCGCGCCCCGACCTCGGTTTCCAGGTATTTTTCCAGGTCGGCGATGACCTGATCGTTGGAGAGCAAAGTATTGTCCACGTCGAAGAGAAAGACGGTCCTCGGCGGCGCGGATTTCCTGGCGGCCATGGATGAAGGGAAAATTATCCGGCGTAGATCGTCATGATCTTCTTGAGGAACTCCAGCGCCTTGTCGTGTTGGCGCTGGAAGGAATTGCGCCCGATGATGGAGCCGAAACCGCCGCCCTCGCGGATGGCGGTCACTTCCTGGAATACTTTCTCGTCGTCCACCGCGGCGCCGCCGGAGAAAATAACGATGCGGCGGCCGGCGAAGGCGCATTGCACAATGTGGCGGACGCGCTCGGTCAGGGTGCCGACGGGAATTTTTTCCTTTTCATAAACTTTTTTCGCCTCCGCCTGCTCGATGTGGCTGGAAGGCAATTTGACTTTGATGATGTGGGCGCCGAGCTGGGCGGCGATTTGCGCGGCGTAACCGCACACATCAATGGCCGTCTCCCCCTCCTTGCTCAAGGAGGCCCCGCGAGGATAGGACCAGACGACGACCGCCAGGCCGACCCGCTTGGCCATCCGGGCCGCTTCCTTGATCTGCTCATACATTTTCACCCGATGCGCCGAACCGGGATAAATGGTGAATCCGATGGCGGCGCAACCCAGGCGCAAGGCGTCGCCCACCGAGCTGCTGACGGCGGAGAGGGGGTCCTTTTCGTCCTGCAACACATCGTGGTTGTTGATCTTGAGGATGAGCGGAATTTCCCCGGCAAATTCGCGGGCGGCGGCTTCGATGGACCCGAGCGGGGCGGCGTAGGCGTTGCAGCCCGACGCGATGGCCAGTTCAATATGATAACGCGGATCGTAGCCGGGGGGATTGACGGCGAAACTGCGGGCCGGGCCGTGTTCGAAGCCCTGGTCCACCGGGAGGATGACCAGCCGCCCGGTGCCGCCAAGCGTGCCGTGGTTCAGAAGGCGGGCCAGATTCGCCAGCGTGCCGGGATTATCCGCGCCGTACCAACTCAGTATTTCTTTGACTCGTGATGTAGCCATATCAGTATTCCTTAATTTTGCATTAGTTGTCTATCATGGGGCATTTCTTTTATGCCCCTTTTCAGTTCGACATGTTCTTTGTTTGACCGCCCTGTGGCGGAATTATTGGCGCAGAGCATAACGGAATTGAGAAAACCCGCAAGCCGCTTTGGAACCTATCGTTCGACCGAGAACGTGATGTCGTAGTGGTCCGTGTCGGCGGCATCGGTGGGCTTTTCCTTCCCGCCGTCGTCGGTGAAGTCGGCGCCGATGCTGTAAACCAGAAAGCCCCGGGCCAGTTTCTTGTAGCGCAACGGGTTGTTGTCGAATGGGTCCAAGGGAATCGAAGGCGCGAACTGCGGCACCAAATCGGCCAGAGAATCCGGCGTGCGCCCGCCGTGGGCCAACCGCCAGCGCTCAACTTCGAGAGCCACGCGGGTGACCAGCAATTTCGCATGTGTTTCGGCATCCAAACGAAGTCGACTAGAAATATCACGCGCAGCCCCAGTGCCGCCAGAGGCGAAACTCGGGTGGCGCCCTTCAACTGCGACTTGCCATATCCGGTCGAATTCCGCGAAACACTTCTTCAGCGGCAACTTAAGGGCGGCGATCTGTGCGGATCGAGCCTCCAGCATCTCGGAAAAGTCGGCATCCGAGTAAATTCTGCCAAAAAGATTCATGAACGTGCCGTTAATCTGTGATAGGACACCCGTCCCCGACACGTTTCCTCGGAAATTTGGGGGATACACCGCACTGATTGGATCGGCACGGATGTCGTTCATGTCCCAGATGTTCTGGCAGCGCAGGCTTAATAAGGTTTCCCGGAGACCCTCTGGATAGTCATCTGACAGCAGATGCTCCAAGGCTGCAAGGTCATCGGTGGAAAGCTCCACACGATTGAGTACGAGTTCAAGGGCCGCACATAGGAACGCTTCGCCCCCTCTGCGGTAATAGAGGTGCGTGAGCCTGTCAGGCCGAATCGTGCGAAACAGGGCGAGCGCTTGGCGCAGGTTGTCAGTTGTGTTCGTTCCGTTGCCATCCTCCGCTTCGAAAATCGCTTTGAGGCAGAGGATTCTCGCGAGATCAACATCGGGATACACGGGGTTCGCCTCCATATTGGAAAAACCAAGCGCGAAACCCGATCCAACCCACGCATTTGTGATCTTATCCCACGGGATGGCATTCAATGCGGTTTGATTATCGTTTAGAATTGCTTCGATATTTGTCCGCATTTGCGACGTGATCCGCTGGGACCTGGGCAGCAGTTCCCAATAAGTTGCCCCAATCGAAAAATCCGGCCTCCGAAGCGCGGCCACGGCGGGGGCCAGCAGGAGTGCCGCATCCCGATCCGGCGGCGGATCAGGGTGGAGTTTTGCGAGGTCGTCTGCCGTCACAGGCTCGCCGGCGGCGCGGATGGCGTCCAAACGCTTCTGAATTTCCGCCCATACCCGCTCCTTCTCCGCGCGCGAATGCAAAACGGCAGCGCGGATGCACATACCCAGGGCGATCAATCCCAGGAGGCCGAAAGCCCCGATCTTCCAGAGTCTGGCAAACCTCGGCCTCGTTGTGTTTTCGCCGGTCATTGGTCGCGATCGAAGCAACCGCTCGCTAAAAGGGCCGCCTCTGGATTTTGGATGCAGCAATTTCAAACCTGCCACGCTTCAAACCCGCCTCAAGAAAAATCGGCTGAATAAACGGCATGGTGGAAGAAGCCGGTTGCAACCGTCCGTTCTCATTTGACAAAGTGGTCCAACAAAAGTGCTTGAAGCCGGGGCGCTCCTGAGGGATAATCCCTCCATGAGTGCGACCATAATTGATAAGAAGCACCGAATGACTCTCCCGGAGTCCATTTGCGCGGCTGCGGGCCTGAAGCCCAATGACCAGGTCGAGTGGCGTGTGGAACAGGGCGAGATCCGCGGACGCAAGCTTGTGGCGCAGAAGCCCAAGGAAGCATTCCCGCCCGGCTCCCTTCTCAAGTACTTCACCCCTGAGCGGGACAAGGAGGAGTTAGCGATCCTGTCCGGCTGCGCCAAAGGTCCGGAGTGAAGACCCAGTTCGAGATTTGGGACTGCAATTTTCCAAAGAAGGGCTTGCATCCAGTCGTCCTGATTTCTCACCCGGACCGGTGCGCGCGAGCGCAAGTGCTCAACGTCCTGTTTTGCACCAGCCAACGCCAGAGCCGGAAACCCTACCCTTTCGAGGTCATGCTGGACATGGAGGATGGACTCAGTTGGGAAACATTCTGCGATTGCTCAATCCTCTGGTCTATTGATACCCCGCTGCTCATCACCAAACGCGGACATGTGACGCTCCCCCGGCGACGGGCCATCCGGGAAAAAGTCCGGGATATGCTCCGCCTGTCTGCTACTGACTAAGGTGCTTTTCCTGCACGGCAGTCTGGATCTGACTCGAAGGGCTGCGGGAGCTTGACAAAGTTTACGTTGTAAACGACATTCCAGCCATGCCAACCATTGTGCAATCGTGCCGGCTCCGGGCAGACCATGCCGCCCTGCTCTCGCGCCAGGCCAAGCGGCGTCATCTGGAAGTGTCCACTCTGAGCAGTCTTTACCTCAAGGAAAAAGCCCTGGAAGAGGAATTCCCGGGCATCGGGTTTCGCGACTCAGCCGGCGGACGCGAAGCCTACGTGCTGGGGCATCGCGTCGCGGTGTGGGAAGTGGCGGCGGTGTGGCGCGAAGCCAAAACCATCGCCAAGGCCGCGGACCACTTCCGATGGACCCCGGCGTTGGTGCGATGCGCGCTGGCGTATGCCAGGGCCTATCCGAACGAAGTCGCGCGCCAGCGCGAAGCCGAGGTTGAGGCGTGAAAGCGCGTCTGCTGGCTGACGAAAACGCCTCCCACCGATTGGTCGCCGCGTGTCAGCGACTGGAGGCGAGCTTTCCAATCATCCACCTTTCGGATTGGAACGCCGGCGCGTATCTGTCGGCAAAGGATCCGGCGTTGCTGATGGCGTTGCGTGAATCGGGAATGATCCTCGTCGGGTTTGATCGCGCGAGCCTCCCGATGCACGCCGGCGAACTGACGCGCGAGGGTTTGGGCCACGCTGGCATCATCCTCTTTCGCCGTTCGGTGTCGGCGGTGGCGTATGGCCGGCAAGCCCGTTTGCTGGCGGGTTTTTGGCGTGAGGCAGAGGATTGGGATTGGGCTGATCGCATCGAGTATCTGCCGCGACCGTGAGCCGGCGGAGGCTTGGCCGGGGAAAACGATCACGGGGCCAGGCGGGCGATGTTCCAGGAGCCGCCGGCTTGGCGCGTGTAGAGAAAGCGGTCGTGCAACCGGTTGGGCCGGCCTTGCCAGAACTCGATTTCCCGGGGCACAACGCGGTAGCCGCCCCAGAAGGAGGGCAGAGGCACCTGGCCCTCGCCGAATTTGCGCTTCATTTCCTCCCATTTCTGCTCCAGCAGCGAACGCGTGGTGATGACCGAGCTTTGCGCCGACACCCAGGCGCCCAATTGGCTGCCGCGCGGGCGGGTGATAAAATAGGCCAGGGTTTCGGCGGTGGAAACCTTCTCCGCCGCGCCGCAGATGATGACTTGGCGTTCCAGAGCCAGCCAGGGAAAGAGCAGGGAGACGTTGGGATTGTCCGCCATCTGGCGCGCCTTGCGGCTCTCGAAATTGGTGTAAAAAACGAAACCGCGCTCATCATAACTTTTCAACAGCACCGTGCGCGCCAGCGGACGCTGGTCCGCCCCCGCGGTGGCCAGGCTCATGGCGTTTGGCTCGGCCATCCCGGCCTCCATCGCCTCCTGGAACCAAAGGGCAAACTGGTCGAACGGGCTGGGCTTGAGGCTGGCCCGGTCCAGGGCGGCGCGCGTGTATTCCGAGCGGGTTTCGATCTTCATGGCGTTGTCAATTATTCGGATATCCGCCATGAGCGTTGCCCCGGAAAGACCAAAAGTCAAAGCAAAGGCACGACTGGGACAAGCTGGCCAAGAGATGGTTAGCGCCGCCCTGCGGCAGGACGCGCCCGTGCGACGGCTTGCCGTATTCCATCCGCAAAACTGCTTCAAGCCGCTTCCTCTCTTGGAAGATGGATGAATGGTTTTGCGAAGGAGCAAACGCAGAACGCAGGGCGCCGGTTTTGGGTGGGAGAAGTTCCGACGGCCGGGTCCGGCAGGTCCACCCCACCGGCACGGCGAAGGAATGAAAAGCAACCGGGGCGTGAAATGGGTTATTTTTGGCTTTATAGTTTAAGGCGGGACGGCATTCTTGTGGCCGGTTTGGGTTTGGAATCTAAAAACCACGGTTTTTTGGAGTCGCTTGCAAATCGGCGCTTACAGTCTGACGATTTTTGCCGCGTACTTGACCGGCTCGCTGCCGGCCGGGTATCTGGCGGGGATGGCGCGCGGGATTGATATCCGCGCGGCGGGCAGCGGCAATATCGGGGCGACGAACGTGTTCCGGGTGCTGGGAACAGCCGCCGGCGTCTCGGTGCTGGCGGTGGACGGGGTCAAAGGTTTCGTGGCGGCACGGTGGGTTCCGCTGCTGGCGGGCAGGTATTTTCCCGGGGTGCCGGAGGAGAATCTGGCGCTGGCGGCGGGCGCGGCGGCGGTGCTGGGCCATATCTATACTTGCTGGCTCAAATTCAAAGGGGGCAAGGGGATCGCGACTTCGGCGGGGGTGGGGTTCGCCTGGGCGCCGGAGGCCTGCGCGGTGACGCTGGCGATTTGGGGGATTGTTTTTCTTTGCACCCGATATGTTTCGGTGGCTTCTATTGTGGCCGCAATGGTTCTGCCGCTGGCGGTGTGGCTGTTTCATTACGGGACCAGAATGACTTTGGTAATGACAGCCCTGGCGGTCTTGGCCATATATAAACACAAGGCCAATATCCGACGCCTGCTGGACGGAACGGAAAATCGCGCCGGAACTAAAAAGAAACAGGCAACACCATGAAAGTCACGGTCATCGGGGCCGGGGCCTGGGGAACCGCTTTGGCGAACCTGCTTTGCCAAAACGGAAACGAGGTCACGCTTTGGGGGCATGAACCGCCCCTGCTGGGGGAAATCCAGCGCACGGGGCGCAATGAAGTTTTTTTGCCCGGCATCCAACTGTCGCCGCAATTGCAATGCGAGCCGGACCTGCTCGCGGCGGCGGCGGGAAGCGAGTGCGCGGTGGTGGCGGTGCCGTCGAAATACTTGCGCGAAGTCACGGCGCGCCTCCCCCGGTTCCGGGGGATTGTGGTCAGCGTGACCAAGGGTATTGAAGATGAAACGGGGCTGACCATGACCGGCATTTTGCGCGCGACCATGCCGGAGTCCACAGCGGGGGCGTTGTCGGGGCCGAGTTTTGCCCTGGAGGTGGCGCAAGGGATTCCCGGGGCCATTGTGGCCGCCCATCGGGACCGGCAGGTTGCCAGGAAAATTCAGCTTCTATTCCATCGTCCGACTTTCCGGGTCTATACGAGCAGCGATGTGCTGGGAGTGGAGTTGGGGGGGGCGTTGAAAAACGTGGCGGCCATCGCGGCCGGCGTGGGGGACGGGCTGGGTTACGGCGACAACACCAAAGCGGCGCTGATCACGCGGGCCATGGCGGAAATCCGGCGGCTGGGGGTGGCCTGCGGAGCCAGCGCGGAAACTTTCTCGGGCTTGAGCGGGCTGGGGGATTTGACCGTTACCTGCTTTTCGCGCTTGAGCCGGAACCGCCGTTTTGGCGAACGGGTCGGGCGCGGGGAGAAGGTGCAAGACATTGTGGCCGGCGCGGTGGCGGTGGCGGAAGGCTATCCGACCGCGCGCTCGGCGCATCATTTGGCGGGCGAACTGGGCATCGAGACGCCCATCGTGCGCGAAGTCTATGCCATGCTTTACGAGCGCAAGAATGCCCGGGAGGCGGTGCAGTCGCTCATGAGCCGGGACATGAAGCAGGAAGATTGAACCTTTTGGGTTAATTCGTTGGGCTTAAGATGAGGCTAATGCCTTTCATTTGGCAGAAGGCCATGAGTGCGCCTAATTGAGCCCGTGGCGTGGGGTCCATCAGTGCGTTGCGGTCATAATATAAAAAACTTCCACGAGGCAAATTACCGATAGCTTCTTCCATAGGCCTCGAGTCGAATGTTTTGAAGATTTGGGGACTATGGCCAGGCAGGACAAGAGCGTAAACCGTTAAACTTTCAAGTGGCACGCCAGGACCGGAAGCATCCTGAACTTGTGTTTGCACCAAGTGAAAATCTTCAGCCGAGTCCAACGCGGTGATCAGCCAGCCTTTGGCCGCCGCGCTGACAGACTCCGGGATGGCCCAGACGTTGTGATTGAAGCCGGCGGCGATCAAATACTTGCCGTTGCTGGCCAAACCCATGAAGAGTTTATTGCCACCGGAATTGATGAAGATGTCCGCCCAGGTCGTTCCGCCGTCGGTGGATTTCGCGATGACGCTGTCGCCGGCGACGTAAATCGCGCCGCCGATGGTCGTCGCGGCGCGGAGCGATGCCTTAATCCTGCTGTCGCGGAGCATCCAAACATCGCCGTCCGGGCTGGTGTAGATGGTGGGGAATTTGTCCAATCCCAGTCCGCAGGCGAGAAATTCCTGGCCGGTCCATGTGCAGGCGGTGAACGGAACCGGCTCGGGCGCGTGCGTTGGTTTCGTCCACGCCACGGAATCCTTGCTGATGACGATGCCATCATTGCCGACGGCAACATAGCGCGCGCCGGAATTTGCGAAAGCGTAGAAGTTTATTTGACTGCCCGAATCGCGGCTCGTCCATTTGATGCCATCTGGGCTGGACAATATGGTTCCGCCGTCCCCGCCAGCCAGGTATTGGTGTCCGTCCCAGAACAATCCCAGCAGGTTCTTTTTGGTGGGCGAAGTGCGACTCGTCCACTTGAGTCCATCCGGGCTGGTCATGATGAAGCCTCCTTCGCGAACGACGACATATTGGTTGGACGCATGCACAATCGCGCGAAAATCACGACCTTCAGGGTGAGTTTGGGGCGTCCAAACGCCGGTGGTGTTGTTGCGGGTTGCGATGTGTCCGCCAATGCCGACGGCGACCGTTTCCTTGGCGGTGCCGGCGACGGCGTAAAATGAGCCAATGCTTTGGCCATTGTTCCAGTTCGCCCAATCGGCCGCCGCAGCGACGTTTTCCTGGGCGCGGGTAAAGGTGGCGCAGGCCAGCGCCGCCACTGCCAGAGTGGTCGCCAGACCGGCTCCAAAACTGCCTTGTCTTTGATTTTTGATCATAAGCAACCTCCGTTTGATTTCTTGTTTGCTGCCAACGACGGGAACGGCTCCGGAAAAGCACGATGTCTCCGCCGAAAATCCATCCATTAGTTTGAGCAGCACTTGTCCGTAGCGCGGGCGCTCCGCCGCCGGCAGACGGCTCAGGGTCATGGCGTCGCACACCAACTCGCGATCGGCCCGAATCCGATGGCTGGCCAGCCAGACCAGGGGATTGAACCAGTGCAGGAATTGGACGGCGATCAAAAGAAAGTTCAGGCCAACGTCGTGCCGGCGGACGTGAGCCATTTCATGCAGGAAAACCATGCGCAGTTCCTGCGCGCTCAACTGGCTCGCCGCGCCTTGGGGCAATAGCAGGCAGACCCGCCAAAAACCGAAAATGGCCGGGCTGCTCAATCGCGCCACGGCCACCAGCTTGACCGGACAGCGCACGCCCATGTCTTGGCGGGCGCTGTCCAACAATGCCAGCAGCGGCGGGTCGGAAATGGGTTGCCCTTGCGCAATGAGATGGATCCGTTGCCGATAGCGCCAGCCTGCCAGCGCCATCAGGCAAAGAAGTCCGCACGCCCAAGCCAGGGTTATCCGGGCGCGCAGAGAAAGACCCGGCGCAAGAGGCGCGGGGACATGGAAAATGGCCTGGGGAATGGCGGGGGAAACGGCGGGTGGATTGCCAGGTGAAATGCCGGGAGAAATGCCAGCCAGCGGCGCCGGATTGGCTTCTTTGCCCGTTGGGTTTGGGGCGATTGGGGCGGAGGCCGACTCTGCCGGCGAGGCCCGACGCCGGAAAAGATTTTCCAAACTAAGCGGACTGGAAGGAACCACCGGAAGCAACAGCCGGATAAGAATGAGCAGGCTTAAGGTGTAACGCAAACGCGGAGTCAGCCACCGGCTCAGGAGTTTTTGAGCCAGAAATACCAGCGCCACGAGCAGGGCCGCGCTGACGGAAGTCTTCCAGGTCCACTCGAACGCGTTCTGACCCAGTGCCAGGAGAGTCTTCACGGACCTTTCTCCTCCAGGATGTTCTTAAGTTCCTCGATTTCCTTGCGCGTGAGTTTTTCGCGCTCCAGGAAGCAGGCCAGGAAAGGCGCGATTTCACCGTCGAACACCCTGGCCAAAAACGAACGGCTGGCCTCCCGGCGGCATTCCTCCTCGGTCACCCGCGGCTTGAAAACATATTCCCGCCCCGGTTTTTCGCTGGCCAGCGCCCCCTTTTGCACCAGCCTGCCCAGGAGCGTATGGATGGTCTTGGGTTTCCAATCCGTCCCGCTCTTGAGTTTTTCGACCACCTCCTTGGCGGTGGCGGCGCGCAACGGCCAGACTGCTTTCATGACCGTCCATTCCGCGTCGGAAATCCGCGGCCATGCCTTCGGGCTGCCCTTGCGTTTGGCTTCAAAACTCATGTGTTTTTCTTACATTTGTAGGATGAATCTATCTTACAATCGTAAGATTGCAAGAAAAAAATGAAGAAAAAAAACTCGCGGAACTCGCGACTAAAACAAGGCCCCGCGCCTTTCCTGCATAATTCACACCTCCCAAGTCACACCTCCAAACGCCGCGTGCGGGCCGGCGGCTTGCAGAAGCAGCCGCGCGTGCTGGCCGGCCGCCCTCACGCGGCGCGCGGTTGGCCTTTCCACCGGAGTGTGAAAGGCGCAGGTTGGGGGCCATGAAAAAGAATACACCCACATTAATGATAGGAGTGTGGGTGTATTCATTTTAGCAACGCAGCCGCGAGAGGTCGAGAAGAAAATTTAGGGACAGCAGGAATGCAGGAATGCAGGAATGCAGGAATGGGCCGTTTCCTAGAGGGGTTTCATTCTGGGGCAGGCAAAGGGGCGGCACCGCGGGTCGCCGGCAGGCTGGGCGTCTGCACAAGGCACGCGGTTGGCGTCTCCATCGGAGTGTAAAGGCGCAGGTTGGGGGCCATGAAAAGGAATACACCAACATTGATGATGGAAATGTTGGTGTATTCATTTTAGCAACGCAGGCCGGGCGTGTCGAGAAAAAAGTTTGTGCGGTTTTGGCGTTGGGCGGGTACTGTTAGGCGTGACGATGGCAGAGAATAAAATGATGCCCGAGGATAGGACGATGGTCGAGGATAGGGAATTGATTCGCCGGTACGCCGCGGAACGGTCGGAAACGGCTTTTGCGGAATTGGTGCGCCGCCACCTCAACATGGTCTATGGGGCGGCGCTGCGGCAAGTCAATGGTGACACGCACCTGGCCCAGGACCTCGCGCAAACCGTTTTCGCCCGTCTGGCGGCCAGGGCCGCGACGCTCCAGGGCGCCGCGTCCATCGCGGGCTGGCTTTACACCAACACCCGGTTTGCCGCCGTGAAGGCGGTTCGCGCGGAGGCGCGCCGGCGCGCGCGCGAGCAGGCCGCCGTTTCCATGAATGAGATGAACTCCAATGCCAACACGGGCTGGAATGAATTGCGGCCAATGATTGACGAGGCCCTGAGCGAGTTGGGCGAGACGGACCGGGAGGCGATTGTGCTGCGCTATTTTGAGGCTTATGAATTTTCGCTGGTGGGCGCGGCGCTGGGGGTGAGTGAAAACGCCGCGCGCATGAGGGTGGACCGGGCGCTGGAAAAACTGCGAGGCGTTCTGCAAAAACGGGGCCTGGCCACGACAGGCGCCGCCCTGGCCGGGGCGCTGGCGGAATCATCGTCCGCGAGCGTGCCGGCGCAACTGGCCGCCGGAATCACCAGCGCGGCCCTGACACAGGCGGCCGCAACGCCCGCTGGTTCGGTCCCGTCATTCCTAAAGTTACTTGCCATGAAAAAGCTCTCCCTTGCCGCTGTTGGCGTTCTCGCCCTCTCCACGGCCGCCGTGTTGGTCGTTCGAAACTGGCCAAACGCCGATCCGCAGACGGGAGCGGCGGCCCCGCCAACAGCGGCGGCGCAAGCCGCGCCGGGTCAACCTGGCGGCGCCGCGCCACCCGCCGCCACCGCGGGCGATCCCGATATTTTCAACAAAATCGTGCAGCGTCATGACGAACAGGTGCGGGCACGGGAGGGCCAGGACGCGGTCGCAGCCCGGGCTGCAAAGGACAAAAGGGACGCGGATTTGGCCGACTGGATGAAGGAGGAGCCGGGGGTCAAAAAATTCGGCGCGGCGCGCCACGTTTCCATGGGCGCGGACGAGACCCTGATCATGGGAGGCTGGTCCCCCCACGCAGGACAGCGCATGCTGGTCTTTATCACGCCCACCATGATAGATCCGGCGGGAAACAAAGTTGCCCCTCCGCTCGACACACAATCCGAGATTCAGATTGACGCCAAATTTGTCGAGGCCCCAGGGGATATTTTTGCGAAGCTCGGCTTGCAAACTCTCTTTACTGAACAAAACAGCAGTACGGAAGTGGTGAGATGTTCGGACGCCGAGTTCCGGGCGTATATCAATTCCATTGAACAATCTGACGGAGCCGATGTGTTGTCCGCTCCGCGCGTGACGACACTTCTCGGACGCCAGGCCGGCATTTCTGTGGGAGACACGACAATGATTGCCGGAAAAAATCAAACCCTCGGCCCGTCGCTTAACTTGCTGCCCACGCTGTCGGCAGACGGCCTGTCCGTGGATCTCACCGCAATTGCTGAATTTACCGAGGCTGCGGCCGAGGCAGGTCAATGATAATTATTTGCCCCCTTCCATATCGAGCTGGTCGAAAAGGAAGGCATAAACGTCGGCTTGCTCGGCGATGCGCTCGTCCAGGGAGCTGCCGATGCCGTGGCCGGAGGCGGAGCTGGTGCGGAGATAAACGGGCGAGGGATAGGGAGAGCGGTTGGAGGCCTGGAGGCGGGCGGCCATTTTGCGGGAGTTGTAGGGGTTGACCCGGCCGTCGTTATCACCTGTCAATAATAATACAGCCGGGTAGCGCACCCCGTCCACCACATGGTGATAGGGCGAATAGGCGTACAAGGCTTTGAATTGCGCCGGGTCCTGCACCGTGCCGAATTCAGTGACGTTGAAGGCGCCGTTCGGCTCCAATTCGGTGCGGAGAGAATCGTAAATGCCCACAAAAGAGACGACGGCCCGGGCCATTTTCGGGTGCTGGGTGAGGAACGCGCCCATGAGCAGGCCCCCGTTGCTGGCGCCTTCCACGGCGAGTTTGGAGGGCTGGGTGTAGTTCTTGTCAATTAGATACTGGGCGCAGGCGGCGAAGTCGTCGAAGACGTTTTGTTTGTTGGTCAGGCTGCCGGCCTTGTGCCATTCCTCGCCGAATTCGCCGCCGCCGCGCAGGTTGGCCACCACGTAGACGCCGCCGTGCTCCAGCCAGAGGCTGCGGGCGGCGGAGAAGTCGGGGGTCAGGCTGATGCCGTAGCCGCCGTAGCCGTAAAGCAGGGTGGGGTTGTTGCCGTCCAGCTTGGTTTTTTTGCGGCGCATGATGTTCATGGGAATTTTTGTGCCGTCCAGGGAGGTGGCGAATTCGCGGACGACTTCGACGCCGCTGAAGTCGGCGGGCGATTTTCCAACCAGGGCGGTGCGTTGGGTCTTCTTGGTGGCGGCATCGAATTGCGTCCACACATAAGGCGCCGTGTAACTGATGCTTTCAAACAAAAGCTCGTCGCCCTTGGGAGAGAGCATTTGCAGGACGGAAGAAACGGGATCATTGAGCGGAACGCGCTGCACGCCAGCCCCGCCGATGTAGCGAATTTGGGAAGGGCCGCCCATCAAGTCCTGCACATAGAGGCCGTTGGCGGTGGGACAGAAATTCTCAATGACGGCTTCGCTGGCAGGCACGACCACGGGGAGAGGGGCGCGGCGGTCGGAAAGCGCCGTGATAGGGGTGGTGGGCTGGGGATTAGGATTAAGATTAAGATTGGAGGAAAGGTCAGCCAGGGGGAGGCGGAGGATTTTTCCGTGTGGGGCGTCCTTGGTGGAGAGGAGGTAGAGGCAGTTGTCCTTGCCAAATTCGCCCTGTTTGATTTGATCGCTGAAGCCGGTCAGTTGTTTCCACTGGCCGTCGGGGCCGATGAGGTAAAGGGCGAATTCGCCGCCGTCGCCGTTGGCCACCGTGGCCAGGAGATAACGGCCATCGTCCCTGGATTTGAGGGCGATTTCGGCAATGCGCGGCAGGCCCTGGCCCAACTCCAGCCGGTCCTGCGAGAGGGGCGCGCCGAGGCGGTGGAAATAGACCTGCTGGTAGAAATCCAAATCGGCCGCGGGCCGTTCGCCGGCGGCGGGATAGCGGGTGTAATAGACGCCGGTGCCGTCCGCGTTCCACGCCGCGCTGCCCCCGGCGGTGGCGCCCTGCACGCGCGGGATTTCGTCGGCCAGCGCCTGGCCGGTGGCACTGTCGTAAAAGAAAAGCGTTCCATTCTCGGTGCCGTTTTCAGACAGGGAAACCGCCACGCGCTTGCCGTCGAGGGAGGGCACGGCAAAGTCAATGGTGGTGGTGCCTTTGGGATTAAGTTTGTTGGGGTCGAGCACGACCCGTTCGGAAGCGTGAGGGTCGGGCGACTTGAGCGTGATGAGCCAGGGCTGCTGCGCCGGGGGCTGGAATTTCATGGCGAAGAAAAGACCGGGGCGGGCCTGGAGATCGGAGTAGCTGGCGGCGGTTTGGGAGTAGATCTTTTGCAGGCGCTTGACGATGTTGGAGCGCGCGGGGAGATTATCCAGGTAAGCGCGAGTGGCCGCATTTTGGGCGGCGCTCCACTGCTTGACCTCCGGATCGTCGAAGTTTTCCAGCCAGCGGTAGTTATCAACGACGGTGACGCCGTGGTAGATATCGGTGACCGGACGCAACGGAGCGGTCGGCGGGCCGGCGGCGAAACCGGGACAGGCGGCGGTGAACAAGGCGGCCAAGGCGAAGCCCCAGGGAGTGAAAATGCGATTTGTCATTTGATTCAGAGTGCGGTCAAGCTACGGTTTTTTGGCGGGGATGGCAAGCGAATCGGGATTTTGAGCAGATTCTCATCTCCCATCGCCGGTGGGGTGCAGGACAAAAATCTTCACATCTTCGGTAGGGCGGCGCTGCCGCGCCGCCCAAGAATTCAGGGTAGAGCGGCAGCTCTGCCCTACCAGGAAGGTGAAGATTGTTGTCATGCACCTTCGCCGGTGGAAAGGGGGGCCGTGTCATGTCTTGACCTTGTCTCCGCGCGGGCGCGCCGCTTGCACGGGCGTCAACAAGGGAAGAAGCCAGAGCGCCAAACCGCCCGTCACGAAGAGCAGATCCAGGGCCACATACCATGAAACAACGCCGAACGAGAAGAGCGCGACAGAGAAAAACAAGACAGCCACAGCGGCGAATGTGACAGCAAAACCTCTTGCGGTCATCCGAAATCGGGCGCCGCAACGCGGGCAGCGGTAGTAGATGGAGAGGGTGGAGAAATAGCGCCAGCGCGACAGCCTGGTGCTGCAAGCCGGGCAGATAATCTTATAGTTCATAAGTCAGGCGCGCGCGCGGCCAAAGAACAATGGGGCGAATCCTTTTCGACCGTCAGTGCTGGGCGTGGGCGAGGAAGAAAAGGAGGCCGGCGGCGGCGGCCAGGCCGCCCAGCACGGCCAGGGTGATTTTGATCCAGCTCCTCGGGTATTTGCCGGCAATGGTCCCGGTGTAGCCGTTGATGACCACCTGGAAATGTTGCGCGCCGTAATCGTAGCTGAGCAGCCAGATGGGAACGAGAATGTGTTTGAAAGTCTGGCCGCTGTAGTCGCTTTCGACTTGCAGGTTGCGCTGGGTGTCGCCGGGGACTTGGGCGGCGCAGAGGCGCTCGGTCGCGGCGTCCATCTCTTCGCGGGCGGCCTGGGCGGCGGTGACGAGGTCAATTTGATAGCGTTCCACCACCCAGCCGGAAAGGAAGGCGGCGTTGTAGGGGGCCAGTTCCTTGGTCGGAAACGGCTCGATCCGGCGCAACATTTCCGGATGGACGCCGCGGGAGGCCGGCTCCAGTTCGTCGTCGAAGAAATGATCCACGGAACCGGAGCTGGGCACCCAGCGGACTTTCTGTACTTGACGCGTCTGGGGCCGGCCGTTGGCGTCAAGATAGGTCTCCGTCTCGTAGTAGTAATAGCCGCTCTCGGCCGTCCAGTCGGCGTGGACCTGGGCGTCGAAGGTCCAGTAGGGAATGTAGAGGCCCTTGGCGGTGTCGGTGAGGGCGGCGTCCTTAAGGCGGTTGGGGGCGAACCAGCGGCTGGCATACCAGCGGCGAAGGGAGTCGCGCACCTGGCTCTCGGCCAGCTTCATGGGCAGGAGGCTTTCCGGACGGAAGGCGGCCTTGATTTCCTCGTAGGGAACCAGCGCGGAGGAGCCGCAGAAATCGCAACGCTGGCTGACGTGGGCCGGGTCGAAGACGGAAATGGCCTGGCAACTCTGGCATTTGACGGAGATTTTTTCCGTCTGCCAGCCGCGCTGGTCGTCCGGGATGCCGCGCAAGGCGGCGACCAGATCGTGTTCGACGATAACTTCCGCGCCGGCGGCGTTGAGTTCCGCCTGCGCGGGCGAGACGGTGCCGCAGAAGGGGCAGAGGATCGCCTTTTTGGCGGGGTTCCATTGCGCCTCGCCGCCGCAGGAGGGGCAGGAGAACTTTTTTTGGGCTGTGGCGTCGCTCACGGGAAATTGCGGATTGCGGATTGCGGATTGCGGATTGCGCGCAGTGTCCTCATTCGATTTAAGCCGAGCTTTTTAGATGTCATATCTGTTAGCTGGATTTCCGCGCCTGTATTGCCCCGGGTGGCCGCATGGGGTTCAGCTTTTCAGGAATTCCTCGAGGGCGGCGCGGGTGATGCGCCAGGAGGCGCCGATCTTTTTGCCTTTGAGGGAGCCGTCGGCCAGGGCGGTCAGAACGTCGTTCTCGCTGACGTTGAGAACCAGGGCGGCGTTGGCGGGCGTCAGCAACTCGGGAGCGGCGGAGGAGGCCGAGGAGGCCGGGGCCGCTCCCGCGCCTGTGATCGGGATGACGGGAGGGATGGCTGATGGCGTTGAGGGGGCGGACCCGCCTTCGCCGGGCTTCGGCGCGGCAGGCTGGGCGGCAGCGCCCATGGTCTGGGCGATTTGCTGGCCCATGGCCAGGCCGGCGCCAAGTTGAGAGGCGGCGGCGGCCAATCCGCCCCCTTCGCCCTTGGCGAGGGATTCGGCCATCTGGAACTTGATGTAGTCATTAAGATTTCCCACCGCGGCCATGCTGGAACGCTTGTCAATGGATTGCTCGACTTCGGGCGGGAGGGAGACGTTTTCCACGATGAAACTGGAAATTTCGATGCCGTATTTGCTGGTGACGGCGGGGTTGATGACCGGGAGGAGGGCCTGGCCGAGTTCGTCGTAGCGCGCGGCCACGTCGAGCACCGGCACTTTGGCCAGGGCGACGGCTTCGCTAAAAACGCTGACGATGCGGGAGCGCATCGTGTCTTCAAATTCTTCGAGGCGGAAATGGGCGTCGGTGCCGGCGACCTCCTTGAGAAATAGTTTGACATCCACGACGTGGAAATCGTAGATGCCGTAGGCGCGGACGCGGACCATGCCGAGATCGGGGTCGCGCATCATGATGGGGTTGGCGGTGCCCCATTTGTTGCCGGTGAAGAGGCGGGTGTTGACGAAATAAACGTCGGCCTTGAAGGGGGATTCGAGGCCGTATTTCCAGCCTTTGAGGTCGGAGAGGATGGGGATATTGGCCGTGACCAGGGAGTGGGTGCCGGGGCCGAAGGTGTCGCCGAACTGCCCCTGATAGACGAATTGGGCGACCTGGGATTCGCGCACGATAAGCTGGGCGCCGCGCTTGATTTCCTTTTGCATGTCCGGGTAACGGAAGGAGATGGTGTCGCGGGAGTCGTCCTGCCACTGGATGATTTCCAGGAACTGCGTTTTCAGGTAATCTATCAAACTCATAGTGTGCCTTTCTGTTTTGACTATATTCCTTGCGCGGGGCGGGTCTGGAAAGTACAAATTCGGTCGCAAAATGTAATAGCCAAAAGGGAATAGTGAATTTTGAATGGTGAAGAGTGAAAGGAAATCCTGATGCCGGCTGAAACGCTGAATTGCCCGATGTGCGGGGCGCCCGCCTCGACGGAAGCCACGCAGTGCGACCATTGCGGCGCGCGCCTGGCCACCGTGACCTGCCCGTCGTGCTTTGGGATGATGTTGGCGGGGGAAAAGTTTTGTTCCCATTGCGGCGCGAAGGCGGCTCCGGTCGAAACCGCCGCCGACGCCAAGCCGGAATTGTGCCCGCGCTGCCGCGTGGAGATGAACGCGGTCGTCATCGGCGGCGCCAATTTGCGCGAATGCCCGCATTGCGAGGGAATTTGGGCGGACGCGGATTCGCTGCAAAAGATCTGCGAGGACCAGGAGAAGCAGACGGCGGTGCTGGGAATGGCCGCGCCGCTGACGACGAGGGACACCCTGGAGCTGGAGACGAATATCCACTACATCCCGTGTCCGGTGTGCGGAAAGCTGATGAACCGGGTGAATTTCGCGCATTGCTCGCATGTCGTGGTAAACGTATGCAGCCAGCACGGGACTTGGTTCGACCGCGACGAACTGCGGCGCATTGTGGAATTTATCCGGGCGGGCGGTTTGATGAAGGCGCGCGCGCAGGAGATAGCGGATCTGGAGCGGGAACGGCGGGCGGGGGAAGGGCACGCGGTGTCGCCGGATTTGGATTTTGGGTCCTCCTTTTCCATGGGATCGAAGTACGTGGCCTGGGGAGGCGGGATCTCGGCGGCGGCGGCGGTTCTCCGGCTCTTGCTGAGAAGATGAGCGAAGGGGAGGAAAGATGAGATTAAGATTAGGATTAAGATTAAGATTAGGAAACTGAATGGTTACGAAAGGGGTTGGACAACCATCAACCATAAAATTACACATGACAGTACCAAAACTATTGGCCACAACGGCCGCCAACGAAAATTTTGGCGGCGTCACCTATCACATCGAGGGGGAGCTGGTGCCCGTCCTCCACTTGGAACTCAGCGCCACGCCGGTTTATTTCGAGCATCACATCCTGCTGTGGAAGGACCCGCGGGTGGCCGTTGAGCTGAAGCCGATGAAGGGCGCGCTGAAAAGAATGCTGGCCGGCATGCCGGTCTTCATGACTTCGGCGCGCGGCCCGGGAAGAATCGCCTTCAGCCGGGACGGCGCCGGGCATGTCTTCGGGCTGCACTTGCGGCCCGGGGAATCGCTCGATGTGCGCGAGCACCAGTTTTTGGCGGCGACGGACGGGATTGAGTTCACGTTCACCCGGGTCAAAGGCGCGGCCAACATGCTGCTGGGCGGGACGGGATTTTTTATTGACACATTTGCGTGCGGAGGGCAGGAGGGCATTCTGTGGCTGCACGGCTACGGCAATGTTTTTGATCTGACGCTGGGACCCGGGGAACAAATTGACATCGAGCCGGGAGGCTGGATTTACAAGGACCGCACGGTGCAAATGGAAACGATCTACCAGCGGCTCTCGCAGGGGATTTTCGCGGGAGCGGGGCAAATTTTCTGGAACCGTTTCACCGGCCCGGGCCGGATCGCGCTCCAATCCATGTACCTGCACATGGCGACCGGGGAGTAGGGGGAACGGCGTGAGGGCGCATGGCAAGGAACTTCACCTTCCCGGTAGGGCAGAGCTGCCGCTCTGCCCTGAACTTTTGGGCGGCGCAGCAGCGCCGCCCTACCGGAGATGTGAAGATTTTTGTCCCGCAGCCGGGGTATGAGGGGAGGATGAACCGCGATTCGGATCAGGTCTTTGGGGCGGCTTTTTCGGTGATGAAGCAGTCAATGGTGTCGCCGACCTGCATGTCGTTGAAGCCCTCGATGCGGATGCCGCATTCCATGCCGGCCCGCACTTCGTTGACTTCGTCCTGGAAACGGCGCAGGCTTTGCACCACGCCCTCGTAGATGAGGCCCTTGCGGCGCAGGACGCGGGCTTTGCCGCGCACGACGCGCCCGCTGCTGACCATGCAGCCGGCGACGTGGCCGCCCTTGGATAATTCAAATAGTTTGCGCACTTCGGCGGTGCCGATGACGGTTTCTTTAATGGCCGGTTCGAGGAGGCCGGCCATGGAGGCTTTCACTTCGTCAATCAGCTCGTAGATGATGGAATAGAGTTTGATTTGGACGCCTTCGCGCTTGGCCTGGTCGGCCACGCCCACGTCAATGCGGGTGTGGAAACCGAGAATGATGGCGGAGGCGGCGGAAGCCAGGGAGACATCGGATTCGGTGATGGTGCCCACGGCGCTGTGAATGACCTCCAGGGAAACCAGGGCATCCTCGATTTTCTTGAGCGCCTCGACGATGGCTTCGACGGAGCCTTGCATGTCGGCCTTGACCACCACTTTGAGGGATTTGGCCTGGGTGGCGTCGAGGGTGGCAAACAAATTCTCCAGCGTGACTTTGGCGCGGGACTCGGTGGACAGGTTGCGCAACTCCTGTTCGCGCTCTTCGGCCAGGGTCCGCGCCATTTTCTCGTCTTCGATGACGCTGAATTCCTGGCCGGCCACCGGGACGCCGTTGAGGCCGAGGATTTTGACGGCCACGGAGGGGCCGGCAGCTTTCTGGCGCGCGCCTTCCTCGCTGATGAGCGCCCGGACCTTGCCCCAGTAAGAGCCGCACAGGACGACGTCGCCGATGCGCAAGGTGCCTTTGCGCACGAGCACGGTGGCGATGGGGCCGCCGGCTTCGAGGCCGGATTCAATGACGTTGCCTTTGGCGTGGCGGTTGGGGTTGGCCTTGAGTTCCAGGAGGTCGGCCTGGAGCAGGATCATTTCCAGCAATTTGTCCACTCCCTTGCCGGTCAGGGCGGAGACATCCACGAAAATGGTGTCGCCGCCCCACTCATCGGAGACCAGTCCCTTGTCCTGGAGTTGCTGGCGGACTTTCATGGGGCCGGCGTTGGGATGGTCCGATTTATTGACAGCAACGATGATGGGAACATGGGCGTCGCGCGCGTGGTTCAAGGCTTCCACGGTCTGGGGCATCACCCCGTCGTTGGCCGCCACCACCAGCACCACGATGTCGGTCACGGTGGCGCCCCGGGCCCGCATGGCGCTGAAGGCGGCGTGGCCCGGCGTGTCCAGAAACGTAATCTGCTGAATCTCCCCTTTGCGTTCGGGATGGGGAAAGGAAATGGTGTAAGCGCCGATGTGCTGGGTGATCCCCCCGGCCTCCCCGGCGGCGACATTGGCTTTGCGGATCACATCCAGCAGCGTCGTCTTGCCGTGGTCCACATGGCCCATGATGGTGACCACGGGCGGGCGGGGCCGCATCTGTTCCGTTTTGTCTTCGACATCCAGTTCCACTTTCTTGTCCATCTCGTGGACGGTGCCGCCGCCGCGCACGCGCTTCTCCACCTCAAAACGGAAACCGAACTTGGCGCAAACCTGGCGGGCGATCTCCTCCTCGACGGATTGGTTGACGCTGGCAAAAACCCCCAGCTCCATCAGCTTTTCAATGATCTGAAACGGCTTGCGTTTCAGGTGTTCGGCCAGGTCGCGCACGATGATGGGCGGCTTGAGGGTGATGAGTTCGCCCGTGGCGGGCGCGACAATCTTGTCCGGCGTCTTGGCCGGAGGCGGCGCCGGCGCGCCCGGTTTGGCCGACACTTTCGGGGCGGGCGTCCGTTGACCGGCAGGTGGGACGAGGCCCCCTCCCCGCACGGCGCGAATATCGCCGCGCCCTCTCAAATCAGCGCGCGCGGACGGCAACGAGCCGGCAGACCCGCGGGCGCCGGCCCTTTCCGCGGCTGGCCGCGGGGCGGGTTTGGGTGGCAGTTGCACAAAGCCAACTTTTTCGCCGAGCTTCGGAACGGGCGGAGGCGGAGGCGGCTTGGGGGCCGGCGCAGGAAGAACGCCTGGTGGAACGGCGGCCGGGATTTGGTCATGGACAGGCGGCGGCGCCTGTTCGGCCGGCGCGGACACGGTGATCGTCGTCGGCGCAAGGGCCGCCGGAGCAGGAATCCCGGCAGGCGCGGCTGGCGGAGGCGAAACAGACGGTTCCAGAACGGGGGAAGGTTCCGCCAGCTTGGGCAGCTCTGCGACCGGGGCTGGCGGCGGGGGCGCGGGCAGTGGGGGAGCTATCTCCGCGACGAGCGAAGGCGGCGGCGCGGCGGCGGGCAGCGGCGGCGGCGTGACTTCGGGTGGCGGCAACGGGGCGACTGCGGGTGGCGGCGGCGGTGGCGGCGGTGCGATTACTGGCGGTGGCGGCGGCGGCGGCAGGCTCGCGGCCAATTGTTGTTCGAGAAACCCGCCGGTGATTTTATCGAGCGAACTGGATGGGACTTTGGCGGCAATGCCTAATTCCTTGGCCTTGGCAAGGACCTCCTTGCTTTCGATGCCAAGCCTTTTTGCAATGTCGTAAATCCGAACGGGCATAGTTCTCGCTTTGCCAAGTCTGCCAATGGGGCCACAAAGCTTTCATGGCTTTAACCTGCCAAACATTGTAGCCTCTAATTTCATCACTTCACGCTATTTCGGAGGGGTTTCGCCCCCGTTGCGGCGCGCCGCCTCCGCCTTGGCCGCCGCCACAATCGCCTCCCCAAAACCCTTGAGCTGCTCGATTTGCTCCAGATCGGCCACTTCCACCTGGCACAAATCGTCCAGGGTCAAAAAGCCGGCATGGACCAAAATGCTGGCCTGGCCGGCGGCCAGGCCCGGAATGGCCGCCAGATTTTGCACCGCCTGGGCAACCTTCTCCTCAAAGCCCAGGGTGACGACCGCCTCCGGCTCGATGTCAATTTGCCAGCCGGTCAACTTGGAAGTCAGCCGGGCGTTCTGGCCGCGTTTGCCAATGGCCAGCGAAAGCTGGTCCTCCGCCACCATGATCTTCACCCGCCGGCGCGCTTCGTCCACGGTGAAGGCCTTGAGCTGGGCGGGCGAGAGCGCGTTGGCGATGTAGGTCTTGACGTTGGGGTCCCACTTGATGATGTCCACTTTTTCGTTGTTGAGTTCCCGGACGATATTCTTGACGCGCTGCCCGCGCAGGCCCACGCACGCCCCCACCGGGTCCACCTTGGGATCGCGGGTATGGACGGCCAGCTTGGTGCGGAAGCCCGGTTCGCGGGCGATGCCCTTGATTTCAATGGTGCCGTCGTTGATTTCGGAAACTTCCAATTGGAAAAGTTTGATGACAAACTGCGGGTCGGCCCGGGAGAGGATGATCTCCGGGCCGTGCGGGCCGGTTTCCACCGCCTTGACGTAGCAGCGGATGCGCTCGCCAATCTGGTATTCTTCCGTCGGCACCCGTTCGCGATTGGGCAGCAGGGCCTCGTACTTGCCCAGGTCAATCGTCACATCCGACCTTTCGAAGCGCCGCACCACCCCGCTCATAATATCCCCCACCCGGTCCTGGAATTCGGTGAAAATCAGTTCCTTCTCCGCCCGGCGGATTTGCTGCATGAGGGCCTGCTTGGCCGATTGCGAGGCGATGCGGCCGAAACCAGACGGAGTGACCTCCACTTCCACTTCCTCCCCCAGTTGCGCCTCCGCTCGAATGCGCCGCGCGTCAAACACGGATATCTGGTCATGTTTGGACGTAACCTTTTCCGAGACAACGAGTTTGGCAAACACCTTGATGTCCCCGGTTTTGGTGTCAATGACGCAACGCAATTCCCGGGCCGGGCCAACCGCTTTTTTGGCGGCGGCGGTCAGGGCCTCCACCACGGCGGAAACCAACACCTCCCGGCTGATCCCTTTTTCCCGCTCCCAAAATTCCAAGACGGCCAAAAAATCGGCGTTCATAACTTCTTCACTTTCCCCGTGTGGGGAACAAAAAAGCCGGTAGATCCTGGTCTCCGACTTTGCGCGCTGGACCAATCCAGCAATACAATTTGTAACTACAAGGGTATATTAACCAACCCCGGCAAATCGTCAAGCGGCAATTGGCGAATAAAAAAAGGCCGGTTTTTGCGGGCGCAAGACCAGAATCTTCACCTTCCCAGACGCCTCTGGACGGGTGCATTTCACTTTTTTGGGTAGCGGTTTCTTAATCCTAATCTTAATCTTAATCTTGCTCTCTAATCCGCATGCAGGAGGGAGTTGAGATTAAGATTAGGATTAAGATTAGGATTGAGATTAAGAGGGGAACCCAAAAAAGTGAAATGCACCCCATCTGGACGTTCCTGTTCGCCAGCACAGCGCCGGGATGCGCCCGGGCGGGACGGCAGGCTCGACTTTTCCAGGCCGCGCTTCGTAAGATGCCCGCATGGATATTTACGACCATCCCACCTTTCAAATGGCCTGCCAGCAGTTTGATCTGGTGGCCGATCATCTCGAAATCCCCACCAACGAGCGCGGCCGGCTCAAATACCCCAAACGTTCCATGACCGTCGCCCTGCCGGTGCGGCGCGACGATGGCGCCACCCAGGTTTTTGCCGGCTATCGCGTGCAACATCATTTGACCCTGGGGCCGACCAAGGGCGGCTTGCGGTATCACCCCGACGTGCGTTTGGGAGAAGTGGCCGCGCTGGCCATGTGGATGAGTTGGAAATGCGCCCTGACCGGGCTGCCTTACGGCGGGGCCAAAGGCGGCGTCGCCTGCGATCCGGGCCGGCTTTCCACCGGCGAGTTGGAACGGCTCACCCGCCGTTATACGCAGGAAATGATCCCGTTCATCGGCGAAAAAGTGGATGTGATGGCGCCGGATCTGGGAACCAATGAACAAACCATGGCCTGGATGATGGATACTTATTCGACCCACGCCGGCTACGCCGTGCCCGGCATCGTTACCGGCAAGCCCGTCAGCATCGGCGGCTCCCTGGGACGCCGCGAATCCACCGGGCGCGGGGCCGGCTATCTCATCAACCGGGCCATGGACATGCTCGGCCTGGCGCCGGGGGATTGCCGGGCGGTCGTGCAAGGCTTCGGCAATGTCGGCAGCGTGGCCGCGTTCTCCATGGCCAAATACGGGGTGAAAGTGACGGGGGTCAGCGATGCTTCCGGCGGTTTGCACAACCCGGGGGGGATTGATCTTTGGGCGCTGGAAAAGCATCTGGCCAGGGAGCGGACCGTCGCCGGTTTTCCCGGGGCCGATGCCGTCACCAATGAACAATTGCTCGTCCTGCCTTGCGAGATTTTGGTCCCGGCGGCGGTGGAACGGCAAATCACGGAGGCCAACGCGGGGCGGATCCAGTGCCGGATTCTGGCGGAGGCGGCCAACGGGCCGACCACGCCCCAGGCGGACGTTATTCTTGACAAAAGGCCGGAGATCTTCGTCCTCCCCGACATCCTGTGCAACGCCGGCGGCGTGGTGGTGTCTTATTTCGAGTGGGTGCAGGATTTGCAGCGTTTTTTTTGGACGGAGACGGAGGTCATGGACAAGCTCTTCCGCATTTTGGAAGGAGCGTTCACCCAGGTGGTGGCTTACAGCCGGAAACAGAAAACCTCCATGCGCATGGCGGCCTTGAGCCTGGGCATCAAGCGCGTCCAGGAGGCCAAGCGCATTCGCGGCCTGTTCCCGTAAGGAAAAGGCCCCCCCGTCTTGGGGTCTTGATCCCCCTTGACAAGGTTCGCTTAAATGCTAATATGCCAGCAGCATGAGGGCCATCTTATATGGAGTGCGGGAGCTTGCTCCCGCTTTTGCATCAGGAACAATGTGCGGAGAGCAAAGCGGCCGTGAACAAGCCTCGGCACTCTCCCGGCGTTCAGCGGTTCCATGCCGCACAACCTGTCGAGCCAGCGGGCCACCGCTCAAGATCACCGGTGCTGCAATCCGTCAGAGTCGCTCCGTTTCGCGAAGATTTTTACCACGGATGGCACGGATGACACGGATGGGGCAAATGCAGAATGCAAAATGCAAAATGAAGAATCTTTATCCGTGAAATCCGTGAAATCCGTGGTTAAATTCCTTTGGTTGCGGCTTTGCCACGCGGCGTCAATTTGTCCCAATCTGCGGGCCGTGCTGGATCCGGTTGCCGCCCGGCTTTTCTGTGCATTGGTTGCCCGTCAAAGCTGCGGTGAAGGTGAACGCCCAATTTTTGATGAATTTCATCGCAAGTTATTCTCCATGAACATATTGCGCGCCAAATGGCGCCTCTTGCCCATCAAACCCAATCAAGCCTAATCAAGGCTAATCAAGTTATTTTATGCAAACCGTGATTCCTGATTCATGTTGCATTTCTCGTGACTTTCTCCCCCATTTCCCTCAGATTCCACACGTCACATGAAGCGCCGTTCTCCAGTCTCACGCAGCGGCCGGTTCGCCAGCCAACTCAATGCCGGTGTGGCGAAATTCACCCAGTCCGTCTCCTTTGATTGGCGGCTCTGGGAACACGACATCCTCGGCTCGCTCGCCCATGCCGCCATGTTGAAGAAGATCGGCGTGCTCACCGCCAGGGAAGCGCGCGCCATCGAAAAGGCCCTCACCGCCATCGCCAGGGAAATCGTCGCCGGCAAATTCGTTTGGCGGGAGGAACTGGAAGATGTCCACATGAACATCGAGGACGCCCTGACCCGCCGCGAGCCGGCCGGGGCCAAACTGCACACCGGCCGCTCCCGCAATGACCAAATCGCGCTCGACATGCGGTTGTGGCTGCGCGAGGAAATCACGGCCCTGCGGCTTGCCATTCAAGGTTTGCAGGCGGCGCTGGTGGAACTTGGTGAGAAATACGCCGATGTCGTCATCCCCGGCTACACCCATTTGCAACGCGCCCAGCCGGTTTATTTGGCTCATCATCTTCTCGCTTATGTCGAAATGCTGGAACGCGACCAGGGCCGGCTGCAGGACTGCCATGCCCGCGCCAACGTCTGCCCTCTCGGCAGCGGCGCGCTGGCCGGTTCGACCTTGCCGCTGGACCGCGCCCTGGTGGCGCGCCTCCTCGGCTTTCCCCGCCTGACTCAAAACTCGATGGACGCCGTGAGCGACCGCGATTTTATCGTGGAATTTTGCGCGGCGGCGGCGCTGCTCGCGGTGCATCTCTCCCGTCTGGCCGAAGATTTGATTCTTTGGGCCACGGCCGAATTCCATTTCATCACTTTGGCCGACGCCTTCACCACCGGCTCTTCGCTCATGCCGCAAAAGAAAAACCCGGACATCGCGGAGCTGGCCCGCGGCAAGGCCGGCCGGGTCATCGGCAACTTGATGTCGCTGCTGGCGCTGCTCAAGGGTTTGCCGATGGCATACAACCGCGATTTGCAGGAGGACAAGGAGCGGTTGTTCGACACGGCCGACACCGTGCGCGCCTGCGTGCGGCTGATGGCGGCCATGTTGAAAAACACCGTCGTCAACCGCGCGGCCTGCGCCGCGGCGGCAGGCGACCCGGCGTTGCTCGCCACGGACCTGGCCGATTATCTGGTGTGCAAAGGCCTGCCCTTCCGCCAGGCCCACCACGTCGTCGGCGCGGCCGTGGCCCTGGCTGAAAAATTGGGCAAGCCTCTGGATAAGTTGTCCCTCGCGGAATTGCAATCCGTTGACAAGAGTTTTGGCCGCGAGGCTCTGGCCGTGTTCCGTATGCCGGACGCGATGGCCAAACGAAACATGCTCGGCGCGCCTGGAACCAAAGAAGTCGCCCGGCAGTTGGCCAAATGGCGGACACGACTTTCATCATGAGAAGCGCCCACTTCCTTCCCGGCAGGGCGAGACTCCGTCGAGCCCTGAATAAGATAAGTCACGGCTCGACAGAGTCTCGCCCTGCCGGGATTGAAGGTGCCAACGACGTCCCGAATGAGGACGCGCAATTTGGAGTGCGGGAGCTTGCTCCCGCTTTTGGATCGGGCACGATTTGCGGAGCACAAAGCGGCGGCAAGCCGCCGCACTCCAAAATGGTCTGATCCCCCCGCCCATGCCTGATTCCTCGCTCCAATCCCTGCTCCGCGACACTTCGCGGTCGTTTTACTTGACGCTGCGGATCCTGCCGCGAGCCGTCCGGCCGCAAATCGGCCTGGCCTATCTCCTGGCGCGCACCACCGACACGATCGCGGACAGCGACCTGGATGCCTTGCCGGCGCGCTTGCGCGGTTTGACGGATTTGCGCACCCGCATCATGGGCGCCTCGGAACCCGCCCTGAACCTCGTCCGCTTGTCTCCCGGCAATGACACCGCGCCGGAAAGGAAGCTGCTGGACCGGGTCGAGGAAACTTTGCGGATTTTCAACGGTTTGGCGGAGGCGGATAAACGGCTCATTCGCGAGGTCTTGAACACCATTATCAGCGGGCAGGAATTGGACCTCAGGCGATTCGGCCCGCCCCATCCCCCCAATCCACGCGCCTTGGAAACCGAGGCCGAACTGGACGATTATACCTATCGCGTGGCCGGTTGCGTCGGGGAATTCTGGACGCGCCTCTGCCGCGCCCATCTTTTTCCGCGGGCGCGGTTGGACGACGCCGCGCTGCTGCGCGATGGGATTCGTTTTGGCAAAGGGCTGCAACTGGTCAACATCCTCCGCGACGTCCCGGCGGATTTGAGCAAGGGCCGCTGCTACATTCCCCGGCAGTCCCTGGCGGCGGCCGGCCTCGCGCCCGAGGACCTGCTCTCCGCCGCCAACGAACCGCGGTTCCGCGCCCTTTACCGAACCTGCCTGGGCCGGGCCGAAGGCCACTTGCTGGCGGGTTGGAACTACACCAACACGCTGCCGGGCGGCCAATGGCGGCTGCGCCTGGCCTGCGCCTGGCCGGTCCTGATTGGCGCGCGGACCTTGCGCAAGTTGCGCGCCGAAAACATACTTGACTCAACCCGCCGCGTCAAAATCACCCGCCCCGAAGTCCGCGCCATTATCGCGCGCTCCGTCCTTCTGTCCGCCTGGCCTCCCGCCTGGAAGGCCCAGTTCCGCCGGGAAATGACTTTGCCCGAATGACCCTAGTGTAGTGTCCCTGAAATGACTAGACATAAAACAACTTGGATCTGCGAGGCAAAGGACGCAAAACAACGGCAAATGCGCTTGAGAATATGCATAGCGATTTGCGGGCCACTACACTAGCTGAAATGAAGTTGATTTTCGCGCCGTTATCCTTTACCAATTCAGGAATGCGAAACTTCACCCTTTTATTTCTGGCCTGTGGCATCGGTCTTGCCGGAGGATTGTCCTGCGCAACCCGCCAGGCCGCATCCTCCGCCCAACCCCAGGCCAGTCAGGCCGACGCACAAGCCCGCCAGGTGAGAGCGGCCGAACTCACCGCTCAACAAATCCAGGCCAGCGAAGCGGCCAAGAAACTCCGGCTCGCCGAGCAGCAAACCAGCGCCCAGCGGGACGAAGATCTGATCGCCGCCAAATTGAAGCAGGAGCAGGACGCAAAAATGGCCGCCACCGTCGCCGCCACCCAAGCCAAAGCCACTAACCAACCCGCCGCACAAGCCAGCCAGGATCAAGCCGCCCAAGCCGCCGCTCTGAAAGCCCAGGCTAGGGACGAGGAAAACAAACGCCTGGCTGCGGAACAGCAAGCCAAAACCCAACATGACCAAGAGATTGTCGCCGCCAAACTAAAGCAGGAGCAGGACGCAAAATTGGCGGCCGCCGACGCCGCCCAGGCCAGGGAGGCAAGAGACTTCGCTGCATGGCAAGCCCTCAACCAGCCGGCCAACGGCGCCCAACCGAAACCTGCGCAAGATGCGGATTCAACCGCCGCCGCGGCCAAGGCGAAGAAGGAGCAAGAGACGGCGGACGCCGAGGCCCGCAAGAAGGCGGCGGCCGACGCCAGAATCAAACAAGCTCAAGACGCCGCCGCAGCCGTGGCCGCCGCCAAGGCCAAGGAGGCACAAGACCTCGCGG
>Ga0326728_10001799_pt1 | contig 73986 bp, 70 predicted proteins | sample MB3enrmetagenome_FD_207602 | JGI IMG/M metagenome (GOLD analysis project Ga0326728, IMG submission 207602) | Lab enriched peat soil microbial communities from McLean, Ithaca, NY, United States - MB31MN | ecosystem: Environmental > Terrestrial > Soil > Wetlands > Peat | place: USA: New York...
CATTTCTACTTTGCCTTGACAGGGGTTCGTTCGGGGTGTCCCTTCGGGACATCGCAGACCCCAAAAGACGGGGGTCTGCGCCAGCCACCTGCAATCTTAAATTCATCCGCAGGCTGGCGCAGACCTCGCCCCGTGAGGTCTGCGGTTTCGCGAAGCGAAGTTCGTGCGGGCGATGGCCGATGCACAATTACGGTTCGCTGCCGCGAACCTCGCAGACATCAAAAAACGGATGTCTGCGCCAGCCGGCCGGTGGGCGTCAGCCGTGCGTAACATACAGAATCACTCTTTCGCAGGAACCGACACGCATGGCTCCGTACGGAGGACCTCTGCGACGTACAGTGATCCTCTCTTCAAGTCTCGATCGGGGATGAGTTGGGCGACGCCCCGCGCTGGCCAGAAGTTGCAAATGGCTATGAGGTAACCAGTGAACCTCTCCGGCATGCGTGGGATGGCTGACACGACGCTTGCAAAGTGGCTTCCAGGCGTCAATGGGGAAACACTGTGAACGAATGGGACGGCATCCTGATAGAAGTAAAGGACTATCGACCCAACTTGCGGAGAAGTGCCGCTGGGCTGGTTTGAAATATTCATAATTGCAATACCGGTATCTAATCCCTGGTCAGCCCAGAACACCACCCACGGAAACAACAGCCAAGTCCTCCCGCTCTCGTGAGCGGGAGCGGAGTTCATCTGTTTCTCCAACCTTTCTTTGCAATTGTGAATCGCTTGTTGGACCTTGCTGGCCAATTCATCTTCAGACGCGAAAAACGCAACTTGGCGGTCTTTTTGCGCACGCCCCCGAAACGCTCGTTGCCGACTCCGCCTGGATTCATCTTCTATCAGGTGCGCCTGTACTGGAAAGTCCTCTGGTGCAAGGAATAACAGACGCGGCTTTCCAGCCTCAACCGCAACGTCGTACTCTCGCTCGGTGTATGACTTCCCGCTTTGCGGGTCGATACTCCCGTATTGATGCCCAAGAATGCCTACGAAAATGTCGCAGTCTCCTACACGAGCACGGCAAAAGCTATCTGAGTCTATATCACGTGCGCCGAAGTTTTCCATCCGCACGCAGTGGTAACCATCTAAGCCCTCGATTGCCCTGTAGACAGCCTCACGGTAAGGCTCCAGCCCCTGGCTCACCGAACTGAGGAAAACCGCCTTCTCTGTCCCCATGCTATGTCACTATACACCGTTCCGTAGCAGCTGACAGCGGATTTCCGCCCCAGCTGTCGCACCCTTTGAACGAGGAGGCGAGTAATCCAAACTTCTTGTTGGCGGGCTGGCCTCAGGCAGCGAGGTCAGCGCCAGCCCGCGGATGCGTCCATGATGGAAAGACGCTATGCGGCGGTGGAAAAGGCGAATTCGACAAAGAGCCGCAGACTCTCAACACCAGAGAGTCTGCTACTGCTATAATGGAACGATGAAAAAGGTTTCAGCTAAGCGAAAGCTCAGGCAATTTACAGTCGTCATCGAACAGGATGAAGACGGCTACTACGTGGCAACTGTTCCTTCGCTGCCGGGTTGTTACACCCAAGCGCGCACGCTGGAAGAGCTGGCGCCGAGAATTCGTGAAGTGATCGCCCTTTGCCTCGCCGAACAAGATGCGCCCCGGATGAAGTTTGTCGCGCTGGAACAGGTGGAGGTCAGCGCTTGAGCCGCCTCCATCCAGTGCAGGCCCGCCAGGTCATTCGCTTTCTCGAGCCCCTCGGCTTTGTCCAGGTGCAACAGAAGGGTAGTCACAAGTTCTTTCGGCATCAGGACGGTCGGACCGTGACCGTTCCCGAACACAAAGGCGAAGACCTGGGTCGCGGTATCCTGGCTAAGATTCTCCGTGACGCCGGAGTGAAACCTGGCGAGTTTCTCGCGTGGCTATCCTGAGGGGAGCGATCGCAACCGGTGACACGCGAAAGGCGGGCTTGTAAATACGTTGGTCTGTAGGCAGAGGGCGTTCAAGTATAGGCGCGGGGATGGAGTGAGGCGAAGGAATCCTTCAGGGCGTGCCCCTTCGGGGCATCGCAGACCTCCAACAGCGAGGTCTGATGCGCCAGCCCGCCCTTAAAGGCTAGTCGGCTTAGATTCGCTTGGTCAGGCAAATATATTATTGCCCCATCTTGGCATCAACTTTTTCCCGGACTTCATCCCACAAGGCGGCCTGCTCTTCGGGAGACATGGCATCCCATTGTTCGGCGAACTGGCTTAGCTTCTCATCTTCTGTCAAGCGTTCCCAGGCCGGGTCGCGGCGCGGCCTGAAGCCCTTCCGGCAGAGCCGACCCTGAGAGCGTTTTCGGATGAGCTTGCGCAGGCGGGACTCCACTTGCGATTCGAGCTTGCCGAGTTCACGGAAGAAAGCCTCGAATTGCATGAGGGCTAGGGCCAAGCCCTCGGCGCGGGCCACGGTGTCGTCGAGGCTCAATTGCGCGGGCGCCGGCGCTTCCGCAAACATGCTCTGCAATCTCTCCTTCTCCCAGCGCGCCTGGGCGCGCAAAAAGCGCAGCCGCCGCCACACGGTTTGCGCCAACCCGCGCACGATTTGCCGCTCTTCTTCATCCCCCGGAGCGAACACACGCTCGAACAGGCGGAAGTGCAGGTCAAATTCCTGCTTGTCTTCTCCGAGGCGGTCCACGCTCTCCGCCAGCGTCCGCTGGGCGAAGAGACCATGCTTCAAGGCATTGAGGCGGGCGGAAGCATTGCCCTCCGGGCCCCGCCGGGCAGCGATGGCTTTCTGGAGATTGGCGCGGCTGGCCCGCAGACGCTTCTCGGTGGGCCGGTGGACCCCCGGCGCCGCGCGGGCCTTCTGAAGGTTCACGCGGCGCGCCGCCAGCTCGCGAGCGGTGAGAGGTTTTCCGGGCTTTCGCCCTCTTCGCCGGGGTTGAGTTTCAGGTGAGGGTTGCGGGTTGGGAGATAAGACTTCCATCGGGCAGCTCGTGCCGGAGCGCGGGGCCCGCCGGGAAACTCTCCCCGAGGGCGCATACTAGGCTACATCAGGGGAGGGAGTTTGTCAAATGAATTCCTGGCCCCGGACTGAGCGGATTGAACTGTGGACCTTAGTGATTGCCGTCTTGGTCCTCTTCCTCTGGCTGGGCGGACAGCGGATGGACACGCTCAAAGGTCCCTATTTCGTAAACCTGGCATGCTTCTGGTTTCTTTTCGGTATGGTGTGCCTCATGGGGCATTCCATCAGCCGAAGCAGCGTGGAGCTTCTGAAAGAAGGGGAGTTGCAATGTCTGGAGAAGCCAGAGTTCCGCTCCGCGCCAGCCTTGGACAATTAATTAATACCCTCCCCCGATTCGATGGAGTCCGGCTTTTTTCGTCTTGAACGAGCCTATCAGGTGTGCTAGCCTGACCTTAGGCAAGGACTAAATCTACCGGGGAGGTGGCGCACCCGTGAGCACTCCTACCGAGGCCATCCGGGAGGAATTGATGGCCAAAAATGCTGAGTATCGTCGCCTCAGCGAAGAGCACACCCATTACGCTTCCCAGCTTGACTCGCTCGCAGCCAAGAATTTCCTTACGGAAGCAGAAAAATTGGAAGAAGTGCGGCTGAAAAAGCTGAAGCTGCGGGCGAAGGACCTGATGGAATTGCTGGTGCGGCGAGCCCAGGCAGTGCAATTTCCGCCCCCGGCCAGCCTGCGGATGGGCTGAGGAGACCCTGCGCAGGCCGGGAAAACCTATAGCCGTTGAAGTGTACCAGGAGGCGGCTGAATGAGGGAGAAAAGAGTTCCCGGGCTGACAGGCAAAGATATATGCTGGAGGAGGGATATTGGTACGGTCTTCCGCTGGTGCTCATCTCCGGCGGGCTTTTTGGATTCTGGCTGCGAGAGCGAAGTCCCTTCCTTTTAGTCTGCGGTTTCTTCTTTTTGGTTCTGGCCTTCCTTGTCCTCAACTTCTTTCGTGATCCCGAGCGGGCAATTCCTACCCACGCACAAGCGATCATTTCCCCCGCCGACGGCCGCATCGTGCAGGTCGTCCAGGAGAGCTACGAAGGCAGCCCGGTGTGCCGTGTGAGCATCTTCATGTCCCCTCTGGACGTGCACGTCAACCGGGCCCCTATTGCGGGGGTAGTCAAAGAGGTCAGTTACCGAAAAGGGGCGTTTCGGGTGGCGATGGAGGAAGCGGCCTCGGTGGAAAACGAGCAAAATGTCTTTACGTTGGAGGGTGAACAGGGCCGGATCGTGGTCAAGCAAATCGCTGGCATCCTGGCGCGGCGAATAGTATTCTGGAAACGCCCCGGCGACTCTCTGGCGCGCGGGGAGCGGGTGGGGCTAATCAAGTTCGGATCGCGCGTGGATGTTCTTATGGAACCGGATGTGGCATTGAGCATCAAGGTCGGGGACCACGTCCGGGCGGGGAGCAGTATCCTTGGAACCAGCCACCTCAAATCTGAGATTCAATAGCAAGGGAGCAATGAGGCGGGGCGTCTATATTCTGCCCAGCCTATTCACCGTGGGCACGTTGATCTGCGGGTATTACGCCATCCTGAAAGCGCTGCAAGGCTCGATAGCACTGGCCGCGGGTGGGGGTGAGGGGTTGGCCGCAGCCGCATTCGACGGCGCGGCCAAAGCTATCGGCATAGCGATTGTATTCGATGGTCTGGACGGCCGAATCGCGCGCCTGACGCACTCCTCTTCCGCGTTTGGCAGGGAATTCGATTCCCTGGCCGATGTGGTTGCTTTCGGGGTTGCCCCGGCCATCCTGGCCTATGCCTGGGGTATCCGCGCCGTAAGCGAAATGCTCGGACCGCCGTTATTCGAGCACCTCCGTGAACTGGGTTGGGTCGTGACGTTCGCCTACGTGATCTGCGGGGCGGCGCGGCTGGGGCGATTCAACATCGACGCCGTGAAACCCAACACAGACCGCCGTTATTTCGTGGGCATGCCCATCCCGGCCGCGGCCGGTACCATTGCCGCGATTGTCCACTGGGAGAAAACAGCGCTGGTGCAATGGGGTTACAGCTTGGGTTGGCTGGCGATCGTTGCCCTTCTGGCGTTCTTGATGGTAAGCAGGATGCGTTATTATAGCTTTAAAACACTGGACTTGCTCAAGCGTCGTTCTTACTTGGCCATCATACTCCTGGGGCTTATCATCTGGGCCATTTGGTTATACTCTGAGCCCGTCCTCCTGACCATCGCCGTTACCTACGCCCTTTCGGGCATCATTCTTCGCATCACCTCGAAGTTCCGCCCCCATCCTCCAGCGCCCGAAGAGGTTCATGCAGCATGAGTGCCTCTTCACAAGGGTACCGGATCGCGGTGGTGGGCGCCTCTTCGCTGCTCGGCAAAGAGCTCCTGACCGTGCTCGAGGAACACCACTTCCCTTACTCCCGCCTGGTTACCTTCTCGGACGAGGAGGACGATCTCGAATTGCCCATCCTGGATTTGCGCGAGGGACCGCGGACCTCGGCTTTTGACCAGAAAGTTACCGCTTCCGCGCTGGATTTTGCCTTTATCGCCGCGCGTTCTCGCCACATGCCATCCCTCTTGGATCCCGCCCCATCGTCCGGCCAGGGTCGGCCCGGCTGCCTAGTCATTGACCTCGGCACGCCGGCGCCCGTGGAAGAGACGGCGGAAACAGCAATTCCCTTCCCCCGAAGAGCGGCTCGCGTGCCCTTCCTCGAACGTAGTTACCCGGTTCCCGAGGCGGAGGAAGGCGGCGAAAGCCGGGTTTACGTTTCGGCTCGCCCCGCTACTATTGTCATCAGCAGTTTGCTGCTGCGTCTGGGGGCGCGCTTCCCGTTGAAAAGCGTGGTTGCCCATGTTTTCGCTTCGGTTTCCGAAATTGGCTCGCACGGGATTGAAGAGCTTCAGAAGCAGACCGTAAACCTGCTCAGCTTCCAGAAGATTCCGCGCAAGGTTTTTGGCGCTCAGTTGGCCTTTAACTTGTTGTCGCGTCCGTGTGGGACGGGAAGAAGCGAACTGCTGGCCCTCGAAAATGGCTTGCGAAAGCAGCTCAAGGAATACTTGCAAGGAAGGCTTCCGCTGCCGGCTTTGCGGCTGCTTCAGGTTCCCGTGTTTCATTCGCTGGCGGTTTCCCTTTTCGTCGAGACGAGCCAACCTGCGGCCCCGGAAAAGGTTGGTGAGGCTCTGCGGGGCGAGCGCGTGGAACTGCGGCGTCGCTCCCAGGGCTCGCCTACTCCCGTCGAGGTCGCCGGCTCGGACAGAATCCTGGTGGACAGTGTGACGGCTGATCCGGACAACCCCACCGGATTGTGGATTTGGGCCGTCGCTGATAATCTCCGTCTTGCGGCGGTGAACGCGGTGGAGGTGGCGGAGAGTCTGCGTCACCGCGTGTAGGGGCGACCCTTGTAGTCGCCCGTGGTTCCGAATGCGCACCGGGCGGCCACAGGGGTTGCCCCTACTGGTAGGCGGGCGAGTATAACCGGATGCGAGTTCTGGCTGAGAACAAGCGGGGTGTGGCGCGAGCAAGTGACCCCTCACCCGTCGCACGACGCCCTGCACCGGACGGTGCGGGGCGACGGCTGGAGAAAGCGCCGTCGCGCGACACCCTCTCCCCAAAGGAGAGGGCATTCGCGGCTGGGCGGGAGAGGGCGGAAAGCTGCAAAGTTGCTGCCTTCTGCCTTCTGCTTTCTGCTTTCTGCCTTTCCTGCGGGTATAAGGTTGCCGGGCGGGGGGAGCGCCTGCCCCCCGATATCAAGACCATCGCTGTCCCCATCTTCGTCAACCAGTCACCTACCTTTCGCATTGAGGAGAAGCTTGCCGCGGCGGTCAGCCGGGAGTTGCTGGAGCGAACCAAATTCCAGATTACGCCGAATCCGACGGGGGCGGATGCGGTGCTGAGAGGGACCGTCAAGGAAGTGAGTCGAGGGGTGATCACTTTTGACTTGACGACCGGGCGCGCCTCCTCGCTCCAGATCCAGGTCATCGCCGACGTTAAGCTCGAGGACTTGCACAGCAAGAAAGTGGTTTATGCCAACCCCAACTTTGTCTTCAGGGAAGAGTATCAGGTGAGCCAGACCACCTCCGGCCTCTTCCAAGAGGACCAAGCCGCGCTCGACCGCCTCTCCCGCGATGTCGCCCGCACCCTGGTCACAGAACTGCTCGAGAACTTCTAGCCCCCCGTCCCAGAAATGAGTGAACTAAGCGGGGCCGGGATGCCGTTCGTCGAAGGAGTTTCCATGGGCCTTTGGCCAACCCAAGGGAATGAAGATCCCCGCTCTTGTCGCCCCCGCGAAAGCGGGGGCCCGGGCCAGTGGATTCCCGCTTGCGCGGGAATGACGCGCACGGGGTGGTTTTCAGGAGAGGGCTGAAGGATCACCGCAGTTCGTTGAAACTACAACTGCCGGGATTCTTCGCTTCGCCCTGGACCGTCCGGTCCAGGGCTTCGCTCAGAATGACAGCGTTCAAGCGTTTCATCCTGAGGAGTCCGCCATTCTCATTAGCGGACGACGAGGAATCTCGCACTGCTTTTGAAAATGCTCAGAGCCAGATTCCTCGCTTCGCTCGGAATGACAGCATAGGCAGGGTTACCACACAGGCTCTAAAGCCCCGCCCTTCCAGCCCCCGAGTCAAAGTAGAAGAGCGCGCGTGTGGAATCCCGGGAGGCCCCCTTTTCTGGTAGACTGATGGGGGCCTGCGCGTGAGAGCGCTGCGAGGTTTTCTGGAACCGCAAAAGCATGGCGAAGTTTGAGTCATCACCGGCTGAGTTAGCGCTGGAACCGGTTGCGCTTCTGCATCAGCTCGAGCGCGAACGGGACCGGCTGCGGCTGCTGCTCGATCTCAATAACAACATCGTCTCCAACCTCGACTTGCGCGAGTTGCTGCGTGCCATCTCGACCAACGTCCGGCGCGTGATGCAGTGTGACTACACCAGCGTGACCTTGCGGGAGCCGGGAGACGAACGCCGGCTGCGCGTTTACGCCCGCCACTTCTCCCAACCCGACACGAGTCAAGACGAGGAGATTGTGATTCCGTTCGAGGGTACGATTTCAGGTGAAGTCATCGAAACCGGTAAGGCCGTATTGCTGGACAGTAAGGAACTCCCCCGCTTCGCCCCGGTGAGCAACCCTCTCGTCGCCGCCGGTTTGAAGTCAGCCTGCTTTCTGCCGCTGATCAGTCACAGTCGCGCCCTGGGGACCCTGAACGTGGGCAAGATGCAGGCAGACGCCTTCTCGCCGGAAGACCTGGAATTCCTTCGCCAAGTGGCCAGCCAGGTTGCCATTGGGGTCGAGAATGCCTTGAATTATAGGGCCGTCAACGAGGTCAAAGAGAAGCTTGCGGAAGAGCGGGTTTACCTCAATGAAGAAATTCGCGCCGATCAGGATTTCGAAGACATCATTGGCCAAAGTCCGGCCTTGAAGGAAGTTCTGGGCCAAATCAGGATCGTCGCGCCGACCGATTCAACCGTCCTAACACTCGGCGAGACGGGCACAGGGAAGGAGTTAATCGCGCGCGCCATCCACAGTCTCAGTTCCCGGCACGACCGTACCTTCGTCAAAGTGAATTGCGCGGCCATTCCCCTGGGCCTGCTGGAGAGCGAGCTTTTCGGTCACGAAAAGGGGGCCTTCACCGGGGCGATCGCGCAAAAAATGGGGCGCTTCGAGCTTGCCCACCAGGGCACGCTGTTTCTTGATGAGGTGGGCGACATCCCGCTCGAGTTGCAGCCCAAGTTGCTGCGTGTCCTCCAGGAACAGGAATTCGAACGCTTGGGCAGTTCTCGAACCCTGCGCGTCAACGTCCGGCTGGTCGCCGCCAGCAGCCGGAATCTTCTCGATATGGCGGACAGGCATGAATTCCGCAGCGACCTCTATTACCGTCTGAATGTCTTCCCCATCACCATCCCACCCTTGCGCCAGCGCCGGGAGGATATTCCTCTCCTGGCGCGCTACTTTGCCGAGAAGTATGCGCGCCGAATGGACAAGCGGATTGAGACCATTCCCAGCGATGTCATGCAAGCGCTTCAGCATTATCAGTGGCCCGGCAACATCCGCGAGCTGCAGAACTTTATCGAGCGCGCAGTGATCCTCTCGAAGACAACCACGCTTCAGGCGCCGCTGGGCGAACTGGAACGGCTGGCGGATAGAGGCATCGCGCCTCGTGTGCGCACCCTTGTGGTAACCGACCGCGACCAGATCATCGAGGCCCTGACGGCGTCCAAAGGGGTTTTGGGCGGCCCAGGGGGCGCGGCGGAACGCCTCGGGTTGAAACGCACTACCCTCCTCTACCGGATGCGCAAGCTCGGCATCGCGCGCCCGGGGATCGGGTGATCGGATGATCGGGAGATCGGGAGATCTGGTGATCGGGTGAACAACAAACCTCAGAAATCACCAAATTGCTTTCCGCTCATCGGATGGCCTGACTAACGAATTTCTCGGCCAATCCACGCTATTTGTTCTCCCGATCTCCCGATCATCCGATCACTCGATTAGATGTGCCTGTCAAAACTGACGTCAAACCGCATTTGACACTCCGACCCCGCTCCCAGGTTTTCCCATACTCCACTAAACCGCTGAAAATTAAAGGTATTTAGCTGCGGGTGAGCCACCAGCTTGGCATCACGCTTGCCCTTCCCCATCGTTCACGAGATGTCGTTGGTTGGGGCGCTGTGGCGGGACGGCTTGCCGTCCCCTCGCTGCTCGGCCCACGAGGGTGGGGCAAGTCCTGCCCCTTCAGTTGGAGTTGGAATAATGTGGATTGTTAGGTTAGCCTTACGACGGCCGTACACGTTCATAGTGGCAGCCATCGTCATCATGATCCTGGGAGTCCTTTCAATTCTCCGGACTCCTAAAGACATTTTCCCCAATATTAACATTCCTGTGGTGACCGTCCTCTGGCAGTACCAGGGCTTGTCCCCGGAGCAGGTGGCCAACCGGCTGGTGGTCTTGAGCGAACGCGCTCTTACTTTAACGGTGAACGACATCGAGCATATCGAATCCGAGTCACTGAACGGCATTGGCGTTATCAAGATCTTCTTTCAACCCGGAGCGAATATTGCTACGGCGCTGAGCCAAGTCACCGCCATGTGTCAGACCCAGCTTCGGCAAATGCCGCCCGGAACCACTCCACCGCTCATTATTCAGTACAGCGCTTCAAGTGTGCCGATCCTCCAGATCGGGCTATCCGGGCAGGGGCTTTCTGAGCAGCGATTGTTTGACTTGGGCGCCAACTTCATTCGCGTGCAAATGGCAGACATTGAGGGCGCCGCGATCCCATGGCCCTATGGGGGGAAGCAACGCCAAGTGTTGGTGGATCTGAATACGGCGGCGTTGCAGGCCAAAGGGCTGTCTCCCAGTGACGTCGTGGGCGCCATGAGTACTCAAAACCTGATCCTTCCTTCCGGCACCTCCAAGATTGGCCAATATGAATACGACATTGAGACGAACGGCAGTCCACTGTCCACCGCGGAACTAAACGACCTGCCCGTCAAGACAGTCGGGAACACGGTAATTTACATTCATGATGTCGCCCAGGTGCGTGACGGATTCCCGCCCCAGACGAACATCGTTCGCGTCAACGGCCAGCGGGCGGTGTTGATGACGGCGCTCAAGACGGGCAATGCCTCGACGCTGGATATCATTTCCCGAATCAAGCAGGAGTTGCCTATCATCCAGAAGGGGTTGCCCCCCCAATTGCAGACGCATTTCCTGGCCGATCAGTCTCTGTTTGTTAGGGCGGCGATCCAGGGTGTGATTCGAGAGGCGCTTATTGCCGCGCTGCTCACCGCCGCCATGATCCTGCTTTTCTTGGGGAGCTGGAGGAGCACGGTGATTATTGCCGTCTCCATCCCGCTTTCCATTCTAACCTCGCTCGTGGTGTTGAGCGCCTTGGGCCAAACGATCAACATCATGACTCTGGGTGGATTCGCCCTGGCGGTCGGCATCCTGGTGGACGATGCAACGGTTGAAATTGAGAATATCAACCGCAATATCGCCATGAACAAGGAAGTTCTGACGGCGATTTTGGACGGCGCGTCGCAAATCGCCGTTCCGGCATTCGTCTCCACCCTTGCCATTTGCATTGTGTTCGTCCCCATGTTCTTTCTCACCGGCGTGGCTCGGCACCTGTTTATTCCACTGGCGGAAGCGGTAAGTTTTGCCATGCTGGCATCTTACCTTTTGTCCCGAACCCTAGTGCCCACCATGGCGCGGTATTTGTTGCGGGGGCACGAGCGTGACGCCGACGCAGCAAGTCTTGCTGCGCAGGCGCGACGCCACCTTTTGGCACGCCTTCAGTTGCGGTTTGAGCACGCCTTCGAGCGCCTGCGCGGGCGATACAAGCGCGGGTTGGAGGTCTGTTTGCATCATCGGGCCAGGCTGGCGTTGGGCGTTCTAGCGGCGGCGCTGGCCTCCTTCTTGCTTTTCCCCTGGCTGGGCCAGGATTTCTTCCCCAAAGTGGATAGCGGCCAGTTTACGATCCACCTACGCGCTCCTACCGGAACGCGCATTGAAGAGACAGCGCGCCTTTGCGACATGGTGGAGAGGACGATCCGCGAGGAAGTCCCCTCCCAGGAGCTTGCCAGCATCATTGACAACATCGGACTGCCCTATAGCGGCGTTAATCTTACGTACAGCACTTCAGCTCCAATCGGGACAGGTGACGCCGACATCCTGGTGTCGCTCACGCACGAGCATCGCCCCACGGCTGAGTACGTCCGCAAGCTCCGTCTTCATTTGACGCGGACGTATCCGGGCGTGACGTTCTACGTCCTGGCCTCTGATATGATCAGCCAGATTCTCAACTTCGGCCTTCCCGCGCCCATTAACGTGCAAGTGGTGGGGCAGCAACTTGTCGCCAACCGGGGGTTCGCGGCGAACCTCGTGGAAAGGATCAAGCGCGTTCCGGGCGTGGTGGACTTGCACATCCAGGAACCTTTCAACCTGCCCCGGTTGCAGGTCGATATCGATCGAACCCGCACGGCGCAGGTGGGGTTCACTCCCCTTGATGTTGCCAGCAGTTTATTGGTCTCCCTGAGCGGAAGCTTTCAAACCGCGCCCACTTTTTGGCTGGACCCCAGGACGGGCGTCAGTTACAACATTACAGCTCAAACCCCGCAGTACCGTATGGACTCGCTTCAGGATCTCGAGAATATTCCCATCACCAACTCCAGGGGCACGCCCTCACAGATCCTCAGCAACCTTGCTTCGATCAGCCGCGGCTCCTCCTTGGCCGCCGTCTCGCATTACAACGTTCAGCCGGTCATTAACGTTTACGGCTCGGTGCAGGGGAGAGACCTGGGGGGTGTGGCGAGAGAAATCGACCGGATTGTGGATGACAGCCAAAAGCAACTGCCGCGTGGTTCTCGAACCATCGTGCGCGGGCAAATTGAAACGATGCGTTCGTCCTTCGTCGGCCTGCTGGCCGGGCTGGTCTTCTCGATAGTACTCGTCTATCTCCTGATCGTCGTGAATTTCCAATCGTGGTTGGACCCCCTGATTATCATTTCTGCTTTGCCCGCGGCGCTGGCGGGGATTGTCTGGTTTCTGTTCAGCACGCACACAACGATCAGTGTTCCGGCGCTGATCGGGTCGGTAATGTGCGTCGGCGTGGCAACTTCGAATAGCATTCTGGTGGTGAGTTTTGCCAAAGAAAAACTGGCCGATGGTCTGAATGCCTCGGCGGCCGCGCTGGAGGCCGGCTTTACGCGCTTCCGGCCGGTCATTATGACGGCGCTCGCCATGATCATCGGTATGGTGCCCATGGCTCTGGGCTTGGGCGAGGGGGCTGAGCAGAACGCTCCACTGGGACGGGCGGTGATCGGTGGGCTGATGTTCGCCACCGTGGCGACGCTTTTCTTCGTTCCCACGGTGTTTAGCATCGTGCATGGGAGATCGGGTCATTGAGTCATTGGGTCATTGAGCCATTGGGCCATTTGGGTGATCCGGTGATCGGGGAATACGGCATTTGCGATTTGTGATTTGCGATTTGTGATTTGGTTAACAAGGAGAACGCCTGAATAGGTGATCGGGAGATCGGAGAATTGGGGAATTGGGAGATTGGGTGATCGGGGGATTGGGTGAGTCGAGACGGAAACCGGGAAGACAGCCCTCTCCCTTGGAGTCTGTGTGATAACCCTGGTTTGCGTGTCATTCCGAGGAGCCGCAGGCGACGAGGAATCTTGCACTGCCTTGAAAATACTCAGAGCGAGATTCCTCGCTCCGCTCGGAATGACAGTGTAGGCAGGGCTGTCACGCAGACTCCCTTGGGGAGAGGGTTCTATATTCCGGTTTCGATTTTCGAATTTCGATTTTCGAGTTTCGATCCAGCGGAGGAATGAATGAAGGTTGGGGAAAGCGAAGATATGGAATCCGGCGAAAGTTCGCGCGAAGGACCGCCGTTGCCGGGCCAAGGCCGTAAATCCTTGGCGGTCTCCAAAGTTATTCTGTGGCTGGCCGTGCTGCTCATGGTCGCGGGCGCTGTCGCCTTCCGGGGGATCTACACGCGCGTCCGCGCCGCAGCCGAGGTGAAGGTCGAGACGCGCGAGCTTGCCGTGCCCTTCGTTTCTGTCACTCAGCCCAAGCAGAGCGCCCCGCAACGGGAGATTATTCTGCCGGGTAACGTTCAGGCATTTATTGAAGCTCCGATCTATGCCCGCACGACCGGCTATCTGAAGCGCTGGTACGTGGACATTGGCGGGCGGGTGAAAAACGGGCAGCTGCTGGCGGAAATCGATACTCCGGAACTCGATCAGCAGCTCCAGCAAGCGCGCGCAGAACTTGCCACGGCCAAGGCCAACTACGAACTGGCGCAAACCACGGCGGCGCGTTACGAGTTCCTGCTGAAGAGCGATTCCGTTTCCAAACAGGATGTCGACAACGCGGTGGGCGACGAGCACGCCAAGAAGGCCATGGTGGATTCGGCTGCGGACAACGTCAAGCGGCTGGAGCAATTGCAATCTTTCGAGAAGGTCTATGCCCCTTTCGACGGTGTCCTTACCGCCCGCGAGACCGATATTGGGCAGTTGATCGTTGCCAATAGCAGCGCCAGCGCGGCGAAGGAGCTGTTCCGCGTCGCGTCTATTAACACCCTGCGCGTGTACGTGAATGTGCCGCAGGTTGATTCGCCCTCGGCAGTGCCTGGTGTGCAGGCCTATTTGACCATGCCCCAGTATCCAGGCAGGCGCTTCCCCGGCAAGATCGTGCGAAACGCCGAGGCCATCGAACAGGCGTCGCGAACGCTTTTGACGGAAGTGGACGTTGCCAACCCAACCGGAGAAATCCTGCCCGGAGCTTATGCGGAAGTCCATTTGAAATTACCCGCAGCAAAATCCATTGTCATTATTCCGGTGACGAGTTTGATCTTCCGCGCGGAAGGCCTGCGCGTCGCGGTGGTCCGCCAAGGCCGCGCAGTGATGCTCCCCATTACTTTGGGACGAGATTTTGGCACCGAGGTCGAAGTGGTGTCGGGACTCGTGGGAAACGAAGCAGTTATTACCAATCCCCCGGATTCGCTGGTCGATGGCGAGGAGGTTCGCGTCGCCGCTCCAGGCGCGAGCCAGTGGGGGACAGAATAGGAGATCGGGTGGTCGGGGGATCGGGAGATCGGGTGATCGGGAGAACAATGGCATTTGCGATTTGTGATTTGTGATCTGGTTAATCAGGAGAATAGAGGGACCATGGTGAGCGGGAGGGCACAGCGCGGCAGAGCCGCAATTCAAAATTCAAGAGTCTAAATTCAAGAGAAAATCGTCGCAAAATGACAACATTCCTCGAACTAGTGCTACAGAAACCAGCAGAGATTTCTAAAACGGGGTGGGCTTTGCTAATCCGATCATCCCAACAGCTAAGCCACAAATCGCAAATTGCAAATCGCAGATGCCTCTGTCCCCCCGATCACCCGATCACCCGATCTCCCGATGGCGTAAATCAAAAATCACAAATGGCAAATCACAAATGCTTCTGCCTTCTGCTTTGCGCCTTCTGCCTTCTGCTTTCTGCGGGCGCGTGCACAGTGGGCCCGAAGTACGCGCGGCCCGCCGTCGCCACACCGCCCGCTTACAAGGAACTCGCGCCTGGCGCCAGCGGCCCCCAGGGCGAGTGGAAACCTTCCCAGCCCCAAGACCAAATCCTGCGCGGGAAGTGGTGGGAGATTTTTGGCGATGCGCAACTGAATGCGCTCGAAGAACGCATCGACATTTCAAACCAGAATCTGAAAATCGCGGAGGCCCAATTTCGCCAGGCGCGCGACCTGATTGGCATTAATCGCTCGGGTTTGTTTCCGACGGTGAGCGCAGGTCCTTCCACGATTGCCGAGCAAACTTCCAAGAATGCTCCGCAGCCCGCCACTAACGCGGGGCAAACGGTGGGCGATTTAGTGCTGCCTTTCGACCTTTCTTACGAGGTCGACGCCTGGGGACGCATCCATCGCGCGGTGGAAGCCGCCCGCGAGAGCGCTCAAGCCAGTGCGGCCGATCTGGAAACCGCCCGCCTGAGCCTTCACGCGGAGCTGGCCTCTGATTATTTTGCCCTGCGGGGGCTGGACGCGCAAAAACAGTTATTGGACTCAACCGTCGTCGCTTATCAGAAAGCCCTGGAGCTGACTCAGAACCGCTATGTCGGCGGGCTCGCCGCCAAAGCGGAAGTGGCGCAGGCGGAGACCCAGCTTGAAACCACGCAAGCCCAGGATATCGACGTCGGGGTAGCGCGCGCGCAATACGAACACGCCCTCGCCGCGCTGGTGGGCCAGCCGGCCTCGACGTTTTCGATACCGGCATCGCCGCTCAACCTTGCGCCGCCCAAGATTCCGGTAGGCGTACCCTCCGACTTGCTCGAGCGGCGGCCCGACATCGCAGTGGCGGAACGCCGCACGGCCGCCGCGAACGCTCAGATCGGCTTTGCCATGACGGCCTATTACCCCACGCTGACGCTGAGCGCCGGAGGAGGGCTGGAAGGGTCGAAGATCCAGAACTGGCTGGCTTGGCCCAGCCACTTTTTTGCTCTCGGCCCCACTCTGCTGGAAACGCTTTACGATGCCGGGCTTCGCCACGCCGTTACCGATCAAGCCTGGGCCGCTTACGACGCCAACGTGGCCTCGTACCGCCAGAGCGTCCTCAGCGCCTTTCAGGAAGTGGAAGATAATTTGGCCGCGTTGCGCATTCTGGAAGGGGAAAGCGCGAAGCAGCAACAAGCCGTGGAGTCAGCCGAGCGCTCCCTGGCGCTGTCCACGAACCGCTACAAGGGCGGGCTGGTGACCTATTTCGAGGTTATCACTGCGCAGAGCATTGCCTTGAGCAACGAGATCACCGCGGTCAATATCCTGACGCGCCGCATGAATGCAAGCGTGCTCCTCATTAAAGCGCTGGGCGGCGGCTGGAACGCCTCCACCCTTCCGTCTTTCGCGTCCAAGGGGCCTGCGCCGGCTCCGGCGGGCCAAACGGCCGGTAAGCCCTAAGGGGGAACACGCAAGTCAAAAGGCAAAACGGAAAGGTCAAAATCCATCACCCCCGATTCGCCTCCCCAACTGGGTAGGCGAGCAAGGGGTGGGGGACGTGAAGGGAGAAAGAGAAAGCTGCCCTGTAAGATTGCTAATAGTGGGATGATTGATGCTAAAGATCACGATTCATAACGCGATGAATGCTGCCACCCTGAAACTGGAGGGACGACTCGCCGGCCCATGGGTGAGCGAACTGGAACGAAGCTGGCGCGCGGTCAAGAATGACGCGCGAGACAAGCCGGTGCTGATAGACCTCTGCGAAGTCACCTTCGTCGACGCCGAGGGCAGGAAGCTCCTCAGTTGGCTGTACGAGCAGGGAGCCCGAATGCAAACTTTCGGGTGTATGGCGAAAGCCATTGTGGAAGAAATAGTCCAAGAGCACAGCCGAGCCGGATAAGGCGACAGCGTGCCTGCCCTTCTGAGTGCACACCGGCGTTCAGAGTCTGTGCGAAAACATCGGGTGGTGCGGTAAATGAGCCTTGTTGGGACCCCCTCACCCGGCCCACCCCGGCTGAAGAAAACGGAGTATTCTGGTGAGAGTGCCATGAGAATCGATAGATTTATCCGACCAATTCCTTTGTTATCGGTTTCGTTAATTATGCTCTTTGCTGCTTGTGCGCGAAAAGAAAGCGCGCCCATGTCCGCGGCGGCTGAAAAGGCCAAAGTCACCATCAACTGGGACACGGTACTGGCCGTCTCGAAGACCACTCCCACGCTTCAAGTGGTCGTCAATCCTCCCTTGCGCCGGGGTTCACAGATTCATGACCGGGTCTTCCAAGCCTTGCACGAGCTGGGCGCCGACTATGTTCGCTACGTGCCCTGGCTGCCCTACCCCAAGCTGGGGGTAGCCGAGCTCGAGCCGCCTGCGGATGGGAAGACTTCCTGGGACTTTTCCCTGATCGACCCCATGATGGAGGATTTCATGAGCGCCCAGGAAGGCCATTCGGTAATCATAAACTTCAGCACCATACCGCAATGGATGTTCAAGACGGAAAAGCCGGTGCCTTACCCGACTGATCCGGACCAAGTGACATGGGACTACGAGAAGGGGACGGAGTTTCGGGATGGGAGCTTGAAGGAAGTGGGGGACTACTACGCGCGCCTGGTGAGTTGGTACACACAGGGGGGATTCACGGACGAAAACGGGAAGCGGCACGACTCCGGTCATCATTACAAAATCCCTTACTGGGAGGTTTTGAACGAGGTTGACTCTGAACATCAGATGTCGCCGCAAACCTACACCCGCGTCTATGATGCTATAGTGAGTTCAATTCGACGCGTAGAACCGCAAATGAAGTTTGTCGGCGTGGCTCTGGCAGGGACTTCGCCAGACAGCTTCCTGCAGGAGAATGTGCCGGCCTATTTCGAATACTTCCTCAACCCAAAGAATCACAAGCCTGGGATCCCGATGGATATGATTTCCTACCACTTCTATGCCGGCCCCGCGGCCGACCAGAGTCCCGAAGTGCAGCAGTACACGTTTTTCGATCAGGCGGCGGGCTTTCTCAATTCAGTCCGCTATATCGACTCGATTCGACAGCGCCTGTCTCCCAAAACTCAAACCGACCTGGACGAGTTGGGATGCATTCCGGCTGACGATAATGCGGTGCCTCGTAAACCGATTCCTAATTCCTATTGGAATCTCTGCGGCGGCGTGTATGCCTATCTTTACGGAGAGTTGGCGCGGTTCGGGATTGACGTGGCGGGTGAATCCCAGATGGTGGGTTACCCCTCGCAGTATCCGGGTGTCTCGATGGTGGATTGGAACACGGGGCAACCCAACGCCCGTTATTGGGTCCTGAAGCTACTCCATGACAACTTCGGCCCCGGAGACAAATTAGTGGAGACGGACTTGGACATTCCCTATGTTTACGCGCAGGCCTTTGTGACTCGCGAGGGTCAGCGGAAACTGCTCCTGGTTAATAAAAGGGACCGGGCCTTTGAGGTTTCGCTTCCCGCGTCCCAAGGCTCTGCGGTTACGTTCGTCGATCAAACCACGGGTTTTCAGCCGCCTACCTCCGCGCAATTGGGTGCCAACCCCCTGACCCTGAGGGGCTATGAAGTCGCCGTGGTAACGCTGTAAGGGCGACCCTTGTGGGCGCCCGCGGTTCCAAATGCGCACCGGGCGGCCACAAGGGCCGCCCCTACAACATCTCCTGGTGCCTCTATCCTCCGTACAGCATCTCCGTATTCACGGGCAGGTTCAGCAGCTTCAAGTAGGTGAAGAGCTGCATCTTGTGATTGGTGAAGTGTCCGAGGAAGCCGATGGCCATACGCTCCATCTTTGCATTCCAGCCCCAAGGCACGGAAACCACTTTATTGGTGAAGTCCTCCTCGCTCACGCTATCCAAGGCCTGGCGCAGAGTTTTCTTGTCCTTTTCGAGCTTGTCCAGAGCCTCCTTGGGGCTACAAGAAGGGAGGTTCTCCAGCTTCATGCCCTCTTCCATTTCTTTCGGTGAGGGCCAATTGCCGGTGAGCATCATTTCGAGTCCGCCACCAATACCGTCGGCCAGGTGGCAAAGCAACTGGCCGGTGCTCATGAACGTCGGCCCGGGCGCCCAGTTGAGTTTGTCCGCTGGAACCATGCCGATCAGCTTTTCGGCCGGCCGGTAGTTATCCATCACGACTTCGTAATACTCGTTCTTGGTCATAATTCCTCCTCTGCCTTCTCTACACGCTCTGCTTCTTTGTGCGCTGGCGCGCTATCGCCGCCAGCGGCACGCAGGAGCGCCGGGTTTGCACGCCTCGCACGCTTTTTCTGGACGATCGCAGCCCAATAGATTTTACCGCACGATTTACTGCAAGGGAATTACGAATGAGCGAAGCGAGGAATCTCGCCTTGATCCTTGGTGATCGCGGGCCAGAGCGAGATTCCTCGCTTCGCTCGGAATGACAGCCCTTGTGTAAGTTGCGCAGCCATGGCCACCGATATTATCGTCAGGCCGTTTTCCTCACCTTCCGCAACGGCACCTGAATCAAGATATACGCAATGATGGCGAAGGCCACGAGCGAGATCCATCCGCCCCAGTTGGCCAGGAAGGGCAACTCATCATGGCCAGTGATGACTTTGGTGATGGAAGAAACGCCGGTGAGGAACAGCGCGGCGAGCAGAATGCCCGTGATAGCCTCGCCGGCGATGAATCCGGAAGCTAGGAGGGTTCCCCGCTCCTCGACTTTGGCCTTTTCTTCCGGTGACAGCTTCTTGCGCGCCACCCAAGTGTCGGCGGCCCATTTCATGACGCCGCCCACGAAGATGGCTCCGCTGGTTTCGAGGGGCAGGTACATGCCCACGGCGATGAGCATAGGGGAGGGCGCGCCGATCATCACCAGCGCCATGCCGAAGAAGCATCCCATCAAGAGCAATCCCCACGCCATCTGCCCACCCACGATGCCTTGAGCGAGTTGGGCCATGAGGCCGGCTTGCGGGGCGGGCAGCAACTTGCCGCCAATGCCGCCCGTGGCGAGGTTCGCTTCGTGCAGTGCGATGATGGGCCACAGCAGGAAGAAGGAAACGGCGGTGACGCTCAGCATCTCAACGACCTCCATCCTCCAGGGCGTCCCGCCCAACAGATATCCGGCCTTCAGATCCTGAATCAGGCTGCCGGAAACACAGCACGCGCAGCAGACCACTGACGCCACGCCCAGCACTGCGGCGACCCCGTTCAGGCCCTTCACTCCGATAGCCACCATCATCAAGGCAGCGATAACCAGCGCGGCCAGGGTCAGGCCGCTGACGGGCTGATTCGAGGAGCCCACCAACCCCACCAGGTAACCGCCCACCGCTGATAGGAAGAAGCCGGTCAAAGTCATCACAATCGCCGCCGTGATGGCCGCGCTCCAGCTCTGTGCGAAGTATTTGTAGAGGACCGTGATCGGGATAATGAGGGCCGCGATAGCAATGATGATCCACTTGATCGGGATGTCGATGTCCAGCCGTGTGCGTGCCGCAGCGTGTTCGCTGCCCACTTTGGAAGCATGAAAGGCCCCGCGGATAGAAGTAAGGATCGACTCTCGCATGCTATATAGCGTGTAAACCGCCCCCACTAGCATCGCCCCCACAGCGATGGGACGAACCACGTTGTACCAGACCGTATAGCTTGCCAAGTCCCAGGGCGCCGTGCCGCCCGTGGTCGCCCCGATGCGGTGTGGCAAGTCGGGATCGATGAATAGAACCAGTGGAATCAGCACCAGCCAGGCGATAACGCCCCCGGAGAAATTGATCGCTGACAGGCGCGGGCCGATGATGTATCCAATGCCGATGAGCGCCGGAGATGCAGACGGCGTCGAGTAGGCGATGCCCCCGCTGTACTCCACTCGGCCCAGGAGTTCCTTCTGATATCCGAAATAGCTGACCACCGACTTGGGGAATCTCCAGAAGGCGCTGACCGAATCGTAGAAAACCTGGAAGCCTTTGTCGTCCTTGAGCAACTGGAGAATGGCGCCCAAGCCCATAGCCCCGAAAATGTATTTGGGAGCATCGGTGGCGCCCTGCTGGCCGGCTTTCACGATCTCGGCGCTGGCCGTGCTTTCAGGAAATGGCAGCTCAGGCGAGTCCACGCAGAGCGGGCGCCGCAAGATGATGATGAAGAAGATTCCCAATAATCCACCCGCTAAGAGAATGAACGTGCCGGTCCAATAATGACTGCGCAAGTCGGTCCAGAGCCGCTGCCCGCCGACGTTCACCATCATGAAGGCGGGGATGGTGAAAATCGCTCCGGCCACCAGCGCTTCACCCACTGAGGCGGCAGTGCGCGTCAGGTTCTGCTCGAGCACTCCGCCGCGAAAGAACGGCAAACGAAACAGCGCGATGGCAATCACCGCCGCCGGAATCGTGGCGGCTACTGTCTGGCCGGCTTTCATTCCTAGGTAAGCGTTGGCCGCGCCGAAAATGGCGGCCATGACGATGCCGGCAAGGACCGCTTTGAGGGTGAACTCCGGCTCTTTCGAGTCGGCGGGAACGAAGGGTTTGAATTCAGGCATGGGTACGCTCCGCGTCATCATTTCACCGACCCCGCCTGCGCAGAGTCGGCAGACATGGCGCTGACCTGTCGTAGGGCTTTCGTTCAGGTCGGCAGGAACGGTGCTGACCTAAAGGTTAGCGCTACCAGTGAGGAATCAGCAGCCCGGCACTATATCACGATGCCATTCACCTATAAACCTTCAAGTTCGAAACTTGGCCCACGGGCCTGGTGGTTCTCGGCCACCGGCGGTGCTTTTTGGCCGCCTCGGCCATGCGATAACTCCCTCCAATCCAATAATTTCCCACTGGCATTCTAATTGCTCAACTAGCGGTGGAGGTTGCTATGAAGAAGCTATTACTGACATGCATGACGCTCGCGATCCTGCTGGTGCCAGCGGCACCTCAGGCCACGGCGGCCCGATTCATCGGAGGCGGTGTCTTCGTAGGGCCGGCCTGGGGGTGGTATGGCCCGTACTGGGGTCCGTATCCTTACGGATTCTATGGCGGCTACTACGGTCCGCCAACGGGAGCGGTAAAGTTCGACACCAGCGTCAAAAACGCGGAGGTGTATATCGACGGCGCTTATGCCGGTACGGTGGGCAAAGTGAAAACGCTGCACCTTCGGCCGGGCAGGTATGATATCGAACTGCGGGCGCCAGGGTATATGCAATATGCCGAGAGGATTTACATCGCGCCCGGCAAGACCTTGCACGTGAAGCCGGACCTGCGGGTCCAATCGCAACGCTAACTGGTCCCCCCTCTCACAAGTACTTCTCGCGGGCCCAAGCTGTGGTGGGCCCGCGCACCCGCGTTACGGAAGGGCTCCTTCGCCGCCACAGGTTCCCATAACGCCGGGCGTGCTCCCGCCGAGTCCCCGCAATCACGCGTGGCACCGTTCCGCCGCCTCTGAGTCCTTAGCCCGGGTTTCTCACCATCTTTTGAGTCCAGGGGCGGAAGGGCAGGGCTTCAGCCCTGCCGCTGGAGCGACTTCGCCCAGTTTTCTTTCTCGCGGCGGGGCTAAAGCCCCGCCCTTCCAAGTTACTGGCGAGAAATCCAGGTTGGTCCTGCACCTCTTTCAACGGTTAGCGCCGCCGAACCTGTCCTTGAGTGCTACAATGGCCGTGAAAAGTCCGCTCGGCCCTCTGTTGACCTATGGAGGGCGACGGCAGAGAACGCGGGAAAAAGATTTGAAAGGACTCCCGCAGGGGCCCGAACGGTCCACAGACAACGGGCCACTGACTGCTGGCTGCTGACCTATGTGCAAGCCCTGCCTGATGATCGTAGCCGGCGAGCGCTCCGGGGACATTTACGGAGCCGAACTCACCCATGCCTTACGCCAGCGGCTGCCTAACCCGGAACTATTCGGCTGCGGCGGCGAAGCGATGCGTCTGGCCGGGGTGGATACGGTCGTGGATGCCCACCAGCTCACCATGATTGGCATCACGGAGGTGATGGGCGGGCTGCCGCGAGCCTACCGCGCCTTCCATGCCTTGCTCGCGGAAGTCGATAAACGCCGGCCGCAACTTGCCGTGCTGATTGATTTTCCCGACTTCAACCTGCGCCTGGCCAAACAGCTCAAGAAACGAGGAATCCGGGTCATCTATTTTGTAAGTCCACAGGTTTGGGCGTGGCGGAAGGGCCGATTAAGGCAGCTCAGGGCTCGCATCGACAAGATGCTATGTATTCTTGACTTCGAGGAGGCTATCTATCGCCAAGCCGGGATTCCTGTGCAATACGTTGGGCATCCTCTGGTCGATCTGGTGCAGCCGCGCTTGACGCGGGAACAGTTCTTTAACCAATTCGGGCTCGAGCCGACAACGGCGACAGTCGCGTTGTTGCCGGGCAGCCGCGCGAAGGAAGTGAGCCACATCTTGCCGACCATGCTCGAAGCCGCCCATCGGCTTTCGCTTACCCGTAAGGCGCAGTTTGTTGTCGCCGTTGCGCCCACGCTGGACACCCGATGGATGGAGAAGGCTCTGCTCGAGCCCTACAACCGCCGGGTGACGGTCCGCACCGCCACCCACGCTACCTACGACGCCCTCCAGCACTGCGAAGTGGCTATTGTGGCCAGCGGCACCGCCACGCTTGAAGCCGCCCTGTGCGAGCGGCCGATGGTGGTGGTTTACCGCGTGTCTCCCCTCACTTGGCTGCTGGGAAGTCTTCTTGTTCATGTCCCCTTTTACAGTTTGGTCAATATCCTTGCCGGAAAGCCGGTGGTTCCCGAACTCATTCAGAGTGATTTTACCGCCACGAAGGTTGCTGGTCGGATAGAATACTTACTGGATCATCCCCAAGCACGCGAGGAAATGGCGCAAGAGCTGCGGGCACTCAAGGGCCGCTTAGGGCCTGGAGGAGCTGTGGGGCGAGCCGCCGATGCGGTAGTACACGGGATTCAGGATTCAGGACCCAAGAGTCGGGGATCAGGATAAACTCGGCTAGGAGCCTGGATCGTGCGTCAAGCAACTTGTTGGTTCAAGGGATAATCCAATCCAATAGGATTTAGTATTTGGGATTCGAGGACATCTTGCAAGGGCACAAAGAATTGACTGTTGGGCAGAAAGGCATGGACCTGGTTGTGGCCGAGGGGAGCAATTTATGAAGTATCTCAAGAGACTGCTCGCGAGTGCGGTGCCGTGGTTTTTAGCGCCAGGGCTCATTCCGCTGGTCACGTTTGCGCAGACAACTGCGCCCCGGTTTGGGGTGACGAACTACGTTATCACTGCGGAACTCCTTCCTTCCGAACATCTGCTTTCTGCCACTGCCCGGATTGATTTTGTTCCTCGATCCGACCTCACCACCATGAGTTTCGAGCTCAACAGCGGCTTGCGTGTGCAAAGCGTGAAGGATGCCTCAGGTAAGGATTGCAATTTTCGGCAGGAGGGCCTTAACCTCTCCGTCGATTTCCTGAACCCGGTTGCGCAGGGGAAAGCCGCATTCGTCACAGTCAAGTACGGCGGAATGCTGTCCACGGCGGAAGGCAGTCCGGTGGAAAACCTGAAGTTGGCGTACATCGGGCCGGAGGGAAGTTACCTTCTCTATGCGGGACGCTGGTTCCCCGTAAGTGAATACGGCGTGGACCGCTTTGCTGCCAGCATGAGCATCACCGTGCCCTCGGACGAAATAGTGATTGCCTCCGGAAGGCAGTCCGCCCCCGTACGCGAGGCCGGTAGAGTGACCTACACCTACCGATTTGATCAGCCATCTTTCCCGGGCACGGTGCTTGCCGGGCGCTATGTGGTGCAGCCGGCGACGGCGGTGGGCGCAGACATCACTCTTTACATGAAGCCGGGCCATGAAAGCTTCGCCGCCGGTTACGGACAGACCGCGGCGAAAATCATGGCTTTTTATTCCGATAAGTTTGCCCCCTTGCCCAACGGCCACCTTGACATCGTCGAGATCGAGGATGGCACGGTCAACGGATATAGCGCCCCGGGCTTGGTCGCGCTGGCCTCACGCCTCTTCTCCACGCAGGTTAGGTTTCAGCCGCTGGCGCAGCAAATCGCCTATCAATGGTGGGGGCATCTGGTAAGTCCTGCTTCACGCAACGATTTTTTCCTGGAAGATGGGCTGGCCACCTACTCCGCAGCCCTTTACGTCCAGGACGCCGCGGGTGAAACCGCCTTTGAGGACCAGATGCGGGATACAGAGGTTGGTGCGCTCACCCACGAGGAGGTTGTCGCCATCGCTCAAGCGGGACAATTGCACGAGTTCACGCCGGAATACCAGTCCATTGTCTATCAAAAAGGCGCGATGGTGTTTCACATGTTGCGCTGGATCATAGGTGACGAGGCGTTCTTCAAGACACTCCAGACCGTGTGTCAGCTATACGCCTGGAAGTCGATTTCCGCAGAAGAGTTTCAAAAGGCGGCGGAGACCGCTTCAAAGCAAGAGCTGACGTACTTTTTCGCGCAATGGGTGACCTCGACCGGTGTCCCCACATTCAAGCGGACATGGGCAGTTTACAGAACGGCGAAAGGCTACCAGGTGGTGGGCAAGATCCAGCAGGACCTGGACCTGTTCCGCATGCCCGTCGAGGTGCGGGTGACCTCCGCCGAGGGCGCGCGGCCCGTGAACGACCGTGTGCCGATGGTGGGAACCACGGCGGATTTCACCGTGAACATGCGGACCAGGCCGCTGAGCGTGATCATCGATCCCGGCAGCCGCATCCTTAAGTACGACGAGAAAATCAAGTTCCAGGTAGAAATGGCGCGTGGGGACCAGCTCGGGCAGGAGCAAGCCTACCTGGAAGCCGTCAAGCAGTATCAAGCGGTGCTTGAACTGAACAAGAACAACTCGCTGGCTCACTACCGATTGGGCGAGATTTTCTTCAAGTTGCGGAACTACACCGCAGCGATGGAGGAGTTCCGCCGCGCCCTGGATGGGGACTTGGACCCGAAGTGGACCGATGTGTGGAGTCACTTAATGCTGGGAAAGATCTTCGACGTGACGGGACAGCGCGATCGGGCGCTTAATGAGTACCAGCGCGCCTTGCAGACCAACGACAACACGCAGGGCGCGCTCGACGAAGCTAACGAGTACGTCAAGAAGCCCTATGCCGCGGAAAACAAAGCGGCGGGTTGAGTTGTCGCCGGCTAAAGGCCAATACTCCCGTGTTTCAGCCCCGTGAGGCTGGGTGCGGCGATCCCGCGATGTTGGATCAGGACCTTGAAGATGTTCCCCATGCCTTCCGGATGGATCAGGCGCTTTAATTTGAGTCTGGCTTTGAGATTCTCGATCTCGCTGGCGCCGGGCTCATAAAGGTCCGCGAACTGGTTGGCTTCGCCCAGGGCCAGGAGGAATTTCTGTTGGCTGGTGAAGCCCGTGAAATGCAGTCCCGCCTCCTTTCCCGCATCGATCAAAGCGCTGAAGTTGACGTGGGCGGTCAAGTCGGCTTGGCCGGGGGCGGTGAAGACGTCCTCGGATGGCCAGTGGCGGTGGTAAGTCAGCAAGGTCCCCTGCCGCCGGTCCTCGATGTAGAGGTATTTGGCCAGGTCGCCGTAATCAACCGTGATGACAAACCCCCGGATGAGTTTCTTGGCAACAGCTCTCATCCACTGGGTAGCCGTCAGGTTCACCTCCACGCGGCAGCCTTCTTGAAGCTGGTTGGCGTAACGGGCCACGGCCGCGGCAATCGCCGGGTTGCTGATGCGGCCGAGCTTTTCACAGAGTTCATCGCCTTGCGCGGCAACATAAACTTCGCTGAGATGCCCGCTTGCTCTGGTGACCACGGCAACCGGGAAGGAATCAACCAACTCGTTTGAAAAAAAGCATCCGGTGACAGGCTGAAGGTGCTGGAGGTTTTCGGGGAGGCGGACTTCTCCTTCCAGGCCCTTTTCAGCCAGCCCCTCCCTGAGGCGGGCACCTTGGGTTGGGCCGGGCTCGATGGCCACGTAGTCGAGGGCTGAAGCGAAACCTGGCAGGGCGCTCTTCACCCAGGAAAGGAAATCCTGTGCAAAGAGCCCGCGCCCCGGGCCCATCTCAACCCAGGAGAAGCGCGAGGGACGACCGAGCATGTCCCACATCTCGGCGGCCTGGCGGGCCAGCAAGCGAGCGAAAATGGGGTGGAGGTCAGGGCTGGTGAAGTAGTCACCCGCGACGCCAGACCGGTCTTGCCCTTGTGTGTAATAGCCATACTCCGGATGATAAAGGCACAACGCCATGTAGCGCTCGAAGGTGACAGGCCCGGACCGTTTCAGGGTGTCCAGAAGAAACGCCTTGAGAGGTGTTTGATCCAAAGGATAGCCTGGAGGGTGGTTTGCTGCTCGCCGCGGGAACCAACCCCTCACCCGACCCGCACCGGCTGATGAGAACGCCGGCGCGGGTCACCCTCTCCCCTGGGGAGAGGGCTGCTTTTCGAATAGTTGCTACACCGGGCCGGCCTGGGGGCGCGCGGTCAGCGTCCGGAGGGCATCTTCGAATGCCTTGAGCGTCGCGTCGTCGTAAAGGACAAAGTAGATTTTTTCCAGACTGGTGCGCACCTTGATGTGCTCCAGGACTGCCTTCAGCATGATCCGCGCGCACTCTTCGGTGGGGAAACCTGCGGCGCCGGTCCCGATCGCCGGCAGCGCCAGGCTTTTGATCGTTTTCTCTTCGGCGCGAAACAGAATATGTCTCGTCGCAAGCCGTATTGACTCCGCCGTCGCCTTTTCACCGGGCCGAATCGTGGCGGCGTGAATCACGAAAAGCGCCTTGAGCTTGCCGCCCGTGGTGACCGTGGCGGCGCCCAGCCGGAGGGGGGCAAGGCGTTCGCACTCCTCCTGGATGCGCTCGCCGCCCTTGCGGCGTATGGCTGCTGCGACCCCGGATCCCATGAGCAGATCCGTATCGGCGGGATTGACGATCGCTTCCACCGCCATGTCCGTGATGTCGCCTTTCGAGATGTAGATTTTCGTTGGCATTTTGAACCTTTCCAGAAGCCGCAGACCTCTTGGAAAAATCAAAGGCCTGTCATCCTGAGCTTCGCTCAGGATGACAGCTTCAGCGCTGCGCGGCCGGCCCGCGGCACTTGGCCACGAAGTTCTCAAATAGCTTACGTGACTGGGGGCGGTCAAGCATATCTTCCGGATGCCACTGAACGGCCACCAGGAAGGGATAGGCATCGGCGGATTCCACCGCCTCCACCAGTCCATCCTCGGAACGAGCCGTCACTTTCAGTCCCCGCCCCAGACGCTTAATGGCCTGACGGTGACGGCTGTTCACAAGGCAACTACCCGTGAACGTCTCCGCCAACTGCGATTCAGGGTCAGTCAGCGTGACGGCGTGGGTTGACCCCACGCTTGGTGCAGACTGCGCGTGCTCATGCTCGACGCGGGCTTCCGAGTTCAACTCTTGACTCAAATCCTGGTAGAGCGTTCCGCCGAACTTCACGTTGATCATCTGGAGGCCTCGGCAGATACCCAAAATCGGCAGCCGGCAACGGTGCGCCCGATCGAACAGCTCAAATTCAAAGGCATCCCGTTTTTCGTCGATCTGAACGAGGTTCGGGTATTTGACCGTCTCCTGATAGTATTTGGGGTTGATGTCCTTCCCACCGCCAAAGAGCACGCCGTCGTAGTTTCGGACGTCAGGGATGGAAGAGTGCGATGGGGAGACCATCTCGAGCTCATCAGGCCTTACCCAGACGGCCAGAAGCGCCTTGTAGTAGGGGGATTGGACGCCTTTGGCTTTTTCCTTGTCGGAAACAGAAATCATAATCTTCATCTCGGCGTCTCCTTCCCATCCCTGGCAGGATGTTGATAAACGGTTTCTCAGCATTCTACCAGCAGACTCGCATTAGTTCGTCTGAACAATTTACATCAGGAGGCCCGCCGGTGGAAGCCCCGGAATGTGGGGGTGGGTATCGTTTCTCGGAGTGGGGCAGGGGAGCTTGCGGAGCTGCGGCACTGCGGGGTAGCGGGGGACGAAAAGTTGCCCTTGACTTTCGCTTTTTCTTCGCCTATACTCGCGGCCGTGGAGTGACCTGATAGGGAAAGGGTTGGTCCAGGAGGTTGCCGATGGCAGAGAAGATTCTTCAGGAGGCAGGCTCTTCGGAAAGGCAAAGCCTTTCCGCATCCCGCGTACGCGGGACGGCGGAACTGCCGGGCGCCGCCCACGGGATTGAGCGTAATTCGGACGAGCCGGAGGTAAAATCGCCACCCCATAGACCGTGGACGCTGCCGTCGCAAGGTCTGGCGCTCTTCCATGGCGATCAAGGCACGGCACGGCTCAGCCACTATTTTTTGCCGCGCCTGCTGCTGGAGGGGAAGCGGGTTCTGATGCTAGACGGCGCTAACTGCGCCGATCCGCGCCTGCTGGAGCGCCTGGCTCGCCAGCGTCGCGTGCCCTTCGAGCAGTTCTGCCGGCAGATCCAGATTGCTCGTGCCTTCACCTGTTTCCAACTTACCGAACTGATTGCGCGCCTACCGCGGCTTTTAGCAGACTTTCCCGCCCAGGCGCTGATCGTCACGGCTTTCCCCGAACTCTACTACGACGAAGATGTGCGCGACTGGAACGCGCAGGTAGCGTTCGAACAGGCGCTCACCAATCTCAGGCGATGGGCACGGAGCGGCGATCCCGCGCCGGCGGGAAGGCTCAGCCTTCCAGCCTGCGCGGGAGAGGTTCTTCAGGATGCACGTCCTTCGGAAAGGCGAAGCCTTTCCGCAAGTCAGGCGGCGGAGCCGCAGTTAGCACTCACCGTGGCGGTGTTTTCCTCGGCCACCACGTTTACGCCCTCTCCGGCACGTGGACGGTTTTTTGAAAAGGTCTGCGCGGCAGGGTCGGAGGTCTGGCAGTTCAATTCGAACGCGGAGGGAAAACTTAGGCTGGTGTGCAGCAAACACATAGTCCCTCGGAATTCGCTGTCGTCCTCAGGAAGTGACCCCTCACCCGGCTCCGTCGGCTGACGGACTGGTGAAAGCGCCGTCGCGGGCCACCCTTTCCCCCAAGGGGGAGAGGGCAGAATCTACACAAGGGCCAATGAAGCAATGATTCAATGGCTCAATGGCTCAATGATTCAATGACAGGTGATTTATGGGTCGGACGGTTTCAACGTTTCGGGATTTGATCGAGCAGGAACTCCAGAATTGGGAGCGGGTGTTTGGCCGGGCGCTGCGGCAGGAGGAGCGGTCGCACTTCGAGGCGATGTTCAACCGCGTGCGCCTCTACATCCAGGCCTGCACCTACGAGTTTCCCGTGCACGCCATGGATGCGATCCACGTGGCCGTGGGACTTGACCACGAGATTCGTCTGCGCGCCCTCGAAGCGCGCTTGGGGATTAACCTCGATGCTCAGTGGATGGATTCTCGACCTCTACCCCTGCCCCGAGGGAATGGTGCTGTGGCTGCTCGGGCCGGAGGGGAAACGCCGCCGGCTGCTTGACCCCTCCTTCGCGCCGTGTTTTTACGTATACGGCCCGGAGCCGCGCCTCACCTCTCTGGCGCATGCCCTGGCGGCGCGTGCCGCGGTGAGGTGTGCGTTGACAGAGAAGATAAATATCTGGGACGGCGGGGAGCTGCGCGTGCTCGAGGTCACGGTGCGCCACCCCACACAGTTTGCCGCCCTGGCGCGCTTCGTGCACCAATACGATTCCAGCTTGCGGCTTTACAACTCTGACCTGATGCTGGCGCCGATGTATTGCTGGCAGAAGGGCGTGTTTCCGCTGGCCAAGGTGGAAGTGGAGGTGCGTACAGGGGCTGGGGACTGGGGACTAGGGGCTAGGGCGGGAAACGCGCCCATCCCGAATTCCGCCTCTCTGGCCGCAGGGCTCGCTTCCCAAAACCAGGCGGGCACCAGGCCCCCCCCTACAGTTCGCGCCCTCAAGTGTTGTGATGACGAATGGGCGACCGACTATGCGCTGCCTCCGCTCCGCATCATGCGGGTGCGGCTCGAAGGTCTCTCCAATGTGGACCCGCAGCATGGCCGACGTGGCGCGTTGGAAGTGGAAGTCGACGGCGAGTGGCGGGTGCTGGACGATTCCGAGGAGCCGGTCGCGCTGGGTTTCGAGCGCCTGCTACGCGCCCACGACCCGGACATGATCTTGAGCGAGTGGGGTGATTCGACGTTGTTTCCGGCGCTGCTGCGGCAGGCCCGGAAGCTGGACTTGACGCTCTCGCTCAACCGCGACGCGCATCCCCTCGAGCGCCGCCGCGCGCGCAGTTACATGAGCTACGGGCGCATCCTCTTCAAGGGAAGCACCACCACCCTGTTCGGGCGCCTGCACGTGGACACGCAGAACTCCTTCATTGCCGATCAGTGCGAACTGGAGGGTTTGTGGGAGCTGGTGCGCGTGACCAAGCTGCCCGTGCAGTATTGCGCCCGCACCTCCACAGGCACCGGCATCTCCTACATGCAGATGGAGCTGGCTTACGGCGACGGCGTGCTGATTCCCGAGCAGAAAGCGGAACCCGAAAGCCCCAAGCATCCGGATGAACTGCTCAGGGCGGATCGCGGGGGATTGGTTTTCCTGCCGCGCCTGGGATTTTTTACCAACGTGGGCGAACTCGACTTCATCAGCGAGTTCCCGAGTATCATGGCGCGCTTCAATATTTCACCGGAAACCGTCAATTGCGGCTGTTGCCCGGAAGCGCCCTGCATCCCGGAACTTGGCTACCGCATCTGCCAGCGACGGCGCGGCATCACCAGCCGCGTGGTCGAACGGCTGATCCAGAAGCGGCAGGAATACAAGCGCCAGATGACGGGCGACCCAAAGGGGGAAATCGCAGACCCCCAAGAGCAGGGGTCTGCGCCAGCCGGTCTCGAGCGCCGCCACGCCGCGAAAGAGCGCCGTGCCGCGCTGAAGTGGCTGCTGGTGTGCTGCTTTGGCTATACCGGCTATAAGAACGCCCGCTTCGGCAAGATCGAGGCCCACGAAGCCATCAACGCCCTGGCGCGGGAGAAGCTGCTGGTGGCGAAGGAGACAGCCGAAGCCCGTGGCTACCGCGTCCTGCACGCTCTGGTGGATTCACTCTACGCCCAGAAAGAAGACGCCACGCGGGAGGACTACGAAAACCTGTCGCGAGAGATCGAACAGCGCACGGGCCTGCCCATGGCGCTCGAGGCGGTTTATCGCTACGTCGTTTTCCTGCCCTCGAAACAGTCGCCGGAGATTCCCGTGCCCAACCGTTTCTTCTGCGTGCCGGAGGAGGGGGAATTGAAGGTGCGCGGCCTGGAATGCCGGAAACACGATACTCCGCCCCTGGTGGCGCGCATGCAGCGCGAAGCCTTGGCCATCCTGGCGGAGGCGCGCGACTTTGAGAGCTATGGCCGTAAGCTCGAAGAAGCCCGCGAAGTGCTGGCGCGCTATCTGGCGCGGCTGGAGGCAGGAAGCGTCAACCTGGAGGAACTCGTCATCAATCGCCGCCTGACGCGCGCGCCGCACGATTACAAGCAGGCGAGCGCCACGGCCATCGCGGCGAAACAACTCGAGCGGGCGGGCGTCAAGTTGCGTCCCGGAGAAACCCTGCAATACATCATCACCGACGCGGAGGCCGAGTGGCCGGAAGACCGCGTCCGCGCTTGGACGCTCTGGGAAGGATGGCACGGCTATGACGTAAAGAAATATCAGGAAGCGTTGCGGGAGGCTTTCGCGGCCTTCGAGCACTTTGTTCCAGAAACCAGTACCTTCGTGCAGCCCCCCTTGCTTGACTTTCAAAATCCTACTTTCCTAAACTTGCCTCATAGCCGGATCCCGTCAAAGCCCTCCAAGGGCAGGAAGGTAGAAGTTGCCCCGCAGGGGCAAACGGTGAGTAGCCGTGGGTGAAACCCACGGAAAAAGGACGAAAGCGGAGGAAACCTTTGCGCACAAGAACTTTAAGTGTCGCGGCCGTATGGCTCATCCTTCCAGTGGCGCTTGCCCAGGGCCAGCAAACAACATCTCCCCTCCCTGCCGCCACGCCATCCCAGGCGGATTGCACGGGGTTCATTACGGCAACTAACGTGCCCACGAATATCATTGTCCGCGACGGCCCAGATAACGATCTGGAGTCGCCTCTCCGCCAATTCACGCTCGGCGACTCAGTTTATCTCTACAGCCGCGGCAATGCCCAATTCTCCCTGGGCGAGCAATTCTCACTGGTCAGGCCGGCGAAAGAACTCTTCCGCACTACGCGCTACAGTGGCGAACATTGGTCCATCCGCGGCCTCGGCAAGCCCTATGAGGACGCCGGAAGAGTTCAGGTGACCCATGTAACACCACAGGGAGCAATCGCTGAGGTGATCTTCTCCTGTGGGCCGATTTATCCTGGCGATATCGCAGTTCCGTATCAACCCCGACCTATTCCCGAGTACGTACCCGCGAAGTTGGATCGCTTTGCCCTCCGCGAGAGCAAAACACACGGGGCCATTGTGGCGGCCCGCAACAACTTCGCATCCCTCGCGAACGGGGACATCATTTATCTTAACTTTGGTGAGAAGGACGGAGCGCGGGTCGGCCAATTGTATCGGGTGTACTATTCCAACAACGCTAAGACTCCTGAACCGCGTGAGACCGTGGGAGAGGCGGTAGTGCTCTCCACGCAAGAAAGGTCGGCGGTGGCAATCATCGTAAACTGCACGCGGGACATCAACGTCGGCTACGGAGTGGAGTTGGAGTAAGCTTTCCCTGAACCCCAATTTCAAATCTTGTACGGGCGGCCCCTACAGCTCAGGCCGCGGACACGGAGGAACGAGCCGGCTTGGAGGGCTCTTTCAAGATTTGCGCCGTAAAGGCCTGGGGTCTTGCGCCGTGCTTCCAGGCGTCAGGTGGCAAGCCCGCTTTCACGCAGGTCTCCTCGAGAAACTGCTCGCGGCCCCAGTTCCATTCCACGGCCACCTGAGGCAGGAGGAGCCCGCGTAGCGCCCCGCGCGAAATCAGCAATCCATGCCGGCCCACTTCGACCTGCTGCGGAGCAACGTCCCACAGCGGAGATAAGACGGAAATCTCGAGCCGCAAAGAGGGCAGTTCGGCCGGCGTCACGGGGTCAAAGCGCGGGTCGTCGAGAGCCGCGGCTCGAGCGCATTCGCGCACGGTGGCGTAGAGCGGTTTGACCGCTTCAATATGGCCAATGCATCCCCGCAAGTGCTTCCCCCTCGTGAGCGTGACGAAGGCCCCGCAGGGGGTTCGTAGGGCCTCGGCAGGCTCGGCCACTTGCGAGACCTTCCCCAAGCGCACGGCCTCTTCCAGAGCCGATCTCGCCAACTCGAGCAACCGGTCCTTTTCTGCGTCAGTGAGTTGCAACATCTTTTTCTTCCTGTTCCTTTTCGCCTGTTCTGAGAACCATCCGGTGAATCGAGGCGCGCCGCTTGATGCGCACATCTAGTCTTTTCCAAAAGGAAATGAAGTACTGTGCCGCGGAGGCCAGCGCGAAGAGAACCACCATCCACAACAGGACAACGGCTAGGGGGCGGAGGAGGGGTTGCCGCCTTTCCAACACAATGACCGTGATCGCCACGACCTGGAACACCATCTTCGTCTTTCCCAGCTCGGACACTTCCAGGGAAAATCCTTCCGCAGAGGCTATGGCGCGCAGACCGGACACGGCGAATTCCCTTCCAATAATGATTACCGCCATCCACGCCGCAATCAAATGAAGGTAGACCAGCGATATGAAGGCGGCTGAAGTAAGCAACTTATCAGCAATAGGATCCAACAATATTCCCAGTGTCGTCACCTGCGCGCGTTTGCGCGCCAGATAGCCATCCAGGAGGTCGGTAGTCGCGGCGAGCAGAAAAACGCCCACCGCCCAAAGGTCCATGTTGTGACCCGAAGTGAGTAAGAGCACCACCACGAGGGGCACGAAGAAGATGCGGAGCAGGGTTAGCGAAATGGGGAGATTCATGCGTCTTCGAGATCTGGCCTTGCGCGGGAATGATCGGAAGGGCGCCCTCGCCGCGAGTGTCGAGGTGCAACGCCAGGACCAGCTACGCCGTCCCACCTAACTATAACGGAGGTCCAATGGGGTGTCAACGCATTGCCGACATTCGAAAATCGAAATTCGAAACTCAGAATTCGAGACTCGGAGAAGGCGCCGCTGCCACCCATCGAAGCCGATTTTTTGATCTTCGAGTTTCGAATTTCGATTTTCGATTTCCGTTCTCCGCAATCGGCCATCGTCAACCGCCAATCGACAATCCGGTCAGCCGCCGGATGTCGAGTAATCACGCATCGAGCCTAGGTTGAGTTCAGCCTGATTTCATGCGGATAGGGAGAAACGCGAAGGCTACGCGGCGGCGCCAGGATTGCCTAATCTTTGTGCAAAACTCGCGCGGTTTGGGGTTTTCTTAGGCGGGCGCCGGAAAGGACCCATTGCCATCCGAAGGACACGGGGTTCTACTCGCAAGTCACTGAAAACAGGATAATTATTGGCAGCATCGCGCCCAGAGCCGCATTTTTGGCGGGCGCCAGCAAGCTTGCCGTCACGCGAGCGCCGCTGCGTTTTTCCACAGAATTTTCCACAAGCCCTTTCGGTGCGAAATCGCGCCATTTCATTGCTCCAAAACCGCCTTTTCCTCTGCGCTCTTCAACCGTTCCCGGAGTGATTCGCGCAGACGCGCCCGGACCCTAACCCGGTCGTCCTCATAGCGGGTTGAGAGCACGACCCCGGAGCGATGAAGCAAGGCCAAGCTCTCGCCGTCGGCAGGCGAAAGTTCGAAGTCAGCCTCGATCACGGGATCCTCCATCAACGATTGATCGATTCGTTGCAGCAGCACTTCGAGGCCTTCACCCGTGCTGGCGGAGACCCAGACATCTTGAGGGCCGGTAGGAAGCCGGTTCCTCCCGATCGCGTCCACAAGATCGATTTTGTTCCAGAGGTGAAGCCGGGGAGTAGCCCCGACGCTCAGGGTCTCCAGCAAAGCCTCCACGGCGCTGTCCTGGGAGTCGTGCCGCGCATCGGAGGCGTCGGTGACGTGAAGCAAGAGGCTGGCATCTTCCAACTCCTCCAGGGTGGCGCGAAAAGCGGCGACAAGGTGTGGAGGCAGTTTCTGGATGAATCCCACCGTATCGGAAAGCAAGACGGGCCGTCGCGATGGCAGCGGCAAAGCCCGCACCGTAGGGTCGAGCGTGGCGAAAAGGCGGGAAGAGGTGAACACCGCGGAGGAAGTCAAGGCATTGAAGAGGGTGGATTTCCCCGCGTTGGTATAGCCTACCAGCGCCACCGTGAGGAATTGATGATCCCGCCGCCGTGCCCGATGCAGAGCGCGTTGCGAGCGGACCTTTTCAATCGCCGCGCGCAGCGAGCGAATGCGTGCGCGAATGCGCCGGCGGTCATACTCCAACTGCTGCTCGCCAGGGCCGCGGGTGCCGATCCCGCCGCCCAGCCGGGAGAGCTCCGTGCCGCGTCCCCCCAGTCGCGGCAGCAGGTAGCTCAACTGGGCCAGTTCCACTTGCAATTGCCCCTCCCGGCTCCGAGCGCGACTGGCAAAAATATCGAGAATCAGTTGAGTCCGGTCGATCACCCTCAGGTCCAACCCACGCTCCAGGTTGCGCAGTTGAGAGGGGGTAAGGTCGTGGTCGAGGATGACCAGGTCGGCAGCGGCGGCATGCGCGGCACTCCGGACCTCGTTCAGTTTGCCTTTCCCCAACAAGGTAGCCGGGTCGGGTTGCGGAGACCTCTGGAGCAAGGAGCCCACGATGCGCCCGCCAGCTCCCACCGCCAGCTCGCGCAGCTCCTGGAGAGAATCCTCGGCCTCCGGCCTGCCCGGAATTCGCCCCGCGCGCAGTGATGGCTCCCAACCTGCCAGAAAAACCTTCTCGGATGTGGGTGCTCGGCGAATCCTCTTACCCCTCCGACGGCGCGGACGCCTGAACACTTCCGGCGCGCGGTAGGACCACGGTGGCAACGGCGTGCTTGAAAACCAACTGCTCCTGGCTGTTGCTTTCCAGGATCAAGGAATACTTATCAAAACTGCGGATGCGGCCGGTGAGTTTGACGCCACTTAACAGATACACCGTGACCACGAGCTTTTCCTTACGCACAGTATTCAAAAATCCATCTTGAATATTCTGCGGAGCCTTCTCCATTTTTTCTCTCTTTTCTGGCACGGGTCCAACCATCCCTTGTCCAGATCTGGAAACTGAATGTTGAGCGCCGGATTCTGTCATACGCGTCGTCTCCTCGGTACGACCTGCCTACGGGGTGCAGGAGCAATCCGCCAACAGGCGGATGGTTGCTCCCGCTGCCGCGGGGCGGCGCAGGTGGCCGCCCCTAGGCGCGCTTGCGGCCGTCAAGGACCGCCGCTACGGCGCGCGGCGATCCCCACTTCGAGCAGAAGGTTGATCACTTGGCCTTGGACCCGCGGGTCGTCCCCAAATCCGCCAACCCAGATGATCCCGGGCTCGTGCCGAAACCAAGTCATCTGCCGTTTAGCGTATCGCCGAGTGGCCACCTGAGTTTGAAGAACGGCTTCCGGCAGGCTTAACTCTCCTTGGGCCACCGCGCTGGCTTGGCGGTAGCCCAGCGCCCCGAGAGCTTTGAATGGGCTCCGCTCCTGACGCGCCAAGAGAGCGCGCGTTTCCTCCAGCAAACCCCGGGTGAACATTGCCTCCACACGCGCGTCAATGCGCTGGCAAAGCTGCCTTCTGTCGGGATGCAATCCCACTCGAACGACTCGATAACCTACTAACCCGCTGCGGCCGCGCGCTTGCATCTCGGAAATAGGAGTCCGGGCCAGAATGCACACCTCGAGCGCACGCGCAGTTTTCTGCGCGTCTCGGGGCTGAATCCGGGCGGCGGCCATGGGATCAAGCCGGCCCAGAAGCCGGTGGAGGAACTCGCGGCCTCGCCGCTCCGCCAAGGCATGCAACCGACGCCTCAATCCCTCCGAGCGGGGCGGGCCGTCGAACAGCCCCATGAAGAGCGCGCGCAGATAGAGCCCAGTGCCGCCGACGAAAATAGGCAATCTTGCTCGCGCTTTGATTTGCTCTAACACGCGCAGGGCCTCCCGGCGGTAATCTCCTGCGGTAAATTGGTCCCCGGCCTCCAGACAATCCAAGAGGTGATGTGGAACGCCGCGCCGCTCTTGCGGCGGTAGTTTTCCCGAGCCGATGTCGAATCCCCGGTAAAGCTGCACCGAATCGTAGTTAATGATTTCTCCGTCCAAAGAGGCAGCCAGAGCCAGCGCCAGGGCCGATTTTCCAGCTGCTGTGGGACCGACAATAGCGACCAGGGGAGAGGCCTCTTCTATCGGGCCCACCATACCAGACGCAGCGCGCGCAGGAGCAGGATTCCCAGAACCACCGCGAGCAGGAGAAAACAACCCAGAAGTTGCGTTCGAGAAAAACGAAGCATGGCCAGCTTCCTCTTTCGAGGGCTTCGTGCCGGGGCCGAAGCTCGGCGAATTGGGATGTGATAGGTGCGCGCTCAATTGCCCGAGGAGCCACTCCTCAACACCTGATTCTAACACATCGAATTGCCGATTTTTCCATTGACTCACTGGCCCATGGTTATGTTGTAGAGGAAGATGAACTGAAGAACCAGGTGGTTGCCGGTGAACTCCTCCGGCAAGGGCGGAAAGGGGATGGAAGCGTGGATACCCGCCAGCGCCGCGCGGTCGAGCGGCTCGGAGCCTGAGGAGGCAACCAGTCGCAATTGGGGCACGGAGCCATCCTTGAGGATCTCGAAGATAATGCCCACCCGCCCCTTTTCGCCCAGCCGCGCAGATTCAGGAATCACTGAATACCAATTCCGCCGCACGATGTAAACAATGCGCGCCAGGTAAGGGCCGAAATCCACCCCGCGTGTATCGGAGAGGATAATAGGTCCTTCGGTGGAGAAATTCGGCTCGAGGTTCTGAAACTCCGCATTGCCATCGCCATAGCCTACTCCGTTGCCGCTTCCGGCCCCGCTCGAGCGCCCGCGCGCCGCGGATTGTAGCGACTGCTGAATAGCTTGGCCCGGGCTGAGGTTGGGGAGATTCAAGCCTGCACCGCCCCCTCCTGCATTCGGGTTTACGTCTTGCAGCCGCAGCCCCTCGTCGTTGTTAGCCACTTGCGGCGGTTGGCCCGAAGGCTGGTTCGCGGGTGGGCCGGGGGGCGCGGCATTCCCGCCGGCCGCCGGCGGCGGAGTGGGAGCAGGCGCGGGAGGTTTACCGCCGGCAATTTCCGGCAACGGCGTGTTGCCGAGATTGTACGGCATGTGCAGGCCGTTCGGGTTGATAGTCGGCGAGCGGCCTTGGGCCCGACGGTCCCGGTCCGAAAGGGGAGCGTTCTCCGGGGGCGGTTCAGTCAACCGGCGCAACACCTCCGGTGGCAGCACGAGAAAGGAGTATTGTTTCTGGGGCGCCACTTCAACCGGAAGTCCCATCATCAGCCTTCCGCGCCTCAGCAAATCCGGTGAGAAAACCAGAATCAGCAACAGGATCCCGTGCAGGATCACTGAGGACAGGTACATCGTCCGGCGCCGCCACTTGATGACCTCCGGATCGACCACCATCACCAAATGATATTCGGGCTCCGGGACACTGGTGCGCCATGAGCTGACCGGGAGCGGCCCCTTCAGCTTCTCAAAGGGGAGCGCGAGCTGGTCGGGATCTTCCCAAACGGGTGGAGAAAGGTCCGCTGTGGGCAGAGCGGCTTTTCCCGGTAAATACTTTTCCGGAAGCTTGAACTTTGGTTCGTGCAGTTCTTGCGAAATTTGCCGGAAAAGAGAAACGGGTGGAAGGGTGGATTCCACGAAGGTGGGATGGAACTCGGCGCCAGGCACAGGGGAGCCTTCCGTAGGCGGATACTCCTTCGGAACGGTGACCTTCGGTTCGCGGAACCTTTCCCGAAGCTGCCGGAAAAGGGAAACAGGCGGAAGGGTGGAATCTACGAAGGTGGGGTGGAACTCGGCCCCGGGCACGGGGGAGCCTTCGGTTGGCGGGTACTTCTTCGGAACGGTGATCTTCCGTTCGCGGAACATTTCCCGAAGCTGCCGGAAAAGGGAAACGGGTGGAAGGGCGGAATCCACGAAGGTGAGGTGGTACTCAGGCACGCCAGCGGGGGAGTTTCCGGCCGGCGTGGCGTTTACCCTGATCTCAGCTTTGGTATCAGTGGTTGGCATAAAACTAGAAATCAGAAACTAGAAATCAGAAATTCGAAAAATACGCGACTGAATCCTCATTAGCACCGCCCATGGTCAGCGTAGCAACTAGCCCGACTCAATAAGATTTCGGAGAGCTGACGTTGGGGCCAGCCACAACGGACTACGGACAAAAGACACACACTTCAAACCATCAACAATCTGCCTACGTCTCCCCGCTTTGGCCTACCGGGCGGCGCAGGCGAACGTTCACCTTCCCCGCATGTTGTTCGATGCAATTCATCACGCGCTCGGCCAAGCCGAGCGCCCGCTGGCCCTCCAGCCCGCCCACCAGGGGCGCGCGGCGGGTTCGGACTGATTCGACAAAAGCCTCCAGTTCTGACTGAAGCGGATCGGCGGGTTGTGTTTCGAGCTTCTGAAAAGCAATGCGGGGGGTTGGGCCGCCATTATCGACCCTCAAAAGCGTGGCATCGCGCCGCGTAAAGTCAACGGAAACATAATCGTACGGTTGGAAATAGCGGAACTTGCGTATCCGTTCCGTGCTGACGCGGCTGGCGGTGAAGTTGGCCACCGCGCCACATTCAAACTCCACGCGAGCATTGGCAATGTCGACTTTGTCGGAGAGCACCGGCAATCCCACAGCGCGCACTTCCGAGACTGGGGAATTAACCATCCACAGGACCAAGTCGAGGTCGTGGATCATCAAGTCGAACACCACGTCAACATCCAGGCTGCGCGCGCTGAAAACCCCCATGCGGTGGATTTCAAAAAAAAGCGGCTGGCGGGCTATGGCCTTGGCAGCCACCACCCCAGGGTTGAACCGCTCGAGGTGTCCGACTTGCAGGATGCGACCCCGGCTTTTGGCTAGAGCCGTTACCTCCTCCGCCTCCTCCAGGGTACGGGTAATAGGCTTCTCGAGAAGAACATCCACGTCGTGGGAAAAGGCTTGGCGCGCCACTTCGGCGTGGCTGGTGGTGGGTATAACCACGCTTACGGCGCGAACTGCTCCCCAAACCTCCTCCAGGCTTTCGAACCTTCGGACTCCGAGTTCAGCCGCCAATTCGCCGGCTCTTTCCGGGCGAAGGTCGTAGACTCCCACGAGCTCCGCCCCTGCGACCTGTTTGAACCCCCAGGCGTGCTTCCTACCGTGCTCACCAACTCCGACCACGGCGACGGTGACTCTTTCGCTCAACTCATCCCCATACGGGAAACTCGAAAATGGAAACTGGAAAATGCCAGGGTTGACTTCTGATTTCCTGGTCGTGGTTTTACCAGTTTCTATTTTCCAGTTTCTATTTTCGAGTCTCCATTCTCCGACCTCTCAATCCTTCATGCCTACGATGGCGATGCCCGCCTCATCCGCTTCCTTAATTATGGCCTGGCGTTCAAACAGCAGGGTCTTGCTCGCGTCCACGGCCAGCACATGGGCGTTTGACCGTCGCATTACCTGAATAGTCTTCAGTCCCACCACAGGGACATCAAAGCGCATGTCCTGGCGGGGCTTACTTACTTTGACGACCACCAAGCCCCGTCCGTTACTCAGGCTAGCCGCGCGTTCGATGGTGGCGTCGGTTCCTTCCATGGCCTCCACGGCCACACAGGCTCGCCCTGAGACGACAATCGTTTGGCCGATGTCGAGCCCCGCAAGCTTTTTGGCGATCTCGCGGCCATAGGCAATATCCGATTGTTCTTCGGCATCGGGTAGGCGGCGCGTGAGTGGACCCGCCTCCGCAAGCAGGGGTTTCAGGAAAAGCGTCGAATCGACGACCTGGATTCCCCGGCTTTCGAGCAGCCGGACGAATATCCCAATCAGCGAGTCCGTATTCTTGCGCGGCAGGCTTTGCAAAACGCGGCTCACCAGCCCGTCCGGTTTGATGGAACTGAAGAGTTGCGCGTGCTTCACCTGGCCGGCCAGCACCACTCTGCTGACCCGCTCGGCAACCAGCAGATCCAAGAGCCTCGAAACCTCACCTAAACTCAGCCAGTAGATTTTGCTCGCCACCGTTGCAAGGTCCGAAGAGGCTTCTTCCTTGATGCCCACCACCAGGGGATCGATGCCTTGGTCCCGCGCCGCCTCCAGCACCAGGAATGGGAAGTGCCCATTCCCCGCAATGATCGCGTAACGATCTGGGCCAGTCATAGGGCAACCAAAAGGCGGAAAATCAGAAACTAGAAATCAGAAATTAGAAACTCGAAAACCGCCACCTGCAAGCCCTTTGGTGTCCAGAGTGGGTATCTCCGATTTCGATTTTCCATTTTCGATTTTCGAATTTCGAGTTTCGATCACTTGGCTACGCCGCGCTCAGAAGTCCGGATGAATTCCACCAAGGCCCGGACGTGGTCAGAGTTGAAGGCGGCAGACTCAATAGCTTCCAGTGCCTGGGTGGTGTTGAGCTTGGATCGGGTCAGCAAGCGAAAGGCTTGCTCGAGATCCTTCAAATCGTCAGCGCTCAGGCCTCGCCGCTCGAGACCCAGACGGTTGGCTCCGAGAACACTCAGCGGGCGAGGGGCGGAAGTCTTCGAGTAAGGGAGGATGTCCTGGTTCACCACGCTGTAACTTCCCAGGAAACTGTAAGCGCCAATGCGACAGAACTGGTGAATGCCGCAAAACGCGCCCACCGTGGCGTGATCCTGAATCTCGACGTGGCCGGCCAGCGACGCCCCGTTGGCCATGATGATATGGCTTCCCAGGCGGCAATTGTGCGCGATGTGGACGTAGGCCATCAGGAGGTTATGACTGCCGATTCGCGTTACCCTATCTCCCTCCTCCGTACCGCGGTGAACGGTGATGAACTCGCGGAGGGTATTGTCGTCGCCGATCTCCACCCGCGTCGGCTCCCCGCGGTATTTCAGATCTTGCGGAGGGAGTCCAATCGCGGCGTAGGGGAAGATACGATTACCCGTGCCCATTCGTGTGTTCCCCTCGAGGACACAGTGGGACATCACCTCACAGTTTTCTCCTAGCTCGACATTTTCCCCGATCAGGGAATAAGGACCCACCGTCACGCTGCAAGCCAGCTTGGCGTTGGGATGAACGATTGCCGTGGGATGAGCTTTCATTGACCTAGTTGACCCGATTGGCCCGATTGACCCGGACGTTCTGAGATGGCAAACGCTACCGTCGCCTCTGCCGCCAACTTCCCCTCTACCGTAGCTTGACCGCTCATTTTGCCGAAATTGTTGCGCCGATTCAGCAATTGCATCTCGATCCGAAGTTGATCGCCCGGCAGCACGGGGCGGCGGAACTTCGCGTTTTCGATGCCGGTGAAATATATTAGTTTTCTGTCCTTGTCCGGCATGTCACGGTAGATCATTACACCTGCCACCTGGGCCATGCATTCGATGATCAATACCCCAGGCATGACGGGTGCGCCGGGGAAATGACCCTGGAAAAAAGGCTCATTGATGGTCACGTTTTTGAGCCCGACAATGCGCTTGTCCCCCTCGATTTCCACAATGCGGTCCACCAGCAAGAACGGATAACGATGGGGAAGAAAGCTCATGATCTCCATGATATTGTAAACGAAGCTCTTCTCCGTATTGGGGACTGTCGAAAGGTCAGCCACGCTTCACCGTCCGATTCGATTTCGGTCCTTGCAGACGCCCAGCAAAAGAACCGCGGACCCCAGAATCGGGAGTCCGCCCTACCACTTTTCACCCCGCAGCTAGTGGCAGCGGCTGTAAACGACCGTTTGTTTATTATAGACGAAACCCGCTCGCCTTCCAATCGGCCCGTTAATACTTATGCTAAACTGGCTGCTCGAGTGAGTTCAGACCTCATTGAAACGTGACAAGCCGGCAGATGCCCGACCATGCTTTTTGCTCGTCACTTGCCACTCGTCACTCTTCACTGTTCTTATGCATGGTAGCTTCGGACTGACAGGCGGGATCGCCTCCGGCAAGAGCACCGTGGCGTGCTTCCTGGAGGCGCTGGGCGCCAAAGTGATTGATGCTGACCGCGTCGGCCACGAATTATTCCGGACCTCCAACTCCGTCCGCCAAGAAGTCGTCGCGCATTTTGGGCCGGAGATCCTGAGGCCGGGCGGCGAAATCGATCGCGAGCGGCTGGGCTCCATAGTCTTTGCCGACCCACAGAGGCTCAGCGAACTCAACTCGATCGTGCATCCCAGCCTGATCGCGCGCCTCGAGGAACTCACCGAGGAGTTGCGCGCCCGACACCCCCGAGCGGTGATCCTTGTGGATGCAGCGCTGATTTATGAGGCCGGCGCCGCGAACCGCTTCGCCAAAATCCTGGTGGCCTGGTGCAGGCCCGAACAACAGATCGAGCGGCTGATGGCCAAGACCGGCCTCTCCCGCCAAGATGCCCTCAGGCGCTTGGCATCCCAAATTCCGGCTGAAGAGAAGCGGCGTCGCGCCGATTACGTCATTGATTGTTCAGGAAGCCTTGAGGAGACACGGGCGCAGGTGGAGGCCCTTTACCCGGAACTCGAGCGCCTGGCAGAAGAAACTGGAGAATAGAAAGTGGAAAATGGAAACTGGCACCGTTTGTGCAGGGGCGCAGCAGTGCGTCCCGAACTCGGCAGCCATCACCGACTTCCGTTTTCTATTTTCCAGTTTCCAGTTTCTATGTCCGAGCGGCCCACTCCTCGCCTTGTCGCCGCAACGCATCCAGTGCGGTTTGCACTTCCTGAAGCTTGCTGGCCTGTTCCCCTTCGCTGGCCTGCAGTGAGACCACGATGGGCGGCGCAATAAACACCGCGGCTCGCGAAAAGGGGTGGGGGAACTGCGTCAAGTCCCAGGTGCGGCGAAAGACGAAAGCGCGGCGCAGGGCGACGTGGAAGCAAAGTATGGCAGCCCCGGTGGCTTTGGAAAGCATCACCGACCCGCGCTTGGCAACGTAGCGCGGGCCGCGCGGGCCGTCGATGGTGAAAGCCGCGTCTCGCCCCTTTTTCAGGCACTCGATCATTTCCGTGAGGGCCTGTGAGGCGCCGTGTGTGCTCGACCCCCGGGCCGCGCCATAGCCGTGCATTTGGATAATCCTGGCGATATATTCGCCGTCGAAATTCCGGCTCGTCATCACCACGATACCGCGTTTTCTCCAGAACCAGCAGGCGGCGAGGATTTCGCGATGCCAGAAGGTATAAATGAGCCCCTGGCCCCTTTTCCTAGCGGCTTCCCAGTTCTCCCAACCGTGAACTTCCCATCGCAGGCTGCGCCCAACCAGCAGCACGGCCAGGTAACCAGCCCAACTGGCGAAAAATATTCGAACGCGCTCCCAGAAACGAAAGACTCGCGGGTTTGCGCGCAGGCTCATTTCTTGTTTGGCTGGCGGGGCAGGCTCATTATGGGAACCAGTCGCTTGGGTCTTGGGCAGGTGGTCGGACATAGGGGCCAGGGTTGGTCTTAGCTGGGTCGAATGCCGTGGAGCTTCAGTCCCGGAACTCGGCTAAAGTCGCGGTCCAGCGTAAAGAGCGAGCAGCCCTCGCGGAGGACCAGGGCGACAAGAAGACAATCGCCGACTTCCAGTTTATAACCACGCGCACTTGCCTCCGCAGCGATCTCTCCCGCCTTAAGCCAGCTCGTTCGATCAGTTTCCAGATAGGGGAGCGGCTCCATAGCGTCCAGCATCAGCCTAACTTGGCTGGGCGTCCGACAACCTCGGCGAAGTTCGGCCAGGACCAGACCGGCGGTGGCGACCTTCTCGCTCCGTAGTAGGCCGTCCATTTCCTTTTCAATTTGCGCATTTTTGCGCTGGAAATATTCAATCCACACCGAGGTGTCAACGAGGACGAGCAAAGTTCCGGCTCCAGCCTTTTCTCAGAGTTTTCCAATCCAAATCGAAGCTGACTTTCCCCTTAAGAGCGATGAGCTTCTCGATCTTCCGTCGTCGCACGTAATCTTGAAGGGCTTGGCGCACTGCTTCGGTCTTTGTGGAGGCGCCGGTCTCCTTCATCACAAGTTCCAGGGTGCGGTCGTCAATGTTGAGGGTAGTGCGCATGGCCAATCCCTTTCGCATCCGCGATCGCTCTTCGTATGCTCGCAATAGCATACAAAAGACCATAGATCGTATGCTCAAGAAACGATATCACAATGCAGAGTAGGCTGTCAAAAGGTGTCTGTCCGCTGCGCGCCCAGGCCCTCTCTGTACGCTCAAACCCGTAGAAAGGCCGGGGCTGGAGGGTATGCCCTAAGCCAATTGCACACCCTGAATTGTTGACGGGCATTTTGATTGTCCCCACGGGCTACGGCCTACTGCCCACGGCGGACGCCACTGCCTACTGCCCGCTGCTGCTTTGGGGCAGTTCAGCCATCTGCTGCCTCAGGGCCTCCGCGACGGAGCGATCCGAGCCGAATTCCTTCTGAATTTGATCGTAAAGCTGCCGCGCGCGCGCCGGCTGTGAGTCTTTCAAGGCATCCGCCATGGCCAATAGCGCGCTTGCCCTCGGCACGGCGAAGCTGGGATGGTCGGCAAGGTTCTCATAAATTTTAGCAGCTTCCTGTTTCTTGCCGGTCTTGAGGAACTCGCCTGCCAGAGCGAACTGAGCGAGTGTGGCAATCTCACGGTCTCCATTGTGACTGGCCTCTTGCAGGGTATTAATGGCCGCAGTGGAGTTGCCGAGCAGCGATTGGCAAATCCCCACGTGGTAAAGCGCAATCCCGACGGCTTTCGGTCGAGGATACATCCGGTACTTGAGGACAATGGCATTGAACTTTTCCAGCGCCGCCTTGTACTTATCGGCGGAGGTCGCATAAGTCTCCGTATCAGGAGGCATGCTGCCGGGCGTGACGGTTCCCACGTAGGCCTGGAAAGTCCTCAGGGCGGCGGCAAGATCCATGTTGGCGTTGGCCTCCTGCTCGACCAGGTAATACTTCAGCCCCGCCGCCGAGCCCACGACGACAATGACCAGAATGACCATCGTCAGGATTTCTTTCAAATGTACTTTCAGGTATTCCTCGAGTTGGTCCAGAGATTCGCGGAACTCGTCCTGCTTCAGTTCGTGGCGGGTCAGCCGGTCCATAGGGAAGTCTCCTCAATGCAGCGAAGTCCACTCATCTTAACAACCTTATGCTGGCAAAGCAATTATGAATAGTGAATGGTGAATTGCGATTCGGCCTGTCATTCGCGTTTCGATTCACAGTTTACGATTCATAATTCACAGTTCACTATTCTTCGGTTCAGGTGACTCTGCCGCGGCATCTTGTTATATTTATTAGGTTGAAACTATTGCAATCCGATGCTCAGGTTGGAGCTGGGGTCCAGTGCAAGCCGAGCGACGCTGCGAACAATGCGGGCAAATGATTCCCTGGGGAGAACGGAAATGCCCCGCGTGCGGGGAGGACGAGGGATTCCTCTGCTCGGTGTCGCGCAACGAACTTCTTTTCCTCAGTGTCCTGGCTTTGATCCTTTTGTTCAGCGGCACAACTTTCTTGGTGAAGGCCTATCGCGCTAAGGAGCGCGAGTTGGCCCAACATTGGTACCTCTTGGGGGAGCGTGCACTTGCAGCGGGTCATGGTGAAGCAGCCCTGGTGGATTTCCGCTCCGCGCTGGTGTACTCGCCGGATGATTCGCTTGTTGAATTACAGTTGGCACGCGCGCTGGGCGCCGCCGGCCACCTCTCCGAGGCGCACGCCTACTTGCTCAGCTTGTGGGAAAGTGAGCCCGGCAACGGTACGGTCAACCTGGAGCTGGCACGGCTGGCGGCCGATACGGGCTCCGTGCCGGAGGCGGTCGAGTATTACCACAATGCCATCTACGGGCAGTGGGATGACAATCCTGCCGAACACCGTCGCCGCGCCGGCATGGAGCTGGCGGAATTCCTCTTGAAGGTTGGGCAAAGGTCTCAGGCGCAGGCCGAACTGATCGGGCTTACTGCCGACTTGCCAAACGACCCGGCGCTCGAGACGCAGGTGGCTACGCTTTTACTGAAAACGGGAGAGTACGAACATGCCGCGCCCCTCTTCCGCCAGGCTCTGCGCCTTCGGCCTAACTTCGTCCCGACGTTGGAGGGAGCGGGAGAAGCGAGTTTCGAGATGGGCAATTACCGTGATGCCCGGCGCTATCTTGCCCGCGCTAAGCGCGTAGGTCCCCTTTCGGCCCACTCTCAGTCGCTTTTTGAGACAGCCACTTTGATTCTGGAGAGCGATCCGCTGGCGCCTCGGCTGAGCGGCCAGGAGCGCGCCTCCCGCGCGCTCCTGGCCTTTAACCAAAGCATGCAAAGGCTAAGCGGGTGCGCTGCGGCGCGCGGCGTATCCTTCGATAATAAACAGCAGCAGTCCGACCTCCAGAAAATCCACGCCCTCGCGTCGGCCCTCCAACCCAAGGTGCGCGAGCGTAACCTGGCCAGCAATCCTGACTTTGTGCTCAAGGTAACAGATATTGCTTTCGAGATCGAGAAGGTCACGGAACGCGCCTGCGGTGAACCACAGGGCATGGACCTCGCGCTCTTGCTCTTGTCCCGCGTTCAGGAAGGAGGAAACGAGTGAGGCTCCCCTTCCGAAGGCGAAGCCTTTCCGCAACACAGGCGGCAGAGCCGCGGGTTATAGTGGACAGATTAGAGCGCGATTTGAAAAAGCCTACGCCATGGCGTGCTCCGACGGGGCTGACCAGAACTCTGGAGGAGATTAGAAGACGGCTGCGCTTGGGGAGTCGCCAGTTGACGCTCGGCGAGCAGCAGGTTTTCCTCCTGTTGGCCGTGCTCATTGGCCTTTTCTCCGGGCTGGCAGTGATTTTGTTCCGCATCTCAATTGAATACACCCGCATCCTGCTGCTTGGGTCCGGCTCGACCATCTCGACATTGCGAGTTCTCCTGGTGCCTTCCGTCGCCGGGCTGGGCGTGGCCTTGCTGGTGATGAAAGTCTTTCCGCGCGCCCGCGGCAGCGGGGTAAATCAGACCAAGGCCGCCGTCTATATCTACGATGGATATGTTCCCTTCCGAACCGTCATCGGTAAGTTTGTAACCTGCGCGCTGGCCATCGGCAGCGGGCAGTCCCTTGGCCCGGAAGACCCTTCTCTGCAAATGGGCGCCGGTATTGCTTCCGCCCTGGGGCGCCGCATGCATTTGTCGCGGGACAAGGTGAGATTGATTGCTCCTGTGGGGGCTGCGGCGGGTTTGGCGGCGGCGTTCAACGCCCCGATTGCAGCTACCGTGTTCGTAATTGAGGAGGTTATAGGAACGTGGAGCGCCGGGGTGCTGGGGGCCATCATTCTTTCCGCCGTCTCGAGCGTGGTCGTGATGCGCTGGTTTCTTGGAGCTCAGCCCCTTTTCCGGGTACCCGCTTATCTTCTGGTTCATCCTGCGGAGTTATTTGCTTACGCCGCTCTCGGAGTCATAGGCGGGGTGGCCTCGTTGGTTTTCCTGAAGCTCGTACTGTATCTACGTCCGCGTCTCAGGGCTCTCCCGCGCCTGACGCATTACTTTCAGCCAGCCCTGGCCGGCCTGGCCATCGGAGTGATCGGGATTTGGCTCCCGCAGATCATGGGCGCAGGCTATCAATATATCGATCAGGCCATGCACGACCAATATCCCTGGCGCATCCTTCTGCTTCTCGGGGCGTTCAAGATCATTGCAACGACTCTTTCGTTCGTGACAGGGACCCCGGGCGGCATGTTCGCTCCTACGCTTTTCATTGGGGCCATGATTGGGGCCGCGGTGGGCGGCATCGAGCGCCACTTCTTTCCCGGGCTTACCGGTCCAGTGGGTACTTACGCCCTGGTGGGGATGGGAACGTTGTTCGCTGGCTTCCTGCGTGTTCCCATGACTTCCGTATTCATGGTGCTCGAACTCAGTGGCAATTACTCGATTATTTTGCCGGTGATGATCTCCAACATGATTGCGTACTTGATTTCCAGGCAGTATCACCGCATGCCTCTCTTCGATCTCCTTTCGAAGCAAGATAACGTGGACCTCCCCTCCATGGAGGAGCGCCGTGAAGAGCAAACCTTGCTTGTCGAGGATGCGATGCAGCCGCTTCAGGGCCCTATCCTGAACATCCAAGACTCCGTAACCGATGCGCTCTATCGCCTTGAGGGCGCTACGGGAGAGTTCTTCTTGGTCGAGGATGGCCGCGGAAAATGGTACGGGATCACCAAGGATATGCTGGGAGAGGCCGTCGTCGCGTGGGATTCCGACGTAGCGGTTGGAAGCGCTCTGCGTGGGCCGCCCCTTCCCCACGTCCATCCCGACCACGCGCTGGATGTCGCACTGAGCCGCCTGGAAGATCTGCCCTTTCTACCCGTGGTGAACCGCGCCAACTTGACCAGGCTGGAAGGGATCGTGTCCCTCGAGGGGATTCTGAAGGCCTACCGGGAAGGTCCGTCGACAACCAAAGCGGTACGACGCTCGGGCGGCTAGCCCGGACCTGTGCCCTCCAAGTCCGCAGTCCTTGCGGATGTCGGGTCGCACCGCCGAACAGGATGGTCCAAATTACGCTGGATCCGGCCAATGATGGTCTGCGGCTTTGTCGCAACTCGCCATGGTCATTTCGGAATTTAGTTGAACAGTTTGGGAGTCAAACCCGTCTTTCCTTATGAGGGCCGCGATGATCGATGCCGGGCAGGTGATTTTGAGCGAGTCCGTTTCGACAACCGAGGCCGGAAAGGATGAGCTCGAGGCCACAGTTCGGGAGCAGGCCCGGCTCGTCTACAAGGTTGCCTACTCGGTGTTGCGGAATCATCACGATGCGGAGGACGTGGCGCAGGAGACTTTTTTGCGCTTCCTGCGACAACGCAAACGCTGGGCGGACATCCGGGACCGGAGAGCCTGGCTGGCGACTGTAGCGTGGCGGGCGGCGCTGGACCGAAAAAGAATCCCGGCCGAGGTCACCCTCGAGGACGCGGCGGAGGTGGTGAGCAAACTGCGCGCGGACGGCGCTGGGGTGGATGAAATCGCCGCCAGCCGCGAGATGATGTCGTTGGTCGGGCGCCTGGTCGATTCACTTCCGCGTGATCTCCGCGAGGCGTTGATTCTCTCCACGATTGAAGAACTCACCTCGACGGAGATTTCGCAGGTGCTGGGAATTCCAGAAGGCTCGGTCCGGAACCGATTATCGCGGGGGCGCGAAATCTTGCGCCAGAAACTCGCAACCCTGTTGGAGCCCAAACATGCGCGATGACAAGCAAGATCAATTCGTGGATGAGCTGCTCGAGGCCTCACTGAAGCAATATCGAGGCGAAGAGCCGCGGCCGGGGCTCGAGACGCGAATCCTGGCGGGCATTCGCGGTCAGGAGCGCGCGGCGCGGCGTCGCGGACTAGCTTGGACTGTGGCGGCTTGCGCGGGAATGTTGGCTGCCGTCATTCTGGCGCTGCATTTCACCCGCGCTCCAATTCGACAATCCGCACCCAGCGCTTCGCTGACCTCGCCGGCCACAACGCCCCCCGTGTCGCCGGAGCTCACTCTACAGCCACCGTTGTTGGCCGCCCGCAGGTCTCCGCTTCGCGTTCGCAAGGTGGCGCCGCGCCGCTTACGTCCCGAGCAGTTTCCCTCTCCCCTGCCGCTCACGCAGCAGGAGAAGCTCTTGCTGGCGTACCTCGACATAGCAACCCAGCCTGATTTGGTAGCAGGAACTAATAAGACAGATGAGACCACAGTTACTGAGTTAGAAATCTCGAGCATTCAAATCGTCCCTTTGGAGATAAAGCCGCTCGACGACTCTCAATCCGAACTGGAAAAGTGAGGAGGGAATCATGAGAAGGGCCATGTCAACACGATGGGCAGTCGCGCTATTGGCTTTCTGCCTGCCGCTGATTCCGAACTCGGCACCGGCTCAGCAAGAAAAAGGTAAAGAGTCTGTGACGACTGAGCAAAAGCCCGCTGCGGCATACCGCATCGAGTTCAACGTGCGAGAATTCGAAAATGGTAAGCGCCTGAATTCGCGAAACTACATGATGATGGCCGAAGAAGGCGTTTATGCGAGAATTCGGGTCGGAAACAGAGTTCCATATCAGATCGCTGAAAAGCAATATCAGTACAACAGCGTCGGCATGAACATCGATTGCCGTCCTTACGAACGCGAGAGTGGAGTAGAACTTGGAATCACAGTGGATTTTTCCAGCGTGGCGCCACAGTCAGAGAAAGCCCCGAGCTTCAACCCCGTGTTTCGATCGAATAGGACCGAAGTTCAGGCCATCGTGGCACTCGGCAAGCCCACAGTCGTCACCAGCCTGGATGATATCGAAAGCAATCGGCATTATGAGATTGAAGTGACCGCGACGAAGGTGAAGTAGCCGACCTCAACCCCGGAGGGGTTGAAATTGGGTAGTCCGTCAACTGACGGAGAAGGGCGCGGTTCTTGTGCCCGCCGCCCGGCGGCCCATAGCCCCTGCCCGGCTCTGTCGGGTGAGCTCGGCCTATGGGCGGCGGGCCGCCCTCGGGTGGCATGTCCGTTTATCACATTGGCGCCGGAGGGTCGAACAGTCCGGCCCCGCCAGGGACGAGGGTTCGACGCACCGTTGCTCACAGTTGTTCTCCCCGCGCAATCTGGCTTGGCAGGAGGAATGTTTTCGGATACCGACCTTCGCCGCAAAGCTTGAACGTACCAAAGTCCTTGTACCACGGCCCTTCAGGTACGTTGGGCTTCGACTCCAACCAAAGGCGCAGTCCATTCAGGTCTTCAACCTTGATGTTACGGTCGCGCATGCGGTCGATCAGGTGCTCGCGGATGGCGGCGGGAATTCGAGGCCAAGTTTCAATCTGCGGCATCACTCACCGAAGACAAACCGCCCCAACTCTTCTCCCAGGGCCTTCACCTGCGCAGGGTCGGTTGCGGCGTGAAATCGTTCAGCGAGGTCAAAGAAGGCACTTTCTTTCTGTTTGCGAGCTTCCATTCCCTGCTCGATGAGTTCTACCAATACGCGATTGTCACTCAGCCGGCGGCGCTTCGCCATGGCGCCCACTTGCTTTGCGATTTCGCGAGGGAGCGTCACACTTCGCCGCACATGCCGGGTTGGAACTTGTTTCGTTGTGGCCATAGCATCAGTATACACCAATTTGGTGCACCGGACACGTTGCTAAACCTGCTCAGGCACCACGTAGGGCTCGCGGTAGCCGCGGTCCCCGTCGCGCAGAATCCGGTCAGCCTCGTCGTCGCCGATCACCGCCTCTTTTTCAGGATCGAAGTTAAGGGTGCGGCCCAGGCGGTAGGAAGCGTTGGCCAGGTGCAACAGGGTGCATGAGACATAGCCTTCTTCGACGGGCGCATTCAGGTCTTCCTTTTTACGGCTGCGAACGCAATCAATGAAGTTTCTCCAGTTGTTGCCGCCGGCTGCCGCGTGGGGTCCGGGTTCCTGCTCCTCACCCAGCCAGGTTTTGTAGGAATCGTACCCGTTCATTGCCAGGTAGCCTTTCGAGCCGTAGAAAATGTTGCCGATGGTGTTCTGTGGTCCCTTGCTCTTGCGCCTTGTTTCGGCGGCATTGCCCAGGGCTGCGGGCACCTCACCTCCACCAAAGGCCAGTGAGCCGATCTCCGCCTCATGATTCGAGATCCAGTGGCGGACTTCGAACTCGAGCATGCGGCGCTTGCCGTCGGGCATATCGAACTCCCAGGCGACATTGAGCGTGTTGGGAGTCTGCTGGTCATCGTCGAACATGAAGTGCCCGCCAATGGCCGAGACTTTGTTGGGAAACTTGACCCCCAGCCCCCAGCGCGCCACATCGAGCTCATGGATGCCCTGGTTGCCGATGTCCCCGTTCCCGGTGTCCCAGATCCAATGCCAGTTGTAATGGAAGCGGTTTTTGGTGAAAGGCTTCAAGGGCGCCGGGCCCGTCCACAGGTCGTAGTGAACGCCCGCCGGCACCGGCTCTTCTGTGGCGTGCCCGATAGTATTCCGCCACTTGTAGCAAAGCCCGCGGGAGAGATAGACGTTCCCGATCAATCCCTCCCGCATCTTCTGCATTCCGTCGATGATGGCCTTGCCGGAACGGCTGTTCGTCCCGTGCTGCACGATGCGGTCGTACTTCTGCGCGGCGCGCAGCAGTTGGCGGCCTTCCCACCAGTTGTGGGAGAGAGGCTTTTCAACATAAACGTCCTTGCCCGCCTGGCAGCCCCAGATGGCCTGCAAGGAATGCCAGTGGTTGGGCGTGGCGATGGAGATGGCATCAATGGATTTGTCCTCCAGCAGCTTGCGCAGGTCAACGAAACGCGCCGGCCTTTTGACCCCCATCCGCTCGGCCACCGCAAGTCGTTCGTCCAGGACGTTCTCATCCACGTCGCAAAAAGCGGCGAGTTCCACATCCCCCATTTTGCTGTACTCACCCACATGCGCCCAGCCCTGCCCGTGCAGGCCAACCACGGCCACTCGCACACGGTCGTTGGCGCCAAACACTCGCTCCGGGTGCGCCAGGAAAGTGACGCCGCCCAGCGCGGCCAACCCGGCTCCTCTCCGGGCGCTGGTCTTCAGGAATTCACGACGATTGATCTCATCGGGCATGATGCCTCCTCCAAAGCGTTTCTGAAGCGAGCGTCCATTATAGCGCTACGACGCTTTTGCAGCGCAAGCTTGCCCGAGCCTTTGCCGGAAGCAAGCTTCCGGCGAAGGCAAGCGGCGGCCCGCCGCGGAGGGCCGCACTGCAAAATTGCTCTTGCTTTGCAAAGGAAGAGGCATGTAACCTGAGACTGGGGCTTGATAAGCACTCATTGGCAGGAGGTAATAATATGGCAATTGCCGAAACGATGGTAACCGTGAGCGAGAGATTTGGAAATACGCCGCGGGTGAAAGAGATCTTAAGCTGGTACGAGAGCGACAATCCCGGGACCAAGACGAATCTTGCCCGCTTGTTGAACTCCGGCCGGCTGGCAGGAACCGGCAAGTTCGTGATTCTGCCCGTTGACCAAGGCTTCGAGCATGGCCCGGCTCGGAGCTTCGCGGCCAACCCCGCAGGATACGATCCGAACTATCACTTCGAGCTGGCTCTTGCGGCAGGCTGCAACGCTTACGCGGCGCCGCTGGGGTTCATCGAGGCTGGCGCGAACCGGCATGCGGGCGAAATCCCTCTCATCCTGAAGATTAACGACCACGACTTGCTTCACGACGAAAAAGATCCTCTACCCGCCGTGACAGCGAGCGTGAAGGATGCTCAGCGCCTGGGCTGCGTGGCCATCGGGTTCACAATTTATCCGGGCTCGGCGCACGCCCAGACCATGTACCAGCAGCTCCGCGAAGCCGCGGCGGAGGCAAAGGCGAGCGGGTTGGCCGTGGTGGTGTGGTCCTACCCGCGCGGTTCGAGTTTGAGCAAGGAAGGCGAGACTGCCATTGACGTGGCAGCTTACGCGGCGCAGATCGCGGCGCAATTGGGCGCCCACGTCATAAAAGTGAAACTGCCCAGCGCGCACCTCGAGCAACCGGAAGCCAAGAAAGTCTACGAGAAGGTAGGCATCCCGATCGGGACACTCGCCGAGCGCGTCCGCCACGTTGTCCAAAGCGCCTTTGACGGTCACCGCATCGTGATCTTCTCCGGCGGGGCCAAGAAGGATGACGACGAGGCGGTTTTCGATGAGGTCCGCGCCATCCGCGACGGGGGCGGCTTTGGCTCCATCATTGGCCGCAACTCTTTCCAGCGTCCGAAGGAACAGGCCTTGAGGTTTCTCCAGACAATCATGAAGATTTACGCGGGGGAAATGGATTAGGGGGCTGTCATTCCCAGTGGGTAGGGCAAGCCCCACGCTTATCCAAATCACGGTTGATACCTTCGGTGAGGACTTGCGGCTTCGCCGCCTGATGTGCGGAAAGGCTCCGCCTTTCCGGGGGACTTGCCCACGGGATAACCTCCGCCGCGCAGGCTGGAAGGCTTAGCCTTCCAGCCTGCGCGGAAGGAAACCTTGAGTTTGGGACTGGCCGGAAAGCCGGAGGCTTTCCGCAAGTCGGGGCGGCAGAGCCGCTCCGGCTGTCGGCGCGGGCGGCTAATTTGGACAGCGCTGGGCGAGCCCTGCCCTACAAATCATAGATGGTGCCTTCCCCTGTCCTGTTCGCCGTGATGCCGGCCTCACTTCAGCAGAATCTTCTCGCCCCCGTGCGGCGAATCGTTCATCAACGCAACGTCCAGCGCGTGGGCCGCGGCAGGAGCAGGCACCGTGCCCCTGAAAAGAACATCCTTCGGATCCACCTTGCGGCCGTAGAGACGCTGGTTGGCCTCGTTGTCCTGCTTCACAATCTGCCCCTCGAGGGAGAGCCCCGCGAAGAGCCCGCGTGCGCGCGAGTAAGTCAGGATCTCCGCCTGCAATTGCACGTCGGTGGCCCCTTCTGCCGTTCGGCCTACCGGTCCTGCTGCCGCAGAAGCGTCCGCGCCCAGCTTCGCCCTGCTTTGCAGCAGCTTTTCGGCCCCTTTGGCGTTCATTACCACCAGGACGAAGTCAGTTGCCTGTCCCCCCAGTTGAAATCCGAAATTCGCGCCCCCTACCGTAAACATTGAAGGCGCGCCCCAGGCGCCGGTCCCTCCCTTACGGCAGACCAAGGCACCCCGGCCAAAGCTGCCACCCAATCCCAAAGCCACCTTTTTTTCAGAAGGAATCACGCCTACGCAAACTGCCTTATTGAGTAGGTCCCTGGGAATTCCTTTCTCAGGTGTTCCCATGACTTCGTTGATGACCTCAGCGGCCCTTGTCAGCCGCTCGGCTTCCCGGCTTGCTTCCGCAGCCAGGGCCGCACCACTCAGACCTACACATAGAAATGCCGCCATAAATTTTCGCATCTTAATCCTCCAGGACACGGGGCAGGCGGAAAGAATGACGACAATGGGGCATGCCCCGCCTTGTCAAGATCACCTTAGATCAATTTACACTGCCAAACTTCGTGACTTTATAGACGTCCATGGCAACCCAGAGGTTGCCGGTGTGCAGAGGCGGCTTTGCGCCGCCACTTGGCGAGGTAAACTCGCCGCTACACCACTTGAGCTCGGAAGAGGCTGCAAGCTCCTGGCAGCTCATGGCTCAGTGGTCTCTTTTGGCTTGCGCCGCGAAGCCTGCCTGCGCTGAGGCCTCCTCGGGGAGCGCTTGGCAGGATGGGCCTTGCGCGCCCTTTTCTCCGGAGGCGCTTCCACCGTAGGAAGCGGTTCGCCGGGGGGTGGCGCGGCCTGGGGCGGCTCGAGCACGGTCGTTTCCTCCGGGATCTCCACGGCTTCCCAGAGGACGTCAGCTTCGGCCGGGGCGGCTTCAGTTTCGGCAACAACAGCAGGCTGGGGAACGAGTTCAGGGACCACCGGCGCAGGGACGGCTTCCGTCGAGATAGAAAAGATTCTCCAGATTCCTTTGCGGTCCCGGTGCAGCCGCAGCCAACCTTCGCGTTGCGCTTGGTGGAGCAAATCGAGCAAACCGCGAAAGCCGCCCTGCCGCTCATCAAAGCGTCCATCCGCACTGCGCATGGCTTGGCGGACCTGACGCAAATAAATGGGACGGGAAGGCGCCTTCTCGGTGAGTGTTGAAAGGGCCTTCTTCAGCAGGGCAAAGGTCTCCTCCGCCCTCAGGCCCGGTTCGGGAGCGGGTTCGGGTGACGGGGAGGGAGCCAGTTCGGCGGGCGGGGCTGGCTCCGCGACCGCCTCGCTGGCGGGTTCGACGGCCTCCGGCGGGGCTTCTTTCGGGCCTTCCCCCTCGACCATCTCGACCAGATAGCCCCGGTCCGTCTTGTGCGCCTGAACGAGGTTATCCTTCTCGAGTTTCCGAATGAATTCCAAGAACGATCCCGCGCCATAATCACGTTCCGTGAAAGTAGCATCCAATTGCAGCAGAGTACTCTTGAGGAGGCCAAGTTGTGGGGCCACCTCTCGCTCCGCAAGGATTTTGAGCGCGCGTTGAATGTTTGGCAGAGCGCTGGAGAGTGGCTTGATTTCACTCGAACCCCGTCCGGAGCTGCGTGCTGCCCTTGCCAGGCGCGAACCGTCCCCGCTCGTGGCGGCCTGGAGCAAATTCTCGTAGGCAATGAATTCGTGACAGTTGCGCTGCAAGATTCCACTGGTGAATTGGCGCCCGCCCACCACGAAAACGCGCTTATCGTACTGCTTGAGCTTCTCGACCAGCGCGATGAAGTCGCTATCGCCTCCCACAATTGCAAAGGCGTTGATGTGATCGCGGGTAAAGGCCATCTCGAGCGCGTCGAGAGCCAGGTTGATGTCCGCCCCGTTCTTGTCGCCGCGGGGGGTAACGTTGCGCTGCACCATTTGCACCGCATGCAGCGTCAACTGGCGGCCAAAATCACCGGCGCGAGACCAGTCACCGTAAGCAGTTTTGCTAACTACTTCCCCCCGCTCTTTGAGCGCTTCGAGGACGACGGAAACGTCGAAATCCTTCCCTAATGTGTCCTTGACCCCAATCTGAATATTGTCAAAGTCGATAAAAACAGCCAGTTTCAGTCTCTCTTCGGCCATGTTTCCTTCTTTCGGCGGGCGTGGTGATGCGCGTGTGGAACTATTAGCGATTTCACGAAGTCAGCCCTCCCTTTTGATATCATACTCCATGGCCACTCAACGTCAAGCTGGCCAGCGGCCGGACAAAGGTCGGAGGTTCGTATGTTGATACTGAAATTGGCTGTTGTAACCTGTATCCTCTACCTAGCGGCAGCAGTGGTGATTGAAGCGACGCAAATCGCGCTTACCCACCTGCTAGGTATGATCGGGTTCTTTTCGACTCGCCCGAAGTTGGTGGGCATAGTCTTTTTTGGAACTATATGGCTGGTCTCATTTCTTCTTGCGTGGCGCATTGTAATTGCGCCAGTCTTCGCGAAAACTTCAAATTGACCCGCTGCCAAAGCGGCAACTCAGGCTGGATTATGGCGGCGAGTCAGCCCGCCCCGTGGCGGCGTAAAGCCGCCGCTACATTAAAAGGGAGTATCACATGTCAGAACCAATTCGGATTGGAATCGTAGGAGCGCGTTTTGCTGCCAGTTTCCACTTCGCGGGATACCAGCGCGTTTATGGAACGCCGATCAAAGTGGTAGGGGTAACCTCGCAATCCGCAGAGTCGCGGGAGGCCTTCGCGCGCCGGCACGGCATCACCGCCTTTGACTCATTGGAGGAACTGTGTGAGGCGGCTGAAGTTGTTGATCTCTGCACTCCGGGCTCGACCCATGAACCGCTTGCTGTCCAGGCCCTGCGCCGGGGAAAACACGTAGTGATTGAAAAACCTTTCACAGGATATTACGGTCCGGGCGCGCCGGATTTCCAGGGAAACACCTTCGCCAAGGAGGTCATGTTGCGTGAGGCGATGGCCAGTTGCGACCGCATCTTGGCGGCTGCCGGTGAGGCGGGAAAAAGCATCTGCTATGCGGAGAATTGGGTGTATGCTCCCGCCGTGCAAAAGGAGCGGGAGATTCTGGTGAAGAGTGGCGGCCAGATTCTTTGGGCCATCGGCGATGAATCACACAGTGGCTCGCATTCCCCCTACTATGGCATCTGGAAGTTCTCCGGGGGCGGGGCGCTGGTGGGCAAAGGATGCCACCCTCTGACGGCAGTCCTTTATCTGAAGCGCGCCGAGGGCGAAGCGTGCAACCACAAGCCGATTCGTCCAGCAACGGTTTCTGCGCGCACCCATGAAATAACGCGCCTCAAGACTTTTCGCGACGCGGGGTTGCTGCGCACCGATTACAAGGACATCGAAGATTACGCGCAGATGCACGTTACCTTTGAGGACGGCACCGTGGCCGACATCTTCTCTTCGGACATCGTTCTCGGCGGGGTTCACAACTGGCTGGAGGTCTTTGCCAACAATCACCGTACGCGCTGCAATCTGAATCCCGTAAATGCCCTGGAAACCTACTGTCCCGAGGAAGAGCTTCTCAAGGATGTGTATGTGGTGGAAAAGACGGGGACAAAGCAAGGGTGGAGCCATCCCGCTGCGGATGAGGACTGGCAGCACGGTTACCTGCACGAGTTTGAGGACTTCGCGCAATCCCTCGCCCTCAACCGGCAGCCTCTCTGCGGTGGGGAGTTGGCGCGCGACACCATCGCCGCCCTTTACACCGCCTACGTTTCTGCTGAGCGGCGTGGGACTGAAGTAGAGATACCCCTGGAATGATTTGTCGTTATTGCTCGGTGGGGCTAGGGCTGGCCCTACCCTCGTAAACAACGCTACCCCGGCATTAAATTGGGGAAGGGTAGCCCTCCTCTGGGAGTGCTCAAATATTGTCCGGAATGACAGTTTTTGTCCAAAGGGCGTGCATAGCGTGTCCGCCTCTTGCAAGGTCAGTGATCGGAATATATCTAACTCCTTTGTTTTCAATAAGAGAGGTCTAAGCCACGCATTGCCGTCCCGGCATGAAACGTGCACTGGGGTTTTGTGACCGGCAACGTGCCGCGCGTTGCTGTTGTATTCCTTTGGTTTGCTGGAGGGAAGGATAAGATTTCATGCCTCGCCGTGAAGAAGGATTCAGTCTTATCGAGCTTCTAATAGTCATAGCTATCATTTTAGTTATTGCGGCTATTGCTATACCCAGCTTGCTGAGGAGCAGGATCGCGGCTAACCAAGCCTCGGCCATCGAGAGCCTGCGCGTGCTGGGGACCTCGGAGGTGACTTACGCGGCGATTTATGGGAATGGTTATTCCACCACCCTCGCCGCGCTGGGCCCCGTTCCCTCCGGGGCCACGGCGACTGCCTCCGCCGCCGGGTTGATTGACGACCTTTTGGCGACTGGGTCCAAGAGTGGCTACGAATTCACCTACACTCCTACCTTGCTGGATTCCACCGGCCGGTATAACGGGTATACAATTCTGGCCAACCCTCAGGTAGTCGGCACATCGGGCAATGATTTCTACTACGAAGACGAGACGCATCTCATCCGCATGAATACAACCACTCCGGCTGGATCGACGGACAGCCTTGTTGCGGAATAACAAAGTCGAGGAGTCGAGAAGTTAAGGAACTGAGAGTCCTACGTCCAGCTCTTCACTGACCCGACTCTTCGACCTTCGGCGTCCCCGCCTCTCGCCTCCTCGACTTCTCAACTTCTCAACTTCTCGACTTCTCCGCTCCTCAACTCCTCGACTCTGGTACTATAAACGTGGTGAGGCTTGGCCGGACCCGAGGGGGCAGCGAATGTTCTCCCGCCATAATCGCATGATCGGCGCTTTTTACTTATGCGCCGATACGTTGCTGGCCTTCGTCAGCTTTTGGGTGGCGTGGGAGGTTCGCTCCTATCTCATAACTCCCCGGCCGCTTTTTTCGCTTTCCAACTATCCCTGGATTGTTCCTCTAGCGGTGGGGATATGGATCTCCGTGGGGCTGCTGGCGGGGATTTACCGTGACATCAAAGAAGAAGATTTGGCCCGGACTTTCACCGACCCCCTCAAAGTCGGGCTCGTGGGGACGGTCCTGCTTTTTGCCGCCACTTATGCAATTAAATTTCAATATCTCAGCCGCTTGCTGCTGGTGCTGTACGCGGCAACGGACCTGGTGGCCACCACGCTCTTCCGGCTCGTGGCTCGGCGCTTTGCAGGACCCCTGCGGCGCGCTCTGGCAGGTCTCCGCAGTTTTCTGCTAGTCGGGGAGGGGCCGGAGGTGATTGAAGTCGCGCGCACCATCGAAGCCCATGAAACTCACGGCATGCGACTCTTGGGATTTGTTCGCACCGGTTCCGCTCCCCCTACACTGCTTGAACAGTCCCGCTTGCGTCATTCCTACCCCATCTTCGACTTGCCCCAACTCCCGGAACTTCTCCGTGGGCACGTCATTGATGAGGTGATTTTTGCCATAACCAAAGACGAATTGGAAAGGCTGGAGGAGTCGTTCCTGGCTTGTGAAGTGGAAGGGGTGAGGACCCGTGTGCTTCTTACCTTTTTCCCTCACGTGATATCAAGAGTCTATCTGGAACACCTGGGCGAAAAACCCCTGCTCACCTTCGCCACCACCCCTGAGAACGAATACCTGCTGCTTGCCAAACGCGCCCTGGATTTTGTGATGGCGGTGACGCTGCTTGTCCTCTTATCTCCCCTGATGGCCTTGTTGGCATTCCTCATCTGGTTGACCTCCGGGAGTCCGACCCTTTACCGGCAGACGCGTTGCGGCCTGGGCGGCAGAAGGTTCACCCTTTATAAATTCCGTTCCATGCGTCCGGATGCCGACCTGGGCCGCGAGGAATTGGAAGCTTTGAATGAAGTCGATGGGCCGGTCTTCAAAATCACTCATGACCCCCGCTGTACGGCCATGGGACTCTTTATGCGCAAATTCAGTCTCGATGAGCTCCCTCAGTTGTTCAACATCATTAAGGGGGACATGTCTTTTGTGGGTCCGAGGCCGCCCCTGCCGGAGGAAGTGGATAAGTACGAGCGTTGGCAGCGCCGCCGCTTACGCATGCCGCCCGGCTTGACCTGCCTGTGGGCGCTCGAAGGCCGCAGCCGCCTCAGCTTCCGCCGTTGGATGGAACTCGACCTCGATTACATCGACCACTGGTCGCTGGCGTTGGACTGCAAAATCCTGCTCAAAACCGTTCCCATTGTCCTGCTCGGCCGAGGCGCCAGTTAAGAAGTCAGGAGCTTGAACTCAGGAGCCAGGAGTCAGAATTGCATCCCTCCCCTCCTTGGGAGGAGGCTGGCGCGTCCCGACGTTTTCATCAGCCGGGGCGGGCTGGGTGAGGGGGCTCCTGATCAGTTGCGCGCCACCGACCCCTCATACCCGGAGATTGAGCCATGCGAGTGCCGATCGGCGCCCTTGCAGTTCTTCTTCTTTTCTCCTTCGGCTCGGTTGCGCAGGAGAGACCGAATTTCTCCGGCTCTTATGTGCTGACTTGGCCAAAACCGGAAATACATCACGGTAAGAGACGGCGGCCCTCTCAACTCAAGGTCGTGCAGCATGGTCGCGTTCTCCGAGCAACGTTCACTGAGCGGGGGAAAACGAGAAGCTGCACTTATTATCTAGACGGGAAAGTATCAAAGAACGTGGCGGCCGGTGGCGCCCCCAGCATCGATAGGGCAAGGGTCGGATTCAAGACGCTCTGGATTGAATCGATCGTCCACGTACGCAAAGCCAGGCTGGAACTCGAGCAGAAGTGGCAGTTGTCGGTAGATTCCAGGCATCTCATTATTCAAATCACGGCAAGCGCTGGTTCCGCAGCCGTGGCCGACTTTTCCCTTGGGTCTTGGGAGAACGTGTACACACGTCGACCGTAGCGCAGCGGCTGGATTTTGGAGTCAGGAGTCTGGAGTCACAACGTCCCCCCAATGTTGAAGCAGAAATGTATAACGTGCTAACCACCCGTGGGGGCCAGGCGTCAAAAGGGGGAAGATCTATGAGGGAATAGTGTGCCGATAGCTGAGGGCTGAAAGCTATTTGGAGTCGGACGGTCATTGCATTAGAATAGTCAAGGTCTAAGAGGTTGGAAACTCCGCAAGTTGGAGGGTAGGATGAAAACTCAGGAAGGTTCTCTCATCGGTCGCACCGGGCTTTCGCTGTGTCTCCTGGCGCTGGTAGTGGGTTTCACACCGCGCAATGGGTGGGCGCAGTCGGCGGCGGTGTGCGGTCCCGCGCCGGCCGTTAAGCTGGCGCTCGACCTGCTGCCCGAGCAAACTCCCGCGCTGACCGACTGGCAGTATCACGAACAACGCGCCGCCGCCATTCAAGCTTTGCTGCGCCAATACCCCGGCGACGTGTTCGTGCAGAAGGCCTACATTAACTCGATGGGCGGCAGGTCGGACAAGGACAAGGTGATTGCCGAATATAAAGCGCGCCACGAACAGAACCCCGACGACGCGCAGTTGGCATACCTTTACGGCCTGACGTTGGTGGGCCGCCAGTCGCCGGAGGCCATTAAACTGTTCAATGGCGCCCTCCAAAAAGACCTGAACTTCATGCCGCCGCATCTCCAGCTTGTGTCCGTCTATAGCTCGCCGGTGTTTTTGGATAAGGAGCAGCGCGTCGCGCACCTGAAAGCCTTCCTCGAGGCCTGCCCTGCGTCCTTGGAGGGTTACGAGCCGCTGACCCGTATCGACGATCAAGACCTTCAGCGCACCTACGCCGCCAAGTTGCGTGCTTTGATTGCAAGCCGCACCGACCCCGACGCCGTGGGCGCCTATACGACGCTCTGGTCGCTCGAATTCAAGATACACCCGCCGGCGGAATATGACCCGCTGCGCAAGCAGGTGGCCCAGGACCTCGATCGCCTCCGCCAACTCAAGCTCGAGGACAAGCGCCAGTGGTACTCGGCGCTCGAAGAGGGCTACAAGCTGGTGAATGATCAGAAGCAATCCGATTGGGCACAAGAGCAGGCGCAAATTCGCTTTCCAACGCCTTGGTCTTCGCCTGCGATGACGAAGTGGAGGAAGGATCACCACTATCCGGGCGACGACGCGCCCCCGGACAAGAAACGGGCCTATTACAGCGATCTGTTGCAGCAGACTGCTCAGTGGGTCAAGGAGCGCCCCAACACGACCTATATCTGGATGTGGCGGCTGGAAACTATGGAGCACCTCGAGAATGTGCCCTCGGCGGACGTGCTGGCGGCGGTGGATCAGGCGGTCAAAGTCATGATGAGCAATGCCGGGCCCGAGGGACCTGGCTCCGACGATTACGGCAACATAGCCGAGGTGCTCTCCAAGAAACATCTCGAGCCTGAGCGCGTCGTCGAGATGGCTCAGAAGGGACTCGCCAAGTGGGAAACCGAGTCCAAGGAGCCCTACTACGACCTCTACGCCACCAAGGAGAACCTTGACGACAACAAGTTTTATCAGGCCTATGGGCGACTTCAGGGATTAGGGTTCGAGACAGACGGCTATGTACAATTGAAGCAGCCGGACAAAGCGCACCTTCTGCTTTCGCAAATGGACGAGCGGCTCGAAGACTTGAAGTCGCTGGCCGGCGACAAGCAGGATCGCAAAAGAACCTATGAAGGGCAACTGGCCACCTACTGGGGGCTGATGGCCCGTGAGGCCGAACTCCGCGGTCGCAAGCTCGATGCGATGGCGTTCTACGAGAACGCCTTGCTCACGCGGCTCGACGCCCAGCAGAAGCCTGAGACCGGAATGAAAGATGAGCTCGCCGACAATGCACGCCAACTCTGGGCCAACCTGGGCGGGTCGGACGAAGGCTGGAAATTATGGTATGGGCGGCGCGCCGACGCTTTGGCCAACCAAGCTACGCTGAGCTGGGAAGATGCCAATCAACCCTTGGCCACCTTCGAGCTCGCCGACCTGAGTGGCAAGACTTGGAACTTGGCTGCGCTGAAGGGGAGGACGACGTTCCTGAACTTCTGGGCGTCTTGGTGAACGTACTGTCGCGAGGAGTTGCCTCGCTTACAAAAACTCATCGAACAGTACAAGAATCGCACCGATGTTCAGTTCATCACCTTGAACATGGATGAAAACCCCGGCATAATCGAGCCCTTCCTCAAAGAGCATCAGCTCGCGCTCACCGTGGTCCCGGCTTACAGCTACGTGACGGAAACCCTCAAGGTGATGGGAATTCCGCAGAATTGGATTGTGGATTCGGGGGGCGTGGTGCGTCTTAAGGGGGTCGGCTACGACGCCACGGAGAAGTGGGAGACGGGCATGCGGGACGCCATCGAGAAGGTCAAGCCCGCCGCGGCTGCGCCCTCGTCCGGTGCTTCGAAGTAGCGGGAGGCAGGGGCGAGTGGTTAGTGCCTGGCGCCTGAATGAAGAGCCTTCTGCCTTTTTGCGCATAGCCCTCTCCCTTGGGGAGTCTGTGTGATAGCCCTGCCTACACTGTCATTCCGAGCGGAGCGAGGAATCTCGCTCTGAGTATTTTCAAGGCAGTGCAAGATTCCTCGTCGCCTGCGGCTCCTCGGAATGACACGCAAACCAGGGTTATCACACAGACTCTTGGGGAGAGGGTGGCCCGCGACGGCATTTTCACCAGTCCGTGAGCTGACGGAGCCGGGTGAGGGGTCGTTTCCGCGCGCCGGCAGAGCAAGAGTAGGCAGCGCGGCCCCCGGTCTTGGGGCTTGCGGCTTGTCCAGGGGCCTAGCAAAAAGCCGCGGACCCCAAAACCCGGGGGCCGCGCTGCCCACTGTTCCCTGTTTTCTGTTCCCTATTCCCTGCTGTGCAGTCCCGCTTGCGCAAGCATCTCCAGAAATTGCTTGCGCGTGCGCATGTCGATTGCTTCCGCCACCAGTTTGCCCTCGCGATCGTACAGGAAACTCTTTGGGATTCCTTCGACCACGAACGACTTGTGCACCTTGCTTCCCGGATCGAGCAGGATCGGGTAAGTGGTGTTATGCTCCGCGATGAAGGGCTTCACTTTGCTTATATCTTCATCAGAAATAGCAAGAATTAAAAGCCCCTGATCTTTGAATTCATTGTAGAGCGCCTCGAGATCGGGCATTTCCTTGCGACAGGGGGGGCACCAAGTGGCCCAGAAATTCACCAGGACAACTTTGCCGTGCAGAGCCTGTAAGCTCCAGGGCTTTCCTTCGAGATCGGTCAGCGTAAAATCCGCGTGCTCGCGGCTCCGGTCGTCGTCGACAAGCTTGGACATGGCCGCCGCAAACTGGGGAGAGTCCAAAGACGCCTGCACGTGCTCGTAGCGCACGAGCGTGGCCAGTTCGATATATGGCTCGGCAGGTTGGTTGTCCTTCTCCGCGGGCGGCTGCTCGCGCAGCGCTGCGGCCAAGGTTGTCGCAACCTCCTGCAAAGTATCGTGGCCGAAGTCTCCTTCGGTGGAGAGGTTGGCGAGGCCGTATGCCAGCGTCAGCTTATTGGGCGATATGGGCAACTGCCGGATCTCGAGCGCCAACTCCTTCGTCACTTCGGCCCGCTTATCGTCAGGCAATTGGCGCAGGCCCCGTATCTGCTGAGCAATGGGTTTCTCCTGCTCGCTCCAAACAATCTGCTGTCGCTGTGCAGCCAGAGATTGAGCATGAAAAAGGAATACCGCAAAAACACAGAGGCCTGCGGTAACAAGAGCCGTTCTAAGTGTCATCAAGTGAAAGGGACCACGAATCACGTGGCTCATGTTGCATCACCTCCACATTCATCAGGGGATGGCCGCCATTGAGGGCGGCCCCCACATTCATGCCACGGGCAGGCGAAGTATGGTGCGCAGGCGTTCTGGCGGAACGCGCCTGGGGTCGGAAAGGTAAATCTCGTGATGGCGGCCGTGGAAGGACAAGCCTCTCTGCCCCGCCAACGCGATCATCTGCGAGATCGTTTCTCCCTCCTTCATATAAGGCCCGACGTGCAGCATTTGCACGCACTGGCCTTCGTCGAGGGTTTCTAACTTCACCTTGGCGACTTCCGGCGGCTTGCCCTTTTCCTTCAATGTTGTGATTGTTTCCTTCAGGTCCTTCGCGACGATGAAGTCCGGCACGCGAATGATAAGTTTCCAGTTCCAGGTATCAGGGGGTTGCGCGGCAAAATCCTGACCTTCCTTATCCCCCCACCAAAGGCCCTCCAGGTGGCAGACCTTGTAATCCTGCCCGGCGAATTTCTTGGCCATCTTGAGGGTAAAGGCGACGTTGTAAAGTGCACCAACGCCCTCCTGGAATGCTTTGCCGGCGGGCGCGCCCTGGCCGGTGATCGCCAGGTACTTCGCCGGCTTGGTCTGGATCAGCACGGGTTTCTTGGCGGTGACATATTCCGCTTTGTGGACTTTGTAGAGATCGAGTTTCTGCGTTTTAGTTTTCATTCTAACTCCTGACTCTTGACTTCTGACTTCTCCCCGGACAAAAGCCGCGGACCTCAAAAGCGGAGGTCCGCGCTACCTCAACGTGTTGACAACCCGTTCCACGAGTGATCGGTCCGCCACTTGGTATTGATCCTCCGGCGGGTAGAGCGCGCCTCCAAAAGTCACAAAGGGCCGGCCCCGGACGGAGGTATCGAGTTGAGTCTTGAAGGCCGTGAGGTGGACCTGTTTGCAGCCCGTCGCCTCCACAACCTGGCGAAGACTGTTGAGCTTTATGCCCCCGCCAGGCAGAATTTCGATTCGATCGCCGCCGTAATCGATCAGCCGCCGGATGAGCGCTGCGCCCTCAGGCGCGGTATCTTCCTGGCCGCTGGTCAGGATGCGAGTGAACCCCAGGTCGACCAACTGATCCAAGGACCGAAAAGGGTCAGGCGTCACATCGAAGGCGCGATGGAAGACGGCCTGGCGATCCCCGATGAGTTTTAGGATGCGTCTGCATCGCTCCTCGTCGATGCTGCCATCGGCGTTCAGTATCCCAAACACAATTCCATCCGCACCCTGGTCGGCGGCAAGCGCGGTATCGCGTTCCATGACCGCCATTTCCGCCTGCGTGTAGCAGAATCCTCCTCCGCGTGGCCGGATCATAACCACCATCGGGATCTTCAGCCGGGCCTTGGCTTCGACAATCGTGCCGAACGAGGGCGTTAATCCTCCAAGGAACAGAGCCGAGCAGAGTTCGACGCGGTCCGCCCCGCCCTGTTCCGCCTCGAGGGCGTCCTCGAGCGAACCACAGCAAATCTCCAGCAGAATTCCTTGCTTTGCCACTGGATTCCTCCTGCAGTCAAGAAGTTGAGAGTCGAGATCAGACCCCTGTGGGGCATCCCAAAGCCATGGTCTCCTGGGCGGGAAGGCGAGATGACGCTTTGTCCCTGCCTGCCGCCGTGCCCAACCTAACAACAACCACATTTGTTTTCAAGCTATTTTTGGGTAGTGTCCGGATTTGAGCTACAAGTCAGATTCGGGCACCACCGCTTATTGTGTGTCTCTGTTCACCCCCTCACAAATCGGGCGATCGGATGATTGGGAGATCAGGCGAACAAAGACGCAAAACCGGGCGGGTCTGTTCCGGCTCAGCGGATTGTCCCAATAACCCAATCACCCAATGACTCAATGGCTGAAAGGTTCAATGACCTGATCTGCCTGCAACCTCAGGGCAAATTGGAACGTCTGTACATGTGCAAGGTAGGTGTATAATACGAGCAGGAGGCCGACCGTGAGATGCGATCTTATACGACGTGTACTCGTGGTTGTGGTCGCAGGCTTGCCGATTCTGCCGGCAACTCTCTTTAGTCAACAAAAAGCTTTGGGGTACTACCCCCCGGCCGACGCCGAGGTTGCGAAATCGCACGCGCGCGTGGTTCGGCTCAGTTACGTGAGCGGCACGGTGACGCTCAGGCGGTCTGGCGGGGCGGAAGAGGAAAAAGGGCTGCTGAACATGCCCATCCAGGAGGGTTTCGAGCTCTCCACTGCCGACAGCAGCTATGCCGAAGTGGAATTCGAAAACGGTTCCACCGCCCGAGTGGGCGAGCTATCCAAATTGTTGTTCAACCAACTGGCGCTGGATGCCAACGGGAACAAGCTTAACGGCATGACTTTTGAGCAGGGATATGCCACATTCAACTTCGTTCCCGAGCGGCGGTCCGCCAAGCAGAATGAATGGAACAGCGCAACTCGCCTTCAAGCGAATGACCAAGATATCTACCGCGTCAAGATTGCCGATGCTACCGTGAAGGCGGACGGCAAGTGCGAGTTCCGGACGGACCTGGCACAGGATGCCTATCGCGTGGAGGTCTTTAAGGGTTCAGTGGAGGTGGCTACTGACAATCAATCTACCAAGTTGGGCGAAGGGAAAGTGCTGGAACAAAAAACCGGCAGCCCTCTTATGGCTTCTAATGTTCGGAAAGGGATTGTCAAGGACGCCTGGGATCAATGGAGCGAGGCTCGAGACCGGCAGGCACAGCTAACCGTCAAAGATGAGGCCGTCCATCCAACGGGGGCGAGCTACGGCTGGAGCGATCTTAACACTTACGGCGAGTGGCTCACACTGCCCGGCGGCAGATTCGGCTGGTCACCCTACGCGCAGGCAGGCTGGTCGCCTTATACCTATGGCACGTGGGCTTTGTACCCGGGAATGGGCTGGGCATGGATTTCCGCCGACCCGTGGGGCTGGGTAACTGACCACTGCGGTCTATGGGACTTCGACCCTATGTTCGGCTGGTTTTGGATGAACCCGATGTTTGGTTGCGGGTTCTGGAACCCTTCGCTTGTCAACTGGTACATGGGGCCGGGATGGCTCGGCTGGCAACCGATTCGTCCGACGCACTTCCCGCCTGGGCGCCCTCGTCCCGTATCGGGTCCCCAGACAGGTCATCGGGCTAGGGAAATCCTCACGGTTCCGGCCACTGTGGTTCAGAATCGACAGATGATTACTCCCCAGATGGTGGATCACATTCCGGCCAAGGGGGCTACCAAGATTGAGCAACCACCCTTCGAACCGAGTCCACGAACTGTGCCCGAGGGCAATCCAGCGGTAGCCACCGCCACGCGCGGCCCGGCTGGGAGTGTAGCGCCTCGGCTGGGCTTCACGCAAGCAACCGCACCTACGACCATCCTAATGGGAGGCGATGCGGCAAAGGAGAGCTTGCTCCTTGCCCATCATGGTCTCCGTTCCAATCGTGAACCCTTGCGCGCCGCTCAAGGCACAACCTTGGGGGGACGTTATCAGGTCTACGGCTCGGCAGGTGAATTCCGCGGAAGTGCTGAGGCCAGTGGGGGGCGGAATGGCAGAATGAGTGGCGTTGGCGGTCCCAATGGTGGCCTTGTTATTCCGGGCCGATCCGGCGGTTCCGGGCCCGTTGTGGCGTCCCACGGATCAAGTGGGGGAGGCTCAAGCCGCAGCGGTGGTGGCGGCGTCAGCAGCTACTCCGGCGGCGGTGGTGGAGGAGTGCACTCGAGCGGTGGCGGTGGGGGGACGGTTTCGAGTGGCGGAGTAAGCGCCGGCGGCGGTGGCGGGCACCACTAAGCCCTCTTACAAATGCATGAATCGCAGGGGCGGTTCGCCATGTGGCCCAAAGCTTTCGCGCAACGAGTCGCGAACCGCCCCACAGCGTAGGGTGCTTAACCGTATCGGAAATCCCCGGCCGGGAAGCCCTCTCCTTATTCCCTAGCATCTCTGCAACGAGCTCCAGAACTTCAAGCTCGCGCCCTGTGACTTGCGCCTGTCTCACTTTCCTTCTTAGGGGTCATGGGCTGGCGCCAGGGTCGTCATGCCTCTGATGGACATGTTCTGGGGCGACCGCTACGCCCAGGTCACCGATCCCTTCGGCCATAAGTGGTCGATGGCGGCCCACAAGGAAAACCTGACTTCAGCAGGAATCGAGAAGCGCAGGCGCGCCGCATTTGAGAGAATGGCTGCTCACACGAGTCAGCGGGCCGGGCAAGGGCACGACTTTGCTTCCAGACGGGACAGGACAGACCTGCTTACCGGCTACGCACTTGAGGATGGCCGAATTTGCTAAACTGGGGGCGCGTGAGGCGACCAAGTAAATATGATCCAGTTTTCGTCGGCCGGAAAGCGATTCGGCCCCAAATTGCTGTTTGAAAATCTCGATTGGCTCATCACGCCGCGCGCGCGCGTGGGTCTGGTGGGCGCCAACGGCACGGGCAAGACCACCTTGCTCAAAGTGCTGGCGCGCCTCGAGCCGCTCGATTACGGGGAAGTCACCTTTGCCAAGGGGATCAGCTCCGGCTACCTGCCGCAGGACGGCCTGACGCTTTCGGGACGCACGGTGCTCGCTGAGTGCATGTCGGTGTTCGGCGATCTGCTCGCCATGGAGCAGGAGATGGAAAGCCTGATGGCGAAGATGGCCGAACTCGACCCCGAAGGCGCCGAGTACCAGCGGGTGAGCGAGCGCTTTCACGCCCTCGACACCGAGTTCCGGCACCGTGACGGGTATTCGCTCGAAGCCCAGGCCGGGCGCGTGCTGGCCGGCCTAGGATTCCCCGAGTCCGATTGGCGGCGCCGCACTGAAGAATTTTCAGGCGGCTGGCAGATGCGCATCGCCTTGGCCAAGCTGCTGCTCGAAAAGCCCAACCTGCTGCTCCTCGACGAACCCACCAATCACCTCGACCTCGAAGCCCGCAACTGGCTGGAGGAATTTCTGAACGATTATCCGCACGCTTATCTGCTGGTCTCGCACGACCGTTTTTTCCTCGACGTGACGGTGGAAACGATTGTCGAGATCTGGAACCGACGCGTCCACTTTTACAGCGGCAACTACGAGAAGTACCTGAGGGAAAAGGCGGCGCGCCGAGCCCAGATTGAAGCGGCTTACAAGAACCAGCAGGAGCGCATCCAGCAGCTCGAAGTGTTCATCAACCGTTTTCGCTACACGGCGACCAAGGCTAAGCAGGTGCAGAGCCGCATCAAGGAACTCGAGCGCATGGAGCGCGTCGAGATTCCGCCGGAGGAAAGGGCCATCCACTTTCGCTTCCCCCAGCCTAAGCCCAGTGGGCGGATGGTGGCGGAATTCAAACAAGTGGCCAAGAGCTACGGAGCCAAGCAAGTGTTCTGCGAGGTGAGCTTCACCATCCAGCGAGGCGATCGCGTGGCACTGGTGGGTGTGAACGGCGCAGGGAAATCAACCCTCCTCAAGCTGCTGGCCGGCATCGAGCCCTTGAGTGGGGGAGAGTATCGGCAGGGTCACCAAGTGGAGGTGGATTACTTCGCCCAGGACCAGTACAAGGCGCTGGATGCGGACGCGCGTCTGCTCGACGACTTGGCGCGCGCTGCCCCCATGGCCCTCAGCACCCACACGGAGCTGCGCAGCCTGCTGGCCTGCTTCTTATTCAGCGAGGATGAGGTGTTCAAGCGCATCGGCGTGCTCTCAGGCGGCGAGCGCAACCGCTATGCGCTGGCACGAATGCTGGTGCGCCCCTCGAATTTCCTCCTGCTCGACGAGCCTACCAACCACCTCGATCTGCGCGCCAAGGATGTGCTGCTCGAGGCCCTGGCGAAGTACACGGGCACGGTGGTGTTCGTCTCCCATGACCGCTACTTCATTGACAAGCTGGCCACGCGCGTCTTCGAGATCGCTGGCGGCGAAGTGAATGTCTATCCCGGCAATTACGAAGATTACTTGTGGCGCAAAGAGGGCAAGGAATTCTCTCTCAGCATGTCAGGGCTGGAAGATTTGGTGGGAGAGCGCGCCGCTTCGCGCCAAACACGCGACGCCAGCCCGCTGCCCAAGGCGCCGGAGACCGCCGGCGCTGTCAAATTGAAGCGGCTCAATCCTATTCGCTTGCAGCAAATGAAGGATCGCTGCCGCGAGATCGAAGAGCAGGTGGCGCGCCTCGAGGCCGAGATCACAGGCTGCGCGCAAGAGTTGGCGCACTTCAAGAGCGCGGCGGATTCCGTGCGTCTGGCCAAGTCGATTGAGCAGGGGCGCGAAGAGGTTGCCCGGCTGATGCGCGAGTGGGAAGATACGGCCAAGGTGGTCGAGGAACAGCAAGCGGGCAATGTCGAGGCGTAGTAGAATTGCACTCGAGATTTTTGCCCTCTCCCCGCGGGAGAGGGCAGGGTCGCAGTTGTCTTCCGAGATCGCTGCCAGTCCACACTTGCCAGCTTTCGCGTAGTCTGGGGAGGATGTTATATGCGCGACACCCATTTTCTGCATCGGCGGGGCAAGTCCGCCCTGGTGGTTCTGAGTTCCCTTATCGTCTCTATACAGTGGAACGCCGCGCCGCTAACGGCTCGGTCAATGCCTACGGTGTCTCCGCCCCCCGGCCAGTTGAGCCTCGATAAAGTTCCGGAGGAAAGCGTCGCCTGCGTGAAGTGTCACATGCAAAAAGGCATTACGGGCAGCGCCATTCGCGACTGGCAACTGAGCAGGCATTTCGGCGCGGGGGTGGCTTGTGCGAACTGCCACCTTCCCGTTAAAGATGCGGTGGCAAGCATCCTCAATGCCTCCTCCGCCTGTGAAGATAAGCGCGTCCGCCGCGCCGTGTCACCTCGCAACTGCGCGGTCTGCCATCCGGAACAGTTTCAGCAATTCTCGACGGGCAAGCATGCGGTGGCTTGGTTAGCGATGACTGCCATGCCCACTACAGCCATGCAACCCCACGCACTTATTGAAGGCATGAAGGGGTGTGGAGGCTGCCATCGCATCGGGCTGGATGAAGGCAAGTGTGACTCCTGCCACACCCGGCACCGCTTCACCGCCATGGAAGCCCGCCACCCGGAGGCCTGCATGACGTGTCATATGGGCTTCGACCATCCCCAGTGGGAGATGTATTCCACCTCAAAGCACGGCTCCATCTATGCCGTCGAAGGCTCGCGTTGGGATTGGAATTTGGATCTCGCCGATTGGTTCAAGGACCCCGACCGCGCCTCGCTCGATCGGCCGCGCGCCCCGGTATGCGCCACCTGCCACATGCCTGGTGGCGATCACAGCGTGCGCACCGCCTGGGGATTCCTCGCCCTGATGTCATGAAGGGGGCGGCTCGATTCGGGTAGGATTTGGTTGTTAGAAGACTAAATCTTACGTTCGAAAGGAGAGCCCCCATGGAGAAGTTATACCTTGGCGTGGACCTGCACAAGAGGAG